>JAAUYH010105478.1_pt1 | contig 16907 bp, 9 predicted proteins | sample 7278061 | NCBI WGS metagenome assembly JAAUYH01 (sample SAMN14350203, study PRJNA611818) | marine sediment metagenome | isolation source: surface marine sediment (0.6m) | place: French Polynesia: Moorea | collected 2018-08 | reverse complement strand
GGCGGTTGTAATAGACTGCAATTCCATGTACCAGGCTACTCATTTCGCCTTTTCTTGCCTTCTAAACGCCAAAAACTCCATTTTCACGAATTGTCGCATACATTCCTTACCCACAACTCTCTATATATAAAATGAGGTATACAATAAAGCTTAAAAAGTGAGCTTATTACTTGGCGCAAAATAACGACAAATATTTTCTTCCATATTTCGATGGGCCATGATTAAAATGTATCATAAATTTCATGCTCACCCTACATATATATCTAAGGCGTGTAATGTCATTACGCGGTGAGCAAGACGACGAAAACGTTGTTGGCCACTTTTATGGTGATTAGATTGGTGAAAATGTGACACAGAAGTCAACGTCAGGGGCTGTATACATCTTTGGTGGTGCAGCGTTCGCTTGGAATGGCAAGGTACAAAACATTGCGGCAAAATCTAGCGTCGGAATGATTGCGCGATGGTTCATGGATTCGCAAACTAGGTCAAGACTTCAAAATTAGCATACCTATGGCCAGAATTCGGTGCGACAACAAAGAGCAATCGCACTATCGGATGATGAGAGAATGCAGGATGTCTCTAAGAGCAATGATGCGTGCTACTATGTAGTACGAGACTTCGCTGCGTAAAAATTTGGTATTGAAATCTTATGTGCCTGCAAATGAAGTGGTCCCAGAATGGATTTCCAAGCCGCTGGGACGCCTGAAATTGGATGCAGTTGACGACGATGGTCATGTTGTGATCAATTTTACAGTTGCAACATGTACCTTGCAGTACATCAATTGACAGATCATGACATAGATCTATTCTATTCTAATATAGAACATGGTATGATTACGCAGTCTATAAGAATCGCAGATTTGAAAAGTAAACAACAGAATTGATCCCACATCGACGCTTAGGTACCCTGCGTGAGCAGCTGCACGCTAATACGAGTAATGATATTGGCTTTAGATACGTCAACTTACACTTTTTGGCTTTTCTGGTACGACACTCGAAAACAGCTTGATTGTAGAGCACAGGATTAGCTACAAGGAAGCTTGGATCCGTGACAGTAGACTTTAGGGCATGCAGCTCAGAAGCATGCGTCTCACCGGTTTGTATGAGTTGCACTGTTACCACTTGTTGGTATTCCATGGTACCTGTGCTGACGTGAATTGTTAGATATTTTTCTCCTGTTCGGAACTTTCATTTTGCCGATGAATCAAGGGCCATTTCGTTGTAAAGAGATAATCGATGCTTCTATTCCTTGCAGAAGTCGTTCAACAATTAATACAGTGACCCGGAGCTTAGTTAGCTACAATCAATCATCACTAATGTTCAGAACAAATTTGCAGCTATCAGCAGACCAGGACCTCGAGATAGTAACCCATTCCTCGATGTTCAGTCGTGTATCTTTTGCTTCCGAGAGGTAACTGCTTGATATGGGAACAGACAATAGACTAGCGGTTTTCAGGAAGAGAAAATTTTGCAGTGCTTCTCGTTATGAAAGTGATTAAAGCATTTTTCCCTCCAGCAAACAGCCTTGTGTCACAGCAAGCATTTGAGTGAGGAAAAGATTCCGTGTACCAAAATTTGAATGCAGGCTTTTCAGGAGGTTTTGATAATACACCTTGTTTTACTTCCCTTTCTGTTAGTGTAACGTCCACAACAGATCGAACATCTGTTGCTCTTTTGGTTCAATTGTAGTGTTAATGGCGCATGAATAGATTGCAATGAAGCGACATCACTGGATTCCATTGAAGAAGGACAATCTGAGTATTGAGTGACTGTTGGTTAAGGAAGTCGAAAGCGATCACGAAACATTGTGGAAATATCTATTGAGATCCCTTTCTCTCCTTCTGTTCTGCGAGTAATCAATGAGAGGCGAGATGGTGTTAATTTGATCCAGGAAAAGCAGGGACAGACCATAGAGCCTGCTTCAAAAGGTACCTGCTAATTGGTGAAAGACCGTTGAGTCAATCTTGTAATTGCAGCGGTGAGAGAAATGATGACTGTGTCGAGCAAAGTCTTCGTCGAATGAATCGAGCGCTAAAAGTAGTTAGAGAAAACAGATGCACAGAAAGCTGCGGTTAAAGTGGTGACGGCGGTGACCGGTCCGTCTGCAGTCTAGGGTTTCCGGAAGCGGGGACCATTGCTTGGAATTTTCCTCCTCTCCAGGAGCAGGGCTGGCGTGAGCGGCGTAGAGACAAGCTGAGACGACCACATTGTGAGGTTCGCATCATAGTGCAGCGAAACGGGAAGTGGAGAATCCCGTCGCTAGATCGGTGAGATCAGCTGGAATAAGTCTACTTAGAAAGGGACGGGTCATACTGGGCGTAGCGATCCTCGAAGATGAGGCGAACGTTCTTCCAGCGTGTGCGAGGTACAAAGCGGTAAACACAATGTCGTGTAGTGCGTCCCAACTCGGTTGTAAAGGCAGCAAGAACAATGAACTTAGAGCGCGGTGTGCCCTGAGCACTGCCGTCTTCAGCCTTACGCTAGTGGCGAACAAAATATACAGAACTTGCTGGTTTATTAGATGCGAAACACAATGAATGATTAAGCCGAACGTGGTACTGTAATTCGGAAAACGACAGCACGGATATAGAATCGGTATAATGGATAGACAAAAAAATGGAGTTTCAGAAGCGAAAAGTTGCAAGGGTGTTGTGCTACACGTAGGAGGAGGTGAGCTCACTTTTTCCAGGAGTATAGGAAGCTGAAGTATTGAGATGCGCTCGCACTGGTGCCCAAAGCACATTAACACGGAAAGGTGTTGGTGACATGACTGGTGCAGGAAATAAGGAGTCAATATGTACTTGTGCTGGATAGATAAAAATTCACGTGCAATCCAAGTATAAACACTTAAATCGGCGCTGTGAGAGTGTAGAGTGATTCGTCTCGACAGCGGCGAGTTCCGCTGCAGCGCTATATGGCTGCTCAGTAGATATTTGCTTGAAAATTTATCTTCATTTTTGACTAGCACGAGGTTGTAGTAATTTGTGAATGCCTCACAAGCTACTGCGAAAGAATAAACTTGATCACTTGCAAGCAGGAAAGTTGTTCATTTCGGAAAAGTCATGTCTACTAACTATTACTATCGACGGTTAAGTACTACTGATTAGAATCCGTATCATTTGTTTGCAAGTACTGAGACGAAAGCAATCAGATGATTTGGTAGTCTAGAAATAGTGTGCTCTGCACTATAGTTGACTTTTCGACATGTAACAGTTCTCATAAAACAGACCAGCAAGTCATCATTGTAGCCTATTGAAAAGCTTACTAGGGCTTCATCGTGCTCTTTCCGGAATTTCTGCTGTTCGGAGGCTGAAGTATCGGTCTCAAAAAATGGCACCATTCCTTTATTCAAATTTTAAATTCATTGTCCATCACGTTGTAAATATGGGTTCCACCTACACTTTTATGAGAGTCCTTCCGCTTTTAGTGAATTTCATGTGCTATATTTTTCAAACGCAATACGGAGCAAAATAAATTGAGTCGTTTTTATTCATCATGAGACGAGACCATGAACGCTTACCAAGTAGAACAATTGTTTGATAGATATGAGGTCAGAGTTCCTGATTGGAACATAAGTATTTAATTGAGATATCTAGTTTAAGTCATCGCTAATGTCCTGCTGAGACACCAGTACTACGCATGTCCTTCATAATTTCGTCAACAGTACACCCAGTTTTCTTACTTACTGTATTTGTTTCCTTGCACTATTTATGATTACTTCTGTTGTTTGTGCAATAAGCTATCAGTCATTTATCGAAACTGACTTCGCTTAAAACGTACTAGAGCTAATCTTTTCCCGATGTTGGTAATGTTGACCAGTGAGAGCGAGGCCCTGAACTCAGACTTTGTTGCTTTCAAAGGGATTGTTGGAAGGCTTGTTCTAGAAAAATATAGAAAAACGCGAATGGAATTCCGGCGTTTCGCTAAGCTGTTTATTGCTTGTACAGTGTTTAAAAAGTACGGTAAATTGAGAAGTCATATTGTTTTCGCGTTCGGGCTCTCGCCTAGATTTACACACTTCGCATACTTTGTTCGTTACCCATTCTTAGTTGCATGGCACAGCACAGTATGCTTAAAACTCTTAAAAATGTGCAAGTAGAAAAATTCGTTATCCACACCTTCTGAGGTTCGGAAGATTTAGAAAAGTATAATACGTATTTATTTAGTTGCAAGGCCTCAGCGATGTATTTCGTATTCAAAAGGAATAGCATTTTTGCTTCTGTGACTAATTACACTGGTTATGATCTGACTTCCAGGGTCTCTGGTTACTTCGAGCGGAATATACGAAAATAGCGAAACTGGGATAGCGCCGTGGCGATCTGAGTAAAACAGTTATAGAATGTGCAGTAGCGAGAGATTCGAAACCATTGAAAGCTTCAGCTGCTAAGTCAGTAATTTCCATTCGACTAGTTTAGCTTTGTGAGTGCTTCAAAAGTTTTCTCCTTGAAAGTGATTCAAGCCGACTAGGGTTCAATATTTAAACAATAACAATTACCATTAAATATTACCCACAGAATTTAATCGACTCTGACATGATATTCGTGGATCCATTATTTCAATCCTATTACCTTGAAGAGATGAATACTGTAGATCTCATCAAGGTTAACAGCAGTGCAATTATCGTATACTGCATCGAGTCATTCGGCAGTCGGAACCACCGGAAAATTGCGTAAAGGATTATGTGTATAAAATTTCTATCTAGTCCATCCTCGAACTTTTTTCGAAAATATATGTAGATCAAAGTTTTCCCAGATTTTCGTTGTCCAGGACTCTAAGAAAAAGGAGACAACCACAAAGTTCACAAATCATGGGAGGCTAGAAACCTGTAATGCAGTCCTCTGGACCAACATTCAAATCGTACGTTAATAGTTCACGTGATACGTTGCACCTTCTCTTAATTATTATGACTTGCTGAAAAATGGGATAAGTGATCTCGTTCCAGAACCGTTTTTATTCGCGTCGTCTACGTACCTGAATGGCAACACAGCACCGCATTTTCGTAACCTTCCATGGGAACAGAAGGATACTTTAACTACGTTTCAGGTTTCGGTTATCTGCAAAGCCTCCTAAAATCCTACATTATCAACTGTCAGTGATTTTCATTACTCAGTACTGTGCCACGGCTAGCCTAACCTTATTTTCCAGGTACAGTAATTCGCTCGCAATTTAATTTATTATTACAATTGATTATAATGCACTGTACGGAAACCAAAGTTTAAAGCCTATTCGAATAAATTACATAAGAAATCTAAAGGTGAAGGAGTCACCAATAGTTCCTAGCCAACAGAAGAACGGTAAGTGTTCACCAACAACGTCATGAGAATTAAATCATGACATAACGCGAAACGGAATGTTGTTCATGTGCTGACAAAGAGCACCATACAGTACAGTACAATAAAGCTGAAAACAGTAATGCAAGGTGAAATGTGCGAACGTTTGGTGGCCCATGATGAAATGTACGTGCTTAGGTGGATGTCCTGAATGAACGAGTTACTCGTCATGCTTCCAACGTCCATCACATCTTATTCCAGTCCATCCATCCTGGCATGCATGCGTGCACAGACGTCCGAAGGCGTAAGAAGGTTGGTTGTGATGAGTAAAATGTGGAGCCAAGCCGAGGAAAGCCACCCAGAACGTGTCTGTCTGCGTTTGCCTGCCTGGCGGCGGCACCTCCACTACAGTACAGTATTTACTCTGCTCTTCCCTACATCAAGAAAGGAAGAGAGATAGAAAAGCATGCACAATAGGGAATTATAGTGAAAAAGTCCATGAAGAGGACTGTACAGTATTGCTTGCCAGATAGTCAGCAATTCAGTGAGTTGCGAAAGTCTCGAGTTAATCTCCATCTTCCCCTGACTCCGATTATATGACATACAGCAGGATCTGTCAGGTGCAGTACAGTACTGGTACAGTACAGTACAGTATAGCCATACTGTAGTAGTAGAGAACAAGAGTGCAAGTGAAGGCTTGAAAAGTTGCTTTCTTTCGCTAGAAGCCAAAACGTTATACGACGTGACTGTACGTTAGTTAGAAAAATAAAGTTTGTGCTACATCGCCCTAGGGCTATATACGCTATGAGCAGGCCTTCCACTTCTGATGATCGCACCCATAAAATACGATGGTAGATTACGAAACCCCAGCGAGGACTGTCGTCCTGCCGTTGAACGGACATGGTTTTTCTACTCAAATTCCTCGGGTGAGCCTATCGTACGCCATCTCATTTCTACAAAAATAGCAGAGCTCAGGTCATTTCTGCAATTGAGTTCTTCCGAGGACGTCGGCGGTTAGAACACGATGGATGCTATACAGTACAGTATATTCAGGGTTCTCGAGTGCAATGAGAACAAGAATGTCGCGAATGCTCGATAGAAAAACCCTAATAAGTGACACAATTTTGTATGTCTGACATCGCTTGCCTTACGAACTGATTCCAGACAAAGCGCTCTACCATACATATAATACCTACTGTAATGTCGATTGTCTCATGAAATTTGGAATCCAATTGTGAATCGGATTCAACTTCCGCGAGCTCATATTACCTTAGACCACGGATCATAATAAACAACGTATAGCGACAGTAGCAATGCAAACAAGGCTGTTGTTGCCTCCTCCGTCGCGCAAAATCCGCACCAAACTAAAAGGTTTGCGCGACAGCAATCTTTACAACAGAGTGTTGTTAAGTGAACATTCGATCCTTTTTCTGTAGCTGATGATTCCTGGAAAGGAACCATGCTGGGGAAATCCAGGACCTCAAAACACCGCACACTTGGCGAGCACGCATCCTAGCTCTGTCAGTCTAGTCGAAGCAAGAGTGTGAACAACTGCCGATTCTCGAATACGAACGCTGGTATATAGAACAAACCCAACGGAGGCGGTACTTGACACCTTCCTCGTTGGTTGGCCATTCGACCGTCGGAAACCCAAGTGTGCGCTCAGACCACTCCAACACACTTTATTTCTTATGATAAATATAGATAAATTTCCGCTCTTCGCAATATTCTCCTATCCATATTCCCTTCGACTCGATCTCCCATTCCACTGCGAAATACTTCCAACAGTACAATGCTTTATGAAACAGATCAACCAGGGAGCTTGACCTTATTATGCAAAGTGTGAGGGAGGTAACTGTCATTCGTTTCGGGCAATCGACCTGTATACGAAATTTACTAGTCCGTCTGTAGGTACATGCGTAAGGTTCGCCAAAGAACCGGCGGCAGCGCAACTATTGGCCAGAGTTAATCGAACGAACCAGATGTGGTATCTTGAAGTGCGAACGGTCTGAACTGGCTTGCTGTACCCTACCATGTGGTACACTAACCGATTTCCTTACACGCCTTATAGTATGCTTATGCTTTCCAACAAATCGAGCTTTCTTCTTCAATTTCTATATAAGCTGCACCATCCTCCAGTCTAGCCCACGCACCGCCCTTCCCAAACGAACTTCTCAGGCAAACAATGTCGACACAAGGACCCATTCATTACCCAATGTACCTACCTTCTTTCTCGCCTCCAGTCAACTCCACCGCTACTTGCAAGAACTGCAATGATTGCACTCGACGAGCGAAGTGTGCGTGCTGTAAACACGAGCAAACCCAGTACAACCATGCCTCTCATCGATCTGGTGGTGCTTCGAAGCCACGGAAGCGCATCAGACGCTCCGAGATGCCACAGGCTCAGTTGGCGGCTCTCCGCATCCGAGACGCTGAACGCAAGAGACGACAACGCCGTGAACAGAAGGAGGCGAAGAGACGAAATGCATGCTCCATCGAGTTTTTGCTCAACCCCGAGCCATGATTACTTGTCAATAAACCAACTCGTTCGGCGGCTAGATTCAGTTTTGAGATTTATCTTGTCTCGTCTTTCTCTTCTTGTTGGATATGCACAGATTAGCCACATTTTGGTCGTTTAAATGACAATTCTTTACCAAGTATTGAGTTCCATGTGAGTAAAACTTCAAACTTCAAACCGAACATACCACTCCCTGTTCCCACGGCTATCCACTGTCCTGGTGATCTCAAGAATGTAATTTGGCTGAAACAACGAAGAGCAGATGCTTCCACTCTGAAAAAAGGCGTGTCCTATTTGTATTGCAACAAATGTAACACACGTCCTCTTCAATTTGACTGAATGTGTGACTTGTTTTCATCTTAACAGCTACGATCTAGAAATTTCCTTCCGTAGAGGTCGAAAGAAGATCGAAAACCTTTCCAATCGATGTCCGTTCAAGTCCTTTCTGGATTTAACAAGATGATCTATTTGGTGGAGTCACACCGACTCGGCTCTCCGTCCAGAATATCAGAGGAACTTGGGAAAACGCTCATTAGTTGGACAGACAAGACTGTAGATAGGGAAGTTCGTCTAACTGCGATAGTGCACCACGCTCCAGCGATCATGAATGAGACTCCGGCCAGGAAAAATGCAAGTTAGAGGACGTTAGCTATGCGTAGAGCAGGAAATTAGATCACACATCTATGGGTATGTCCGGTCCTCCCTACAGTAGTCCGGCACAGTTTCTTCCACATCACGAATCGCCATTACAGTATGGAAGCAAGCAGTGAAAGTATGATCTGTGCAGCTCGAAAGGAACCAATTACATAATAGTGAGTCCTTGACAGTGTTAGGGATCATACAGCGAAGCATGTTTCAACGTGTCTACTTGTATTGTTCGGCCGTACTCGTTCGAAATTTTCTCACATACTGTAGGTCCATGCTGTCGGTATACACTAACCTTCCAATTGCCGTCCATATTGACAGCACACGCAAAGCGGAGCCAAAGTGGGTCATACTTCCTTACTCCAGTATAGTAATCGATACGAATCGAGCTACAATATATCTTCTCTGTATTCAGATTCGTCCAAGTCACAACGTGGTAGGACTAGAATGAGCAATTGATTTGTGCCATTGTATACCTGCCTACAGTTTCGTAACCCTTGCGTGCAAGAGTTGTTCAAGCGCAAAAATATGGGTGAGGATCTATCGGTGATAGTTCCGAGTGATTTAAGAATTTCTGTTGGTGCACGTGTTTTGATTGCATTGTTACGGTTGGTTGTCGTTTCTCAAGTTGAGTAAAATGAGGTCACATTCGTAATATTTCCAGACTTTAAGCTATCATAGGCACGCTCCCTTAGCTCGAAAACCGCCCAGTATCTCTCGTGCGGCATCGACTTGAGCAATCTCTTGCATTTACTTCAATTTGGTGGGGGATTTCAGATCGATGGTTTAACCAACTACAGTAGAGTCCTATAATTCGACAAGTTCTAAATGTCCTGTCTTTAGACTGCTTTCTCAGACTGATTCTATATTTGTTTCTGTTCCTACAGTTAATCAATAATGAAAACCTAATGCGAAGATAGAAATGGTTAATCGAGAAAACCCAGTAAACGCAATATACTTTCATTTCTCGGGTTTTCTTTCGTTCTCTTAGACAGTAATGAAAACTTCAACTGACGGTTTCGAGAACTGCGAATCTAATCCGTGGAATCACTTGTTTTCGTGCAATAATATCTCAACATATGCCAGCACTGTAGTAGGTGTAGTCTAAGAACTTGGTAAGTAGATCCAAGTGACACGGGTAAGTCCGTAGCTGAATAATTAGTCGAAAGCCTGATATATGATACTGTAATATGAACAACCAATTCTCGAGCTTTTAGGTCGGCCACATCACAAATTTAGACAGCCACTACAGTAACTTGACACTTCTTTTCACCAGGCTCCGAGCTTTGAACAAGAACCTGGTTTCTTCGTCTCCGCCACGAATCTTTCCACGTAGTCTTCACCTGGTTTTCGACAAACAAATGAAGGGTTCGTTGGAACAGATCTTGCAAGTGGGCATAAACCTGTCACAACAGTTACTGGGCTACACCCATTTCAAGCAACCTTCGATCACAGGAGATGTTTCAGATAATTAGTTGCCTTTATATAAAAGACGAACACAATCTACCACATTTTTTGTATTCTATTTTCTTCGTCCAAGACAGTCGCTAACCCAAGCACTCCAATTCTACAACGTGATGACGAAACACAATCGACAGGGTGTGGATAAAATTCCACAAACCTCGAGATCATCGTCACGGGCAGATCGACGTGAGCCCTAGGAAAGTTCAGAATCAAACAAAGAGTCATCACGTCTTCTGGGGAGATTAAAGGAAAACCAATAAAAATTTAGCTCGCAGAGAATTGCGGAACCGTTGTTATGTCTGGGCTTTGATCAAATTCTCACTGACATAACCAGTGCTCGAAATAATACGGTACTACGGTACTGTACAATAATTAAGGTACCGCATGTGCATAGTCATCGCTTTAAGTCCGTTCCATGCAATATCCTCATTCCTATTACCAGTAGTTCCAGGTAGCAATATTTGCTATCATACACAGTGCACTTAATTAAGAAGGACTTAATAGAACGCGAATAAATAAATCAGTTCGACGAACAAATATGTAATCGATATTTCGGGAATTCCATTGAAGTAGAATAGAAACGAAGTAACATAATGAACTGTATGTAAATGGGTCGTATCCGATCGACACGTCGTGATACCTTACTGCAAAGTTGCGAATATTTGACAAACAGTTATACTGCAGTTCGCATACACAATCATAGACTAATGCACAGGTCGAAAGATCAATCTCTATCCTTCTGTACAGTAGACTGGCGAAAAGAAAATGTATTCTAATCAGTAAAATGCCCTTGTACGAAACAAGTGAAGTGTTAAAGCATGATTATAGACTACAACTGAACCACAGCTTATTTTCAAAACCTAAAATTACAATAGTTAATCCTGAACTATCACCATTGCGCGTTAAAGTGCTGAATCTGGAATGAGTACCAACACTTTTTCAGTAACATTGTACTATCAGGGCACGAAATCGTTGCGAAGTAATGTTAGTGCCACATATTCTGTTGTATATCTTCTACAAATGCACCCATTCTGGCATGAAGTACTGAACAATGTCGAAAAATAACAGCCCGGGTGTATCATCATAATACGCGGAGTTTTCGGTAACTGTATCTAAATAGCATGTGATTGCAGTGCTTCATGAGGATGGCAACTCTATAACACGCATTTCCAGGGCAGTAAATGTGTGCCGAAGGGTGGTGAAAGAAATCATTGCAAAGCGACACAGCTGGAAGGTGAGAACAAAGGAAGACCAGGGCGCAAACTGTTGCAAAGCGAGTAGCTTTTGCTTCTTTGAAATGCGATAACAGGTGCGTCTACAGCCCGTCAACTGCGAAACCGCTTCTCACCATTGTTAACGGTGCGAAAAGGGTCAGCAGCTGCAGGCTACTGACCTCTATTTAATGTGTCGCCGCTCAGGAGCGCCGCTCGCGCACAACAACATCAAATCGGCCCCTCCAGAATGGGCGCCCGCAATGGTAGTGAAATGCGGGCGGTTTTCGCGTGAAGTCGCATTTAGCGAAGAAAAACTGCTCCACTCTAGACAGCTGGGACGGTTTTTCGGCTCACTGGAGTGACAACCGTCGTTCGGGCTGCTGGCAGGGTGATGGTGTGATCATAGAGATCTTGTTTATCAAAGAGAATATTGAGTCTTACCTTACTGCACTGTATTGGAGACAACTTATCGCCCGTTCTCTGAGTGTTGTCTTACATGCAAGGGAAGCTTGCTGCAGGAAAACGCTGCTCACACCTTTGACTACACTAAGGAATTCTTTGGAGACATGGACATTTTTCGTCGTGCCGTGGGATGCCTGCTCACTAGACGCGAACACTATTGAGAACGTCTGGGGGATATTAGAGCAGCGTGTGTATCACAATGGAAAGCAATACGACACTACTGATGACTTAAAATTCTCGGTGCAATTAGCTTGGGATGCCATCGACGAAACTTTGCTACAAGAGCTTGTACCATCTGTGCCTCGTTGATTAATTATTACCATCGAATGTCATGGTAGACAGATGCCGTACTAATCGAGTTTAAGTATTAGCTTCGTTTGCTACGACATAATTGTTTTGGGCGAAATACTAGTTCTCAAAAGCATTTCATGGATTTTTAGCTAGAGTATGTTAGATGTATCTTGTCTCGGTTGTTATTACTTTTGTATTCTGAGTTTAGTTCAACTACATCAATTTTCTGACGTTCATTTTGCTTCTTCCACATAGTAAAGTAGTTTTTTCAATTGGTATTTCTTTTATTTCGCTCAGTGCACTTCGTTTCGAATTTCTGCAATCAAAATTCAAATAATCTATACTTGACATCTCGTTTGAAATTATCGCAGTCTTTGCAACATTCCATAGCTCCTTATATTTTCATTCACGTTACTTTCATCAAACCGCGAGCAGTCTAAAATTGTCGATCAATCCTTTTCAACTTCCTGATACTTTGCTCTCAACCAAGTACCGATACTTCGGAATCAACAAATGCTTTAGTTTGGACTTCGAATTTTGTGAAAAAGAGAGATAGGTTGGAGAGTGCCGATTTAGTATATTAACTGCTCATGGATTGAAAAGCACATATCGATTATAGTCATCGTCAATATTCTTAGAATACCGTTTCTTCACCTGGCGGTGAAGTAGATTACTGAAAATTGGGAATGGAATTATTCAGTAGAATTAACTTAACAGGAGTCATTCATACTCAGTCGCTTGGTAGAATTCAATGGCAACCACGGTAGGTCAGAATTTAAAAACAGGGTTGCGGACCCTGTAGTGTTTTGTTCGCTTAGTGAGCTATAAAGCATAGAAAACTAGTATATCTGGTCGGGAGCACTTCGAATATCAACAGTTGGTACTGTTACGGAATAATATCCCATTTTCTGCACAACACTAGAAACAGTTTTTATATTAATTATTTATTTACTAATCAATTGACAGTTAAGGATATGTAAATGGTAGATTCAGCCTTATTCGTGAGATTATGTTAAAAAAGCTTTCGAGCTGTATTTTAACCAGAACCATGGCGCTAATTGTAAGATAACATGACTTAGTACAAATGTGTCTTGCTCAGAAGATTAAACCCTGCAATTTTTTTGGTTGATAAAGGTACTAGAATGAGCAAAAGGTCCTTTTCCAAGAGAAAAGGCTTTCTGTAGTGGACTTATGAAAGCAGCTACGGTTTCAAATGGTTGAACAATTCGGAGGTACACTCTACGAAAATATCGGGATGAGAGATCGGTCCGAGAAGGGAATGCTTATTTCTCTAAAAATAATAACCTCGATAATATTACAGAGTTCAGACGAGGTGGTCCGAATTGGAAATGCATCGTGGGTGTGTATAAGACTCAAACTAAAGTACAATATGTGCGTGTTCCTAATCGTTCTATGCAAACAATAAATGATGTTGTATCGAGATATGTACGCTTAAATAGCATCGTTGCTACGGATATTTAGAAAGGATGCCGCGGTTTACGTGGAATCGGATACGGGCATTTTATAGTCAATCACAGCGAGAGAGTTATATAGATCTTACTACGGAATCCCATACAAAAGAAATCGAGCGAGCGTGGAGTGCAGTGAAACAAATTCATAGAATAATACGCGCAAATCGGGTGCCTCTACAATCAAATCTTGATTCTGCTGCTTGGTTTATGCTTTATAAAAAAATGAAACGAAAGTTAATTTGTTAGATGCATTTCAGAGTGATAATAAGAATCATCATGGTCGGTCGACTTCCTAAGATGGATAGTTGGAGACTAAAGGACATTATTATGTAGAGCGTACGGTATTGAAAATAATGCAAGCCCAAAAAATATGCTTCTTTCTATTTACAAGACGGGTGTATTTCCAAAAGATACACAAGAATTTTTCTCTGTACATCACATACTTGAGATTGATTCTTTTAAGCACTACATATACGTCAGATAACAGGATCACAGAAATTCAAAGCTGAACTCGTCAGTCAATGTTGTTTTTTTAACTTTGACAACGACTTATAACTTTAGAGCGCCGCTCATTATATAAATATTTTGTGTTGCTGTATTTATGTCTACTTCGGAAGATGAATTTGTCGGTCGGATCATATTTATCTACTTTTCCGACCGATTTTGGAACAGATTGATTAAATCAATACCGTTTTCTTGATGTTTCAGCATAATAGCACAAAGTACAAAACCTTTTTCATTTAGACTCAAAATCTTTCCTCGAATTTTGGAATGCGGTAATTTTTCCTTAGAAATAAATTTCTGATGTACTAGTTAGGGCGTTTTCGGAAATTGAAACCACCGTCGCTGTTCAACAATACGATAGGTGGTGGGTGATCAGATGTCCGATGTTGGTTGTACAGTGCAGTCGTCGGAACAGTTAGGCTTTCATCCTAAGCCGACTGTCTCCGAGATTTAATCGAAAGTAACATAACGAACCAACTTCCTGCTCATGAAAATCTGATGCGATCCGATTTTCTCAACAACGAGCATACAATTATTAATATTGATTTGCTCAACGATTAAGTGTCCACTCGTATTCATCACGATTCTTATTTAATTCAACAAAAGCCTCTCGCTCGATTTCCACTTGCAAATATGTAGGATTTTGGGCATCAGTTTAGAAATATAGTTGCTTTTTAGCTCAAACCACAAAAACCAATCCCATCATGTTCATTCGATTCCCCATCAACACCCCTCTAAACTAATTCGAATAACTTGACTTTCAAGTAAGTACAAATTTACTTATTTCAACTAAATTTTATGTGTTTCTGGGAACGATTTTCCGTAACAACTGTCACATGGAATCGGCGGGCCCCCTCAATTGGTGGGTTCAAGCTATTAGTAGCAGCGAATCGGTCTATTGGGTCATTTTGGACTGGGAATTCAATGATGATGATGTCGATCATACTTCGTTTGTTTTCCATTCTTTGTTTTATTCTGTCAAGCACCACTCCTTAAGTAATTATGCTCTCGTATGATGTTACTAGTGTGCCAAATCGCGCAATAAGATTTTTCAGATTCGCTTTCGATAAGAATTGTGAACAAATCCAAGCCTCATTTGTCGCCCTGTAAGCGAAATTAGTTGTAGTAATCTCCTTCTCTTTGAATAGCGCAACGTAACCTGCAAGGTTCGGCATACTCTATTCGCCTATTGTAATAGCAAGATATTCGGTAGAGTAGAAACTCTTCTTGAAATCCAGATAGGTAACTGATACCTTTTCAACTTCTCTTATCTACCAATCTACTCAATACAATGCCAAGGTATATAGGAAATCTACGTGACTATGACGTGCGAAAATTTTTTAATCGGTCATGTATTCAGGTTGCATTTTTGGTGTGGCATAAAAAGAATGTAATCATGTGGATTAACCATAAAAAGTTTAATTTCAGAGCCAATGCTTAAAATCAAGAAATCAAGAATGGAATTTGACTACTAAAACTATAGTTATAAAACACTGCGACTTTCCGATTATCACTTTTACTAATAACAACGAAGGAAAAGCGAAAAAAGTACATTTGAAATGCCTTCCGTCCACAATAAGCAGCAGTTAAACGTAACTACCTTGTTTAGTATGGACAAAACGAAATATCTACACCATGAATTCTCTGCGCTGTTTTGAATAAAATGGGCAACGAGTTTTTTGAATAGTGAGGACTATCAGCATTCGAGATTCAGAGGAAGTCTATTTTTTGAATTCAAAACTGAAGCCAGGAATGTCAAAATATCTGAATACTTAAACCATTGGTCTATTATTCATGAACTGGCAGTCAACATCATCTTTCAGCAAAATTTTACTAGCTTCATTGGTCTCTGATCCATACCTATTCCTCGCAGTCCTATCTTCGTACAACTTCATGGATTGATATCCTGAAATCCAGTTTCCGCTTCGTTAAAATTAGATCATCATATATTTTCGTTTTGCGCACCAGTACTTCTACCCGATCTTTCAATTCAACATGCTTGTTTTAATATTTCCAAAGCACCATGTTTCGTACGTACATAAAGATAATACGCCGAACCAAGCTCTAGTCTCGTATCTCAGTGCTTATTAGCCAATCCTTCATTAAACCACTCCCAATCATGGTATAAAAGAATGAGCGCGCTCTACCATTTTACCATACCTCAATTTTTCTCAGAACTGTGAAGATAAACGGTATGAGTAGGAATACTTTATGACGACCCTGATTACTTGGGACTATCTACGGTTATTCGGAATACGAGTAGTTCCTCATTCGATTTTTGGAATTAATGGAACTCCGATTTTACTAGTGATTTCAAATGCACTGGGTATTTTCTCCGGTTGCACAGGTGATATTGACTTCCAGATCTCTCAAATTATGTTTAAAACAGATCGGACGGTATTGAAGTAAGAAAAGCAGAAAACAATATCACGATCTTTTGGCAATATGTGATTCTCAATACTAGTGGGTTTACCGCCTCTAATTTGGGCTGTATAATGTAACAGGTGCACGGAATACTATTCTGGCGAAGCACATATCGGCTGCAAATACACGATCGAAGCTATCTGCTTGCTAAATTGACCCCTCGTAGAAATAGGGTCATATTGCTGCATCGTAACTCTGCTATTAAGCATACTATCAACAGAAAATTGTAAAAACGTACACAGAGCAGGGGATTAAAGTAAAAAACATTCTCACAATTCCATTTCGAATTTTCCCTACCAAGCTGTTCACCCGACCTGAAACGAAGATACTGAATTTAAAAATTCGCTGACTGTCACGAGTTGATTCATGTCATCGTATTTTCGCAAAATATTCTCGCTTCGCTTTCTGAGGAAAAGCTTTGAAAACCATCCATTCCTTTCGATTTCGTTCAATGCTGTACAAGTATTGATGTATGACTGATGGCGAGTAAAAAGATCATCATGCATGTACCTCGAGCTACTCAAGTACGATGTCGGTACCATATATGATCAAATAAGTCATTCAAATTATTAGATTACCTAAAATTTCGCGATATATTTATGGGCAATCCAGAGCTATCTCTGACGATGGCATATGAATATTC
>JAAUYH010127774.1_pt1 | contig 16912 bp, 9 predicted proteins | sample 7278061 | NCBI WGS metagenome assembly JAAUYH01 (sample SAMN14350203, study PRJNA611818) | marine sediment metagenome | isolation source: surface marine sediment (0.6m) | place: French Polynesia: Moorea | collected 2018-08 | reverse complement strand
TTGCTCAGCATCGAGACGTCACAATTCAGCGAGGCGCGAGGCTGGCGCGTGCGGCCCGGGTCCGATGCCGTGGAGTCGCCGCAGCTCGTCCTGTACTTCGCGTCGCGGGCGCTGCTCGATACGCCGCACTACGTGGACCTGCTGGCGGACACCTACCCGGGTGCCAGCCTGGTGGGCTGCAGCACCGCCGGCGAGATCCTGGGCGACGGCGCCCTCGACGATACGGCCGTGGCGGCCGCCCTGCACTTCGAGACCACCCGCGTCCGCGTTGCCCGCCGCGACCAGAGGGCCTCGGTGGACAGCCACGACTGCGGCCTCGCGCTGGGTGCCGAACTGGGTGCGCCGGACCTGGCGGCACTGATCGTACTGGCGGACGGCATAACCGTTAACGGAACGCGGCTGCTGGCAGGCCTGCGCCGCGGCATCGGGCGCGACCTGCCGGTGCTGGGCGGCCTCGCCGGCGACGGCGATGACTTCCGCACCACGCTGGTGGGGTGCGGCGGCGCGGCGCGCCCGGGTCGCATTGCCGTCGTTGGCCTTTACGGAGACGATCTCGCGGTGTCGTCCGGCTGTGCGGCCGGTGCCGAGCTGTTCGGTCCCGTGCGTCGAATTACCCGCGCGCGGGGCAACGTGCTCTTCGAGATCGACGGCCGGCCGGCGCTGGACCTGTACCTGCGCTATCTCGGCGACGAGGCGGCCAACCTGCCGGCTAGCGCCCAGTTCCTGCCGCTGTGCGTTCGTCCCCCGGACGGGGACGGGCCCGGCTGGATTCGCACGCCGGTCGCGGTGGACAACGATGCCGGAAGCCTGATCTACGCGGCGGAGATTCCCGAGAATCACGATGCGCGGCTGGCGCGTACGAGCGTCGAATCGCTGTTGCGCGGCGCCGACGACGCGGCCACCCTCGCGGCGAACGGGGACGGCGGTCGCGCGCTGTCGCTGCTGATCAGCTGCGTCGGCCGGAAGATGGTGCTCGGCGATCGCACCCGCGCCGAGATAGCCGCGGTAGCGCGGCGTCAGGCGGATGAGGTCGCGAGGGTAGGCTTTTACTCCTACGGGGAAATCGGGCCGGACCGGCAGTCCGGCGAATTCCGGCTGCACCACCAGAGCCTGGCGGTGGCGCTCATCCGGGAGCGTTGAGCCGGGCGCGCGAACGCCGTTCGTCGTGCGCCATCCGGACTCTCACTTTTGACCGTCGAACCCGCCGGCCTGCGGGCGTTCCATGACCCGACCCGATCTGGCGTCAAGGCGACGAGGCGTCAGCAGGACCCTAGCGGGTATCTCGCCGGTGATCGGGCTGCGAGCGCGTTCGTGCGCGGGTGGCGGACTCCACGCGACGCGCTGCCGGGGACCCGCGGGATACTCGCGGCGCCGAGCTCGTTCGAACCGTCGATCGCGGCGGAGGATTGGCGGCTACCGGGCTGGTGGTGCGAGGCCCCGGCGACGACGTCCGCGGCGGGTATCGCACGACCACCGGTGCCCGGTATCCGAGCCCGTGACCGGAGACGAAGCTGTGTGGACCGAACAGGCCGTAGAACGGCGACTGGTGACCGACGCCCGTTTCCGCCGACCGGCTGCTGACGAGGAACGACGAGTTGGCGTGCGGATAGCCGTACTGCCCGGCGCCGAAATCCACGACCACCTCGCCGCTGCCCACGGCCCCCTCATGATCGTAGCTGGCAACCAGGATGCCGGCAGTCTCGGGTTCGGGGGGCGGTGTGCTCGCGCAACCGCCGAGGAGGGCGCCGGCGATGACGAGGCCGACGGCAGAAAAGCGTGACCGGGCCCGTCGAGCGGGTGCCCGGGCTGGCGGGTGGTTCACGAACGGCATCTCCATGGCGAGGCATTGTGCCTGTGTTCTTCGACAGGTCCCACCCGGACCGGTTCACGTTGAAACAATCTTATGTCAAAACAGCCATTTGGCTGAACCGGATGTGACCTGGCTCACGCCCGGCCGCGCTGGCGCCCGCTACACTGTTCTGTCATAGTTTGGGATTAAATTCCCAGTTGGACAATCGGAGCGAGGGGTCCGCGCGTCCAGTCAGGGTCGATAACCGGGCGCGAGAGCGCCGGGCGATCCCGTGTGTGACTGCCGTTGATCCCCGCGCATACGCCCAGGAGACGCTGAGCTGATCGCGATGGAAGGGTTCGAAACAACAAGAGCCGAACGAGACGGCTGGCTGGCGGTGGCACGTGCCTGAACGGCAACCGCCGCACGACGACATCGCGGGGCAGCTGGTCGCGGAGCGCCAGCGCCGGGAAACCCTCGAGGCGGCCCTGCGCGAGAGCGAAGCCCGTTACCGTGCGCTGGCCAGCAAGCGCGGGTCGCGGGAGGCCGCCACCCTGCGGGCCATCCGCGAAGCCGTGGTCACCGTCGACGCGGACGGGCGCGTGGAATCGCTCAACCCGGCGGCCGAAACCCTGCTGGTCTGGTCGGCTCGCAATGCCCGCGGTCGCTCGGCCGACGACGTCATGCGCCTGATCAGCTCCAAGACCGGGGGAGCGCTGGTCAACCCCGTCTACCGCAGTCTGAGAACCGGGCGACGTGTCACCGCAACGGGCAACAGCCTGCTGGTGCAGCCCTGCGGCACGAGTGTGCCGGTGCGCGTGCGGGCAGCGCCCGTGCGCGACGCCTCCGGCGAGGTACGCGGTGCCGTCGTGGTCGTCAAGGACAAGAGCGCCGAAATGGTGCTCCAGGCCAAGCTCGATCATCAGGCCAGGCACGATGGACTGACCGGTCTGGCCAACCGCGCCGTGTTCGAACGCCGGCTCGACGAGGCGCTGCAGGATATCGGCGGCAATACCGATGTCAGCCACGCGATGCTGTACATCGACCTCGACCAGTTCAAGGTGATCAACGACACCTGCGGGCATGCCGTTGGCGATGCCCTGGTGCGCCGGGTCGCCGACCTGCTCGGAAAGCACGTGCGTGCCAGCGACGTGCTGGCAAGGCTCGGCGGCGACGAGTTCGGCCTGCTGCTGCTGGGCTGTCCGGCGGAGCGCGCCGCGCACATCGCCGAACAGCTTTGCACGGGCATCCGCGAACTGCGCTTCGAATGGGAAGACCGGGCCTACCAGCACACGGCGAGCATCGGCGTCGTCATGGTCGATGCGTCCAGCGAGAGTGCGGCCGCGGTGCTCAGTGCCGCCGACGTGGCGTGCTTCGCCGCCAAGGACGAGGGCCGCAATCGCGTGCACGTGTACCGCGCCGAGGAAGTCCCGGGGCACCACATCGAAATGCAGTGGGTCGCACGCATCAACCGCGCCTGCGACGAGAACCGACTCAGGGTCTACCAGCAGCCCATCGTGCCCATCGGTCACAACCGCGATCGCTGCGGGCACTACGAGCTGTTGCTCAGGATGACCGACCGCGAGGGACGCATCGTGCTGCCCGAGGCCTTCATCCCCGCGGCGGAACGCTACAACCTCATGCCCACGATCGACCGCTGGATGGTGCGCCACGCGCTGAGCGAACTGGCGCACCGGTCCGACGGCCGGCATTCCCGCGGTTTGTACACCCTGTCGATCAACCTCTCCGGCACCTCCCTGAGCGACGAGGATTTCCTGGAATTCGTCCGCAGCGAGATGGTCCGTCGCGGGCCGACGCCCGGCGCCATCTGCTTCGAGATCACCGAGACGGCCGCGATCGCCAACATCGCCACCGTCGCGCACTTCATGCGCGAGCTGAAGAAGCTGGGGTGCCTGTTCTCCCTGGACGACTTCGGCAGCGGCCTGTCGTCCCTGGCCTACCTGAAAGACCTGCCGGTGGATTTCCTCAAGATCGACGGACAGTTCGTTCGCAACATCTGCGAGGACCCCATCGATCACGCCATGGTGGCGGCGATCCACCAGATCGGCCACGCGATGGGCATCAAGACCGTGGCCGAACGTGTCGAAAGCGCCGCCGCGGTTTCCAGCCTCAGCGCCATCGGCATCGACTATGCCCAGGGCTTCTACTTCGCGCGCCCCGATGCGGTCGCCAGTCGCGATGCGTTCCGCGACGCCGGCTACGCCTGGAATCGCCAGGTCGTCTGAGCGCGCGCGGTTGAACGCCGCGCCAGTTGCGTTATTGTTCGTCCTCCCGGCCGGCGCGCCAGCACGCGGTACCGGCCAACGGACATCGCATGAACACTCCCGTTACGGACAGCTACCCGGTCTGCGTCGCGCCGATGATGGACTGGACGGACAGGCACTGCCGCTATTTCCTGCGGCTGGTGAGCCCGCGCGTGCGGCTGTACACGGAGATGGTCGTTGCCCAGGCGGTGATCCACGGCGACCGTGACCGGCTGCTGGGCTTCGCGACCGAAGAACACCCGGTCGCGCTGCAGCTCGGCGGCAGCGATCCCGACCTGTTGGCCCGCGCCGCCATCATCGGCGAGCAGTACGGCTACGACGAGATCAATCTCAACGTGGGCTGCCCGAGCGACCGCGTGCAGGACGGGGCCTTCGGCGCCTGCCTGATGGCGCGACCGTCGCTCGTTGCCGACTGCGTGGCGGCCATGAAGTCGGCGGTGCGTGTGCCCGTCACCGTGAAGAGCCGCATCGGCATCGATGACCAGGACTCGGTCGCGTTTCTGCATCGCTTCATCGACACGGTCGCGGCAGGCGGTTGCGATCGCTTCATCGTGCATGCGCGCAAGGCGGTCCTGTCCGGTCTGAGTCCGAAGCAGAACCGCGAGATACCGCCGCTGTGCTACGAGCGTGTGTATGCGCTGCGCGAGGTCTTCCCGCAGCTCACTATCGTCATCAATGGTGGCATTCGATCCACCGAGGACGTCGTCGATCACCTGCGGCACGTGCACGGCGTCATGATCGGTCGCGCGGCCTATGACGATCCGTGGTTGCTACACCGCATCGAGCGCACGCTCGACCCCGAGGTCGCGCAAATCGATCGCCGCGAGGTGGTGGAACGCTGTCTGCCGTACATCGAAAACCAGCTTCGGGACGGCGTGCGTCTGATCAGCATGACCCGACACATGCTGGGGCTTTTCAAGGGTCTCCCCGGCGCCAGGGCGTGGCGTCGGCACCTGAGCGAGCGCGCCTGCCGCCGCGGGGCCGGCATCGAGGTGGTGCAGGAGGCACTGGATGCGATAACCTGCGCCGCCTGATCACCGGGCACCGGCCCGAACCACTGGAGAGCGAGCGTATGGGGCGCAAGAAGCAGGGCAAGCAGAAGAAGGGCCGAAGGAAGGGGGACAGCAGGCGGGCCGGGCGCGGCCCGACCATGGCCGAGCAGGCCGATCGTCACGTCCTCTACGAGGCCTCGGTGCAGAACGTCGCCGACGAGGTGGAGTTCCTCGTCGGTACGTTTCGCGAAGTGCGCGGTCGCGATCCCGTGCGTTTGCGCGAGGATTTCTGCGGTACGGGAGCGGCGGCCTGCCAGTGGGTGAAGTCGGGCCCGCTGCGCGAGGCGGTCGGCGTGGACATCGACCCGGACGTGCTGGGCTGGGGCCGGGAGCACCACGTCGCCGCGCTCAGTCCCGAGCAACGGCTGCGCGTGCGGCTAATGGAAGCCAACGTCCTGGATGTCGACACCGGTGCGCCCGTGGACATCGCCGTGGGCTTCAACTTCAGCTACTGGATCTTCAAGACGCGCGCCGAGCTGTTGCGGTACTTCCAGGGTGTCCGTCGCGCGCTCGCCGACGACGGCCTTTACTTCCTCGACGTGTACGGCGGCTCCGACGCGCTCGCCGAGATGAGCGAGAAGACCAAGCACGACGAATTCACCTACGTCTGGGAGCAGGCCGACTACGATCCGATCTCCGGCTCCTGCCTCTGCTACATCCATTTCAAGTTCCCCGACGGTTCGCGCATGAAGCGCGCGTTCACCTACGAGTGGCGCGTGTGGAGCATTCCGGAGCTTCGCGAGCTGCTGGCCGAAGCGGGCTTCGCGGCCACCACGGTGTACTGGCAGGGCACCGACGAAGACGGGGAGGGCGACGGCGTGTTTGCGCCCGCCGAGCGGGGCGAGGCCGATCCCGCCTGGATCGCTTATATCGTCGCCGAGCCCTGAGGCGTACCGGACCGGCCGTGGCCGGTTGCTGAACGCCAAGCGATCCGCTCGCGCGCGGCGGGTCGCCGTCTGCTCGCGCTGGCTCAGGTCCTGTCCGATTGGTACCATACCGGCGGTTACCCGGCTCCTCGCCGGGGAAACGCCCCGGTCCCGGTTTCGAGGTTGTACGCCTGTATGTCCGAGAACGCAGAGCTCGCCATCCTGTTCTCCGATGTGGTGGGAAGCACCAAGCTCTACGAGTTGATGGGCGATCTCAAGGCGCGTGAAACCGTGGCCCGCTGCATTGATGCCATGACCCGCGCGACGGAAACCTGCGGCGGAACGGTCATCAAGACCATGGGCGACGAGATCATGGCCACCTTCGAGACGGCCGACGCGGCCGCCGATGCGGCCGGCACGATGCAGAAGATGATCAGCGAGGGCATGGAGAACAACGACGTGCCCGTCGCGATCCGCGTGGGTTTTCACTTCGGACCGGTCATGCTCGAGGACGCCGACGTCTTCGGTGGCGCCGTGCACATCGCCAGCCGCATGACCACCACTGCCAAGGCCGGCCAGATCATCACCACGCGCGAGACCATGGAGCGGCTCACCCCCGACTGGCAGTCGAACACGCGGCAGATCGACCTGGCGCACGTGCGCGGCGCGAGCGAGGAGATCGCCATATGCGAGGTGCTGTGGCAGCCCGAGGAGAGCACGCGCATGCTGCCGCGTATCGACTGGGGCGAGGCGGCGGAGGAAAAGCCGCAGCGGCTGCTCCTGCGTTATCGCGGCCAGGAGATGGTGGTCGACGAGAATCGCCCCAACGTCAGCATCGGCCGTTCCGAAGACAGCGACCTGGTCATCAAGGACACGCTCATATCACGGCTGCATGCGCGCATCGAGTTCGTCCGCGGCAAGTTCATGCTGGTGGACGAAAGCACCAACGGCACCTGCGTGCTTCAGAACAACGGCGAGGAGCAGTTCGTGCGCCGCGACAGCCTGCAGATCAAGGGCCGCGGGTCGATCGGGCTGGGTCGTGTGCCCCAGGCCGATTCACCGCAGGCCATCCACTTCATCCACGAGTCGTGACAACCCGCCCCGGCGGTCGCCGGGGCCGGTCATCGCCTGAATCTCAACCGCGGGCCAGGGCGTCCATGACACGCTGGTGCTCGTGCGCCAGCTGGTGCGGCAGGCGGTCGCCATAGGACTTCAGGTACTCGCCCACGTCGGCCATCTCCTGGCGCCACTGCGCCGGGTCGATAGTCGTGAGTGCCCGCATGGTGGCTTCGCTCAGGTCGAGGTCGCCGGTGTCGATGGCGCCGGGTGTCGGCAGCAGGCCGATGGGCGTCTCGATGGCATCGGCGCGGTTGCGGCAGCGGTCGACGATCCAGCGCAGCACCCTCAGGTTCTCGCCGAAACCCGGCCACAGGAAGCGGCCCTCGGAATCCTGCCGGAACCAGTTGACGTGGAAGATGCGCGGCAGTCGACTGCTGCGGCCCTCCATGTCCAGCCAGTGGCTCCAGTAGTCGGCGAAGTTGTAGCCGCAGAACGGCTTCATGGCCATGGGATCGCGTCGCACGACACCGACGTCATGGGTGGCTGCGGCGGTGGTTTCCGACGCCACACTGGCGCCAACGAGCACGCCGTGGGACCAGTTCTTCGCCTGGTAGACGAGCGGCGCGAGTTCGCGCCGCCGCCCGCCGAATACGATGGCCGAGATCGGCACGCCGGCGGGCTCCTCGGTGGCCGGCGAATACGATGGGTTCTGCCGCGCCGACACGGTGAAACGCGAATTGGGATGCGCCGCCGGGCCGTTGCCGGATTTGTACGCGATGCCCCGCCAGTCCTTCGCCGGCACCTTGTCGGGTCGGCCTTCCCACCACGGTTCGTTGTCGTCGGTGACGGCCACGTTCGTGAAGATCGTGTCGTGGCGGATCATGTCGTAGGCGTGCGGATTGGTCTTCGGGCTGGTGCCCGGCACCACGCCGAAGAAGCCTGCCTCGGGGTTGATGGCGTACAGGCGCCCGTCGTTGCCCAGGTGCAGCCAGGCGATATCGTCACCGATGGTCGTGATCTTCCAGCCGCGCTGCGACTCCGGCGGCACCAGCATGGCCAGGTTGGTCTTGCCGCAGGCCGACGGGAAGGCGGCGGCGACGTAGTGCTTGTCGCCATCCGGGCTCTCGATGCACAGGATCAGCATGTGCTCGGCCAGCCAGCCTTCGGTCCTCGCCTGCCAGCTGGCGATGCGCAGGGCGTGGCACTTCTTCCCGAGCAGCGCGTTGCCGCCGTAGCCGGAACCGTAGCTCTTGATGGCGAGCTCTTCGGGGAAGTGCATGATGAAGCGACGCTCCGGATCGAGTTCACCGGTCGAATGCAGTCCGGTGACGAAGCGGCCTTCCTGTTCGATGCGCTTGAGCGCCTCGGCGCCCATCCGGGTCATGATGCGCATGTTGGCGACGACGTAGGGCGAATCGGTGATCTCCACGCCCATGCGCGCCAGCGGCGATCCGGTCGGGCCCATGCAGTAGGGCACGACGTACATGGTCCGGCCGCGCATGCAGCCGTCGAACATCTTGTCGATCCTGGCGTGCGCCTCCTCCGGGTCCATCCAGTTGTTGTTGGGTCCGGCGTCGGCCTCGTTGCGGGTGCAGACGAAGGTCAGGTGCTCGACACGCGCCACGTCGCTGGGATCGGAGCGGTGGAGGTAGCAACCGGGATAGCTGTCGTCGTTGAGTTCAGACAGCGTGCCGTCGGTGAGCATCGCGGCGATGAGCGTCTGGTATTCGTCCTCCGATCCGTCACACCAGTGAATCCTCTCCGGCCGAGTCAACTCGGCCATCTTTTCCACCCAGGATTCGAGGGCTTCGTTAGTCGTGGTCATGGGGTCTTCCTGTCGGCAGCAGCGGAGACTCGGGCCGGGACGTGCGCCGAAGAACAATCAAGGTATACATAGTATATCCCGGTGAAAAAAAAACGCCCTCATCGAGGGCGTTTTTCAAGTCACTGAGGCACATTCACCGGCGGATCAGGCGGCTTTGCGAGTCCGGCGGGTTGTCGTCTTGCGAGCCGTCGTCTTGCGGCCGGTGGTCTTGCGAACCGTCTTGGTGGCGCGGCGCTTCGTCGCCGTGGCCTTCTTCCGCGCGGAAGCGGCGGTCTTGCCGGCCGTCTTGCGTGCGCGCGTCGCGGTCGAGCGTACGCTCTTGGCGGCCTTGGTCATCGGGTCCGGGCCGATCTGGAACACGTCCTTCACGTCCTCGCGGGCATCGGTGAACACTTCCAGCGTACGGCGGGCGTCCTTGACGATGCGGTCACGCTCGGAGGGAACCAGCGACATCTGGGCGTCGACCAGTTCCTTCCACGAACGCGCGTCGGCAGCCGTGCTCAGGTGCTTGGCGGCGGCGTCGACGGCGGCCTCGACCATGTCGGACTGGGCCCGGACCAGCTTGGCCAGGCTCTCGTGGGAAATCTTGTTGAGACGCAGGGTGGTTTCGGTCACTGCGTCGATGGGCTTCTTGGCGGCCGCGATGAAGTCGGCCGACATGACGGCCGCTGTACGGACCCGATCGACGGCGGTCTCGGACAGGGGCTGGTAGCGCTCGAGAAACTCGGCAATCTGGCTGTTGATTTCAGGGGTCATTTCGTTGGGCTCCACGGTTTGGCATCGCTTTGATGCACTGCATTTACTGCATTGCAGCATAACGCCGGAACCGGGTTTCTGTCAAGCCCTCGGGGACCCGGAATTTTACAGAACGCGGGCCGTTTTGTCCGCTGTCGCCGGGTCTGCGTTTCGTGACCTGTGTCACAAGATTTTATTCTTGTTTTCAATTGGTTAATCCGGATTTGTGAGGACCATCACACCACAATCGGGGACCATCCGTAGGATTGGAAGGCGTCGATGCGAGGGGCCTGTAAAACGCCCGCGCGCCGACATGCCGAACGCCAGGTGGCCGGAATACGGGGCGAAATCGGCAGACCAGCGGTGCAACCGGCGGCGCCGCGACGATTATTTGACGCAACGGGCGCTCGGCGACCGTGCGTCCGGGAGAGTAGGACTTGTCTATACGCACGAAAGCGGCGCTGGCCGCTATCGCCCTTGTGGCCGCCGCGCCGGGGCATGCGGCGGGAACGGCCGCGGGCACCGACATCGCAAACACGGCGGAAGTCAGCTTCGAAGTCGCCGGCAACCCGGTTACGACACCGTCGAACACCCTGGTCATCACCGTTGCGGAAATCGTGGACGTCGACGTCACGCTCCAGAGCCCGCAAACACCGGTGACCCCGGGTGATGTGCGCGAGGAACTGCTGTTCACGCTGACCAACACGGGCAACGGCACGGAGACCTTCCGCCTGGCGCTCGACAGCGCCGTCGCGGGTGACGATTTCGATCCGGTTCCCTCGGTGCCGGATGCGATCTTCTTCGACACCGACGGATCCGGCGACCTGTCGCCGGGCGATACGCCCTATGCCCCGGGCACCAACGACCCGACGCTGGCGCCCGACGAGGCCGTGTCGGTACTCATCGCCAACGACATTCCGGCGGCGGCAGGCGATGGCGATCTCGGACAAAGCCGACTGCTTGCCGAGTCGGCGACGGGCACCGGCGCGCCGGGCACCGTGTTCGGCGGCGCCGGCGACGGCGGCGTCGATGCGATGGTCGGCAACTCGGGCGGCGACGCCGACGATACCGGCGAGTACATCGTCAGCGACGTGGACGTCACCGTCACCAAGAGCGCAACGGTTACAGACCCGTTCGGCGGCACCGAGCCGGTGCCGGGCGCGGAGATTCGTTACGAAGTGGTGGTCGCCGTCACGGGATCGGGCACCGCCGCGGCGGCCGCCTTCGACGACCGGATACCGGCCGACACGACCTATGTGCCGGGCAGCATCACGCTCAACGGCGCGAGCCTGAGCGACGCGCCGGATGCCGACGCCGGCCAGTTCATCAGTTCCGGCACACCCACGGTCAACGTCGCGCTGGGCGACCTGACCGCCGGCTCCGGCGCGCAGACCATCGCGTTTCGTGTCGTCATCGACTAGTCGATCTACGAGGGATACACCATGAGACTCAGCATACTCCTTGCAATGGCCTGCCTGGCCCTGACGCACACGGCGGCCGCAGCAGATGGCGGCGTACGGGTGACGACCGTTGCGCAGAAGGAAGTGGCGGCCGTCGACGAGAACGGCCAGCCCACCACGCGGCTCGAGCCGGTGACCACCGTCGTACCGGGCGACGAAGTGCTCTACACGATCACGTACACCAACGCCGGTGACGCGCCCGCCGACCGCGTGGTGATCACCGACCCGGTGCCGGCCGAGATGCGCTACGTGCAGGGATCGGCCTTCGGTCCCGGCACCCGGATCGTTTTCTCGGCCGACGGCGGCCGCACCTGGGGCACGGCGGACACACTGTTCGTCACCGGCCCCGACGGCACGTCGCGCCCGGCCGTTGCCGACGACTACACCCACATCCGCTGGACGATGCGCAGCTCGCTCAAGCCCGGCGGTCGCGGCTTCGCGCGTTTCCGCGCCGAGCTGCGCTGAGCACGCGCACAAGGACTGAACCATGACGATGCAGGAAGCCCTACATTCAACGCCGCGCATGCGGCGCCCGCTGGTGGCGCTCGCCATCGCGCTGGCGACCCTGTCGATGGCAGCGGTTACGCCGGCGCTGGCAGCCGGCACCGATCCCGGCGGCACCGCGGCGGGCACCACGGTGCAGAACCAGGCCAGCGTTACCTACGAGGTCGGGTCGGTGGCGCAGCCGCCGGTACTGAGTGACGACGACGGCAACCCCGCCAACGGCGCTAACCCGACCGAGTTCGTGGTCGACCGCAAGCTGGACGTACTCGTGGCCGAGGACGGCGGCGCGTACAACAGCGCCTCGACACCGACGGTCGTGCCCGGCCAGGCGCAGGGTGCGGGCAACGCCGCCGTGCTGGCCTTCACGGTCACGAACGAGGGCAACGCGGTCGTCGACTTCCTCCTGAGCGCCGCGCCCACCGGCTTCGACCCATTCGGCGGCACCGACACTTTCGATGCCACGAACGTCAATGTGTTCGTCGATGTCGACGACAACGGCGTGTTCGACCCGGTCGTCGACAACGTGTCGTTCATCGATGAACTCGGGATCACCGCGACCCGGCGTGTTTTCGTCGTCGGCGACATCGATGCCGCGCGCGTGGACGGCGACATCGCCGCGTACGTGTTGACCGCGCAGGTTGCCGAAGGCGGCGGCGTCGGCGCCGCCGGCGCGGCCATCGTCGCGGACGACAGCGGTATTGCCGACACCGTGCTCGGCGTCGAGGACGTATTCGCCGACGACGAGAACGTCAACAACGGCTCCGATGCGGTGCGCGACGGCCTGCACTCCGCCGAGGACGCGTGGCTCGTGTCGGCTGCGACGCTGACGGTGGCGAAGACCTCGGCCGTAATCAGCGATCCGTTCACCTGTCCGGGCGCCGTGTGCCCGCCGGGTGCACAGCCCAAGGCGATACCGGGCGCCATCATCGAGTACGTGATCACGGTGACGAACGGGCCGGGTGCCGCCACGGCAACCAACCTGGTCGTGTCGGACGACCTGTCCGCGGAGATCGTGGGCGGCGGCGGTACGCAGAGCATCGGCTTCGTCAGCGACCAGTACGGCGGCACCGGCGACATCCAGCTCACGGTGACGCCGGCTGTCGGTGCGCCCGTCGTGACCAATCTCACCGAGCAGAGCGACGCCGACAGCGGCCAGTTCGCTGCCAACGTCATCACCGTGAACGGTATTACGCTCGCCGCGTCGGAATCCGCCGCCGTGCGTTTCCGCGTCGAGATCCAGTAGCGGCCGCGGCGCCGGGTCATTCCATGACGGCGGACCCACACGCCGGCAGCCGACGAGCGACGCGCCAGACCCTGGCGCGTCGCGCGTTTCGGCCGTCGGCGACCGTGGCTGCCGCAGCCGTCCCGGCGTGCCTCGCCTGGCTGGCCTTTTCGTCGATCGCCGCCGCCGCAACGGCGCCGGGCACCCTGATCCGCAATGTGGCCGACGTGGCCTGGTCACCCGTGCCCGGGCGCGTGGAAACCCGCGCCAGCAATGCCGTGGACATCGTCTCCACGATCCGGCGCACCGAGGCCAGCCTGCGTTTCGTGAAGCTGCGAACGAGCGGCAGCGCGACACAGCTGGCACCGACGGCATGTCGCCTGGCCAGTGGCGCGGACACGATGCTGCCGGCACCGTCCCGCCTCGACGGCACGGCCGTCGACCTCGACCAACCGCAACCGCTCGACACCACGAACGTGTTCCACGTCGGTGAAACGGTGTACGTGGAGCTGACGGACGGCGATCAGAACGTCGACGCCCTGGTCCCCGACGTGGTGACGGTGACCGTGGTCAGCCCGCAGGCCGCCGACAGCGAGGTACTGACCCTGACCGAGACCGGTAACGACACGGGCGTGTTCGCCGGCTACGTGCCGACGGGGCCGGCGCCGGCGGTGGCCGGCGACTGCCTGTTGCAGGCCGGTGCCGACGGCGAGCTCACCGCCGACTACGTCGACCCGGTGGACCCGACCGACGCAGCCCGGGCCAGCGCCCTGACAGACCCGGTCGGGCTGGTCTTCGACTCGCGCACGGGCGCACCGGTTTCCGGCGCCGTCGTTCGCCTGGTCGACGTGCGCACCGGGCAGGCGGCCGCCGTGCTCGGCGACGACGGTGCCAGCGTATTCCCCGCCGAGGTGGCTTCCGGCGGCGCGGCCACGGATGCCGGCGGGACCGCCTACGCTTTCGCGGCCGGCGGCTTTCGCTTCCCGTTGATCGCACCCGGCGACTACCGTCTCGAGGTCGTACCGCCGGCCGGGTATCGGGCGCCGTCCACGGTGCCGGTCGCCCAGCTTCAGGCCCTGCCCGGCGGACCCTATGCCGTCGGCGCCGGCTCCTTCGGCAGCCCGTTCAGCGTAGACCCGGGGCCCGTCGTCCACATCGACGTGCCGCTGGACCCGGTAACGACACAGCTGTTCGTGACGAAGTCCGCGTCTGCCGCCATCGCCGGGGTCGGCGACTTCGTGCGCTACGGCATCACCGCGGAGAACGCCGACGCGGCGGGCGACATGCCGGCCGTGACGGTCATCGACATGCTGCCGCCGGGCTTCCGCCTCGTGCCCGGATCGGTGCGCGTGGACCAGGCCGTGGCGCCGGACCCGGTCATTTCCGACGACGGACGGGTGCTGAGCTTCGCCATCGGCGACCTCGGCGCCGGAGCCGGCCGTCGCATCGACTACGTCACCGAGATCACGGCCGGCGCGCGCGGCGGCGAGGCCGTGAACTCGGCCGTCGCATCGGCGCCCGGTGGCGCGCGCTCGAACGTGGCCACCGCCGTCGTCCGCCTCGACGACGATCTGTTCCGCAGCCGCTCGACGCTCGTCGGCCGGGTGATCGAAGGCGATTGCGACGACGACGTGGCGAACGACCTCGTCGGTGTCGCCGGTGCGCGTGTCTACCTCGAGGACGGCCGCTACGTGGTGACCGACGACGCCGGCCGCTATCACTTCGAAGCCGTTCGGCCGGGCTCCCACGTCGTACAGCTCGATCTCGACGCGCTGCCGGAGGGGCTGGAGGTGGCGCCGTGCCCGGACAACGCGCGCTTCGCCGGACGGGCCTACTCCCAGTTCGTCGATCTGCGCCCCGGCACCCTTTGGCGCGCCGACTTCCATGTCCGGCCCGTGCCACCGCCGACGGGTGATGTGACCTTGAGCCTGTCCGGTGCCGTCACGGGCGACGACGAAGTGGCCTACGCGCTTGAGGTGGGGGGCAGCGGCGTGGCGGTGAACGCGGTGGAGGTCATGGCGATGCTGCCGGAGGGCGTGGCCTACCGACCCGGCAGCGCGCGTCTCGACGGGCAGGCTGTCGACGACCCCGTCGTGCAGGGACCGGTGTTGCGGTTCCGCCTGGGCGACGCGGGCGCCGGCTGGTCGCATCGCATCGATTTCCTTGCCGGCCTCGATGCAAAGCCCGGCACCTACACGACCCGGGCGCTGGTGAATTTCGTCGCTCCCGGCGGCAAGGGCCGCAGCGGCATCGTCGAGACCAGCGTCGTGCGGGAACCGGCCGCCGGCGCGGCGTTTCGCGAGGTGCTCACACCGCGCTTCGGCTCGCGTAGCGCCGAGCTCGACGAAGCCGACATCGAGACGATCGTCGAGCGCACGGCGCACTGGCGCGGCGCCACGGAAATCCACGTGCGTGCCGTCGGTCACACGGACAATCGCCGCATCGCCCGGGAGAACCGCGACGAGTTCGAGGACAACTACGTGCTGGCGCGGGCACGGGCCCTGACCGTCGGCAACGTGATCCGCGACCACCTCGGCCTTACGCCAGCGCAGATCGTGCTCGACGGGGTGGGTCCTGACGCGCCGGTGGCCGACAACGCAACGGAGCAGGGCCGGGCGCTCAACCGGCGCGTCGAGCTGGAGGTGCGCGGCTTCCTGCCGGTCTCCGGCGGCGCGGCGCGGATCACCGACGATGCGCCGGCCGTTGCGCGAACCGACGTGTCGGGCGCCGCCGTTGCGCGGATGCCCGCCGGGGCGAGCGAGCCGATCGAAGCGGCGGACAACACCTTCGACGATTTTCTGGACGACACCTGGGTCGAACGCGTGTCGCCGGGTGTCGACCTGTTGTTGCCCGCACCGGGTTACAACCCGCCGATCCCGACGTTGCGCATCGCGCTGGCGCACGGCGTCGGCGACGCGGTGGCCGTGTCCCTGAACGGCGCGCCCGTGAGCCCGCTCAACCTCGACGGCGTTCGCGCCAATGCCGCCGGCACGGTCGCCCTGTCACGATGGCGCGGTGTCAACCTCACGCCGGGCGCCAACACGCTGGTCGCCGTCGTCACACCGGCAGCCGGCGGCGCGCCCGTTCGCCTCGAGCGTGTCATCAACTACGCCGACGGACCGGCGCGCGCGGAGCTGGACCGGGCGGCGTCGACGCTGGTTGCCGACGGCCGCACGTCACCGGTGCTGGCGCTCAAGCTGTACGACGCCTGGGGCAAGCCGGCGCGGCCCGAATCCGTCGGCGCCTATCGCGTCGACGCGCCGTACCGGTCGATGTGGACCGTGAACCAGTTGAATGAAACCGCCGTCGTCGCCGTCGGCCGTCGCGAACCGGTGTACACGGTCGACGCGAACGGCGTCGCGCACATTGCGCTGGAGCCCACGTCGCAGACCGGCGAGGTGGTCGTCCGGCTCAGGTTCCGCGACGACCGGGAACAGGAGATTCGTGCCTGGCTCGAACCCGAGGTGCGCGACTGGATCCTGGTCGGCCTGGCGGAGGGGACGGTCGGTTTCAACAAGCTGCGCACCAACGTGCAGGCGGCCGGTGACGCCGGCTTCGAGGAGCACCTGTACACGGACGGTCGCCTCGCATTCTTCGCCAAGGGACGCGTTCGCGGCGACTACCTGCTCACGCTCGCCTACGACAGCGATCGTGACGCCGACGAAGCCCGCCAGCGCCTGCACGGCACCATCGATCCCGACCGCTTCTACACGCTGTACGGCGACGTCACCGAGCAGCGCTTCGAGGCGGCCAGCCAGGAGCGCCTGTACCTCAAGCTCGAACGACGCGCCTTCTACGCGCTGTTCGGTGACTACGACACGGGGCTGACGGTGACGGAGCTGTCGCGCTACAGCCGCAGCTTCAACGGCGTCAAGACCGGTTTCGCCGGCGAGCGCGTCAGCGTCACCGGCTTCGGTGCGCGCACGGACCAGAGCTTCGTCAAGGACGAGTTGCGCGGCGACGGCACCTCCGGGCTCTACGCGTTGAGCCAGCGGTCCATCGTGATCAACAGCGAGACGGTCACACTGGAAACGCGCGACCGGTTTCGCAGCGAGCAGGTGGTCGAGGCGCGCCAGCTCGCGCGCCATCTCGACTTCGACATCGATTACCTGGCC
>JAAUYH010072132.1_pt1 | contig 16915 bp, 12 predicted proteins | sample 7278061 | NCBI WGS metagenome assembly JAAUYH01 (sample SAMN14350203, study PRJNA611818) | marine sediment metagenome | isolation source: surface marine sediment (0.6m) | place: French Polynesia: Moorea | collected 2018-08 | reverse complement strand
CAAGTAAAACTTGTTCTAATTGTGGCTGGTATAACCCAGATTTAAAGCTATCGGATAGATGGTTTTGTTGTGTTAGCTGCGGTTCGTTTATCGAACGGGACTGGAATGCCAGTATCAATTTAAGTAGGTGGAGTCACCGCCTTTCCTCAAGCCTGTGGATAGGAAGTAGCCGACTACCCTAGCTGAAGCAGGAAGATTTCATTTTGTTATTTGTTAGCAAAAGTTAGTAAATTTTGAACGGACTTTCACTAACGATTTTAGGGAAAGCGATCGCTCTAAGCTGCTATTTTCTCTGAACTGCTATTTTCGAGGTAGGGGTCGATCTGTCTCTGGCCGCAAGACCCAAAGTTCTTCGATTCCAAACAAAACAGCCTATACCAATGAGTAGATTAGATAAACAGATAGCCAGAAAAATCCCCTTAATCCCAAAAAGTTTACTACCAATTACAGCCAATGGCAGGTAAAGAAGGAAAGCCTGAACGATTGTTATGGCAACTGGTGGTACAACCATGCCTATGGCATTAAAAGTAGAGCTACAAATCTGAATGATGCCAAAAGCCGCATAGCTAATCGGGACGATCGCAAAATAGGTAGCGACAATCGAAAGAACTTCTGAATTATGGTCAAAAAGCGAGGCTAGATTTGGAGAGACCAAAGCGAGAATTAAGCTCATAAAAATGCCCCAAATCAAGCAAATTTTTGAGCTAAAGAGCAAAGCTCGATTGATGCGAGCTAACTTACCAGCTCCCCAGTTTTGTCCTACTATTGGTCCCATGCTGGCTGCTAAGGCTGAAAAGACTATCATAACCAATAATTCTACTCTCGAGGCAATGCCAAAGCCAGCTATAGCTTTTTGACCGTAAACAGCTACCATGCTGGTAATTAATCCTAAATAAATAGGTTTAATTGCATTACTGGCAACAGAAGGTATAGCAAGATGAAGTATGTTTTTCCAGGATTGAAAGACTTTTCTCAATCGAGGCAATTTTAATGAAATCGCTCCTTGTCGATACAAAATAATTAAGGCGAAAATTAGAGTTATTCCCTGTGCAATAATTGTTGCTAAAGCTGCACCCCTAAGTTCGAGTCGGGGGAAAAAGCCCCAGCCAAAAATAAGGAATGGATCGAGAACGAGATTAATAGCAGTAGAAGATATTCCTAGTAGGCCCAGAAGCATGGCGTTTCCAGATGCCCGAATAGCATTGTTTGCAGTTGCAGAAACAAACAAAAATATCGACCCAAGGTAGATTATTTCTATATACTCTCGGATGAGAGAAATAATTTCAGGTTTTGCCCCTATAGCTGCGAACAAAGGGTCAATTGTTGCTAGAGTGATAAAAATTAAAATACTCGCCATAACTACAGATAGCATTAGACTATCGGTAATTGTGCGCTGTACCTTATGGTGATCGCCTTCTCCAATAACACGAGCGATGACTAACCCAGCTCCGTTTCCTATACCCATAGCTATGCTTCCTATAATCATGACTGCCGGAAAAGTGAAGCTCATGGCAGCTAGTTTATCTGTTCCCAATTGGGCAACAAAATAGGTATCTACAACATTAAAGGCAATAAAGGTAAACCTTACCAACAACATTGGTATAGTTAATTTAATTAAATGAGAACCGATGCTGCCTTCGGTCAGTTTGCCCTTTATAAATAGAGATTGAGGAGTTTTCATGTTAGTAGTTAATTAGTCAACAAGTTACAAGTTTATCTAGATAAACACTCTAAATTTTTGTCGAAACCATATCGCTCGAAGACGAAAGAGAAATCTTTAGCAATTTGCTCCTTAGTAATCCCCAAATCTTCTAGAATAAAATTTTTATGTTTGCGTTTATAATGTTTCTGAAGTTTGCTTTGATGTTCGATAGCTTTTCGCAATTCTTTGCTTGGGTTTATGCCAGTAAAAGCAAATATTTTGTTGATAGCTTGTTCTAAATCATGACCCAATTCGTCGTAAGAGATAACTAAATAACTATCCCAGGGAATTTCTTCATTTTCCTCCAATTCGTAAAAATAGTGATAAAGTTCGAGAGCTTCCTGATATCCCCGTTTGATGACTTGTTGTTCGAGAACTGACGAAAAAGTTGGCTCTTTTTCCATCTTCTTGGAGTTTTTAGAGAAGTTAGGATCTTTGGATAACATAAATGATATAAGGGAAGGAATAATTTGATAAGGAGAACGAACTAAATAAATAAACTTGGCATCAGGAAAAGCTTCTAGTAATGTTTTGATCCGGAAAATAGAAGTATGAGCGTGTGCCAGAATTTGCTCTTTTCCCGTGTAGTAAATTTGACGCTGGAGACAGCCTTGAAAAAATTGCATTGAACTTTGACGCAAATATTTCGGCTGTCGATCGGGAATCTCTAATTCTGAAATTTTTGGCTGATTGCTATCTTCAAAAACAAAAGATGATAGGCCGCGAGCTAGTGTATCGGCTCTGTGACTAAATAGAAATCCATCATGCTCGATTTTATTTAGGGACATTTCATGACCGCTTTTTTCACCCATAATCGTGCCCCGATTTTTACTAACTAAATAGTTAATCAGAGGTTTGAGCAATCCCCTAGCTGTCAGGGAAGGAAAAATTAGTTGCCAAGTTTCAAATGAGGGGAATTCTCTGGTTTTCGTTAATAATAGATGTAAAAAAGTTGTTCCACTTCGAGGACAGCCAATAATGAACACTGGTTTCTTAATCTTCTTGTTACGATAACCTGGGAAAAATATTCTGTCTAAAAACAAGGTGGAATAGGTAAAAGCTCTAAAAAGCGGCAGCAGAAATCCCCAGGATAAAAATAAAGGACTAAAACCAAACTTTTTCCAAGTTGCATTCAAAACAGTCAGATAAAGTTTTAACATCTTTGGTCTCCTTTTTGATTATTTTGATTAGAGGAAGTTGATGAAGTAAGCTGATCGACATCGAGTTTGACAGAACGTTTCAAGCTATATATATTTGAGCGTCGGAATTATGCAAGTTAAATGTGGATCAGCTTAACAATTTTTTGCCCTGACAACAAAGCACTCATCTAACTTAAGAGCGCCAGATCGGGACGTAAGTGAGCAGCGCGGCGCAGATAGATATGGCGCAAGCTATGTTGAGGTATCAGGGTGTTAAGGTGGATGAGTACCCGAATGCAGCGTTCGAGGCTATTGGCGACTTGCATATGTTGCACGTCTAGGAGGGGAACGCGATCCCAACCGGGACGAAGACGGGCTACTGACGCGGGAAACAGAGCATCCAAGTCCCGGGTTACTGAAAAGGTTGCACTTACTATTTCTGCAGGATCTAACTGATTTTCGGTTTCTAGAATATCCAATAACTCTTCTACAGCCTCAGCAATTGCTACTGCTGAATTTTGGCTTACAGTAGTAGCACCCCGAAGTCCGCGCACCCGCCATTGGACTGGCGTAGTTGATATGTTATGCTGCTGGTACCCATAAGGAGGAAATTTTAATTTGTCCATGTTTGTTTCCCTAATTTCTGCTTTTTCAGTTGTTGTTATCTAACAGAAAAACTTCACTTTAATTGCTCAAACAAATGATACAGTCGATGATACAGGTTAGGTCATTTTCTCAATAGTGGTTTGTACCTTTCCTTCAAATTCTAGGTCTCCCATCGTTTTAGGAAACTTATACTCCGGAAAGACTAATATAGATGCTTTACTAGGAACTTTCGTAGGTTGAGCTGTAGAATCTGAAAAAGAACCCTCGGGATATCTAAAGCGAACTACCAGTGTGGCTGGTGACTTACGAACAGGAGCAGGTACGAACAAAGCGAACTCATCCCAACCAGCAGAATCTTGAGGAACCAAAGGAGTAATTTCACGTTCGATCTCAGCAGATTTATTCGGATCTTCGTAGGTAAATTCAACAATATCGCGGTTCATTAGATAAACAACAGTTTTTGGGTTTTTATCAAGAGGCAGTTCTGGATCTGGAGAACCCTGCTCGATAATATGCTCTTGATTTCCTTCAATATCGACGACGTAATCTAAAACCGAACCAAAGTACTGAGTAATAGGCAAGTCGGGGCGAATGGGGTGAGGTGTTTGGGGCACCGAATCATCGAAAATAAAATATCCGTTGGCTCGATCGCTAGTAAAGCTAAATTTGTAGGGACTAGCCTGAGCTGGTGCCACATTAACTGCTCCCTGGACTAGAAATATGGCGATACTAATAAAAGCTACGAGGGATAATTTTTTCCAGAATTTCATTTGCACTATCTCCTTAAGATGTTGAAGGTTACGTTAAGTTTTTTTCCTTGTTTCTCGATCGCTCTTGTGGCGATCGAGAAACAAAAATTCAAGTATTTCTATACTGTTGCAGGTACTTTTTCACTAACTTGAGCGACAGGGAATATTCCCAGTTGAGGTTTCTTAACCAACGTCAAGCCATCGACATCTGGTAAATAACTAAACAGTCCCGTCCAAATCTGGGCGAAAACTCGTTCGTGGTGTTCTTTCAGAGCGCTGGCTGGCAGACCCTTTTTCTCTTGCTCGATCGCCAAACGGATACCTTCTTCTCCGAGAGAGATAAGGGAACTCATGTGCTGACTGACCATCTCGCGCATTTGAGGATCGACTTTTTGGAAATCCTCCATCTGAGCAATAAACTCCGCCGGTTGAGCTGTGGACTCGGGGTTACGCATTTTCTGGTAGAAGCCAGAAACAAACACCATTAAGCTCAGATAGTGGAAACGGCAGACCCGATCGTAAAATGATATGGCTTGTTTCTCTGTTATCTGGTTGCGTAAAATACTGCTGAGACTGGCTGCAGTCATCATCCCCGTAAAGAAGCCCATGTGTATGCCAGTAGAGAGTAGAGGGTCTAAGAAACAAGCTGCATCTCCTACCAGGAAGTAACCAGGACCAGAGAAATTATCAGCCCAATAGGAGAAATCTTGACCGATTTCGATTTTGGAGACTAATTCTGCAGGATCTACTACTTCTGCAATTGCTGGGCAATCAGCGATCGCTTGGAGGAAAACCTCTTTCATGCTGGCTTTAGCCCTTCTAGCTTTATAGAGCTCCTTGTTAATGACTAAACCGACACTCAGGAGGTCATCATCTACCGGAATTCCCCAAAACCAACTGGAGCCGTCTTTAGTGGAAGCAGTGATAGTAGCATTATCGGGCTGAATTTGTTTGATTTTGGCGTTCTTGTAATATCCCCAAATAGCCAAGTTCTCAAAACCTTCGTGATACTGTCGGTTGTGTAAATAATGATTAGCCATCAGGCCATAACCACCAGACGCATCAACTAGGTAGTCAAAGGTGATTTCCCCCGATTGTTGCTCGGAACCACGACCTTTAGACCAACTTGCTTTGACAGGTCTCTCCCCTGCAAAAGAGATTTCTTGAATTTGAATCCCTTGGAAAACTCTGACTCCCTGGGTTTTTCCATGGCTCATTAGTAAGTTATCAAACTCGGGACGGCGAACTTGAAAAGTGTAGGTGCTATTGTCATTAACAGCTATATCTTCAAATTTGAAAGACCACTCTTGAGGGCCCCAATCAAAATAAGCTCCAGTTTTGCGCATGAAACCATAAGTTTCTACTTGCTCGCGAATGCCCAGTAAGTCAAAAATTTCTAGAGCGCTGGGCAAAAGAGATTCGCCAATCTTAGTATTAGAGCCTTTGCTCTTTTCTACTAGAGTAACATCAAAACCTTCGCGAGCTAAGAGAATAGCCGTAGTAGCTCCAGCCGGTCCGCCACCAACAACTAGGACTTGGGTAGATGGGGGTAAAATAGACATCGTGATTTTGCTCCTGTTAATGTTTTTAATTGATTTGGGGTCTAACTATGCACTAAAACTTTTTCTTGTGTTTGACTTAAACTCACTGCTGGCGCAGGAGCCGGACCCAGAGCAACTTGACCCCAACGCATTACGGTAGCTGCGCCGTTAGATGAAGAGCCCATGGTATATACAAGAACTAGATCGTTTTCTCGAATTTTGCCCCACTGTGCGGCGTGATACAGATTGGCAAAGGGGAAAGCCGGCCCGATGTTGCCATAAATAGGGTTAAGATTTATGGTGCGTTCTGGATCTACACCGAGAGCGCGGGTACAAACTTTTGCATACCAAGCAGTAGGTGTGTTGAACACGAAAAAGTCAATGTCGTCGAAACTTACTCCTGCTGCTGCTGCTGCACCTTCACAACAATTGCGCAGGAACTTGACAGTGGTATCGACAAACATTTTGCCCGTATCTTTGCGCGCCCTAAGATAGGTATGATAGGGAGCTTCTGGAGTAAATTCTTGATAGAAAGCACCGCAGGTTTCAGATGTATTAATAATTTTGGTGCCGAGAATTCCTTGGTTTTCTTCTAGGGTTCCGACTACAAATGCGCCAATACCGTCGCCAGATAAAAACGAGAGAGTATCTTGAGGATCGGTAAAGCGAGAATAGGTAGTTGATACTACGATCAGCACGTTGCGATACTCTCCGGTGCGTACCAAGGAACAGGCAGTCTGCAAAGAAATTAAACCACTAGTGCAGGTAGACTCCACATTCCAGGCAGCACCCTGTAGACCTAATTTGCCAGCCAGAAAAGCTGCATCCCCTGGTAAAAGATGGTCGGGAAATAGGGAAGTAACTAGCATCAGATCTACTTCTTCAGCAGAAAGATTGGCAGCAGCTAGAGCATCGCAGGCAGCGCGATATTGCAGGTCTAGGGCTGTATCTTCTGGAGCCAACAGCCGACGTTCGACAGTGCCGCGAAACGGATCGGATATATATGGCATCATTTCTTCAGTCCAGATGTCTAAGGCGCTTTCCTCAGAATCAGATTTAGCTAGAGAAAAAGCCCGCGCTAGAGTTTTTTCCTCCGCCTTGGCGACTAACTCTGGGTGATGTTGGCGATAATAATCGTTAGTGCGAATGATGCTGGGAAAGTTAACCGCGATCGCACGAATACCTACTGGTTTAAAATTCATGACAAATCTCCTGAAAAATTGATAATTTACGGAAAAATTTAGAGTTCAGCTCCTTGAGCTTTTAAGCTATTAATCCGACCGCCAATGGGTGCCCTTTGAGTGGGGTCGATGATGATATCCACCACAAAGGGTAAGGAAGAAGCCATTGCTTTCTCTAGTGCCACTGCTAACTCGGACTCTCGGCGGACGCAAATTCCATCAGCTCCCATCCCTCTGGCAATCTGAACGAAATCTGCTTGGGGAATCTCTGTATCTACCCCCGAGAAACCTTGCATTGCTGCTCCCTGAGCGCACATATTGTAGCGACCGTCATTAAGTACGATCCAAACTGTCGGAACTCGGAGTTTAACTGCGGTGCTTATCTCACAGTTCATTAGCATAGAGCCATCCCCCACGATCGCCACTGCCTTGCGGTTGCTACCTAAAGCAGCACCTACTACTCCTGTCGCAGCATGACCCATTGCTCCTACCCCAGTGCTAATTCGGTAGCGATTTGGTTGATTAAATTGCAGTAAGTGAGTTGCCCAAGCAAAGGAGTTGCCAGCATCAGCCATAACGATCGCATCACTGTCTTTAATAATTTGCTGCTGAATCCCATCCATCAGCACTGCTGGTCTGACTGAGCCATTGGCGTGGGAAGAAGCCACCAGAAGCTTGGGTTGAGGTAAGAAAGTACTAGAACTCTCAACCAGATCTTTGGGTAAATTTTGGAGCAATGTTTTGACAAAATTACCTATCTCAGACTGAATGGAATAAGTTTCGACACTGGGATAAGCAACTCCTGGTGCTTCTGGGTCGAGGTCTACGTGGACAAAGCCTCGTGACGGAATCATGCACGGATTCCAGAAGGAAGTTGGCTCGCCCAAGCGCGTTCCCAGAACCAGTATCCTTTTAGGGCGGTGCTGTTCCATATACTCCAATACAGAGGTATGACCAGCAAACCCAGTAACTCCGACAAACTGAGGATGAGCTTCGGGAAAGATCCCCTTGGCGCGGGGAGAACACATCACCGCTGCTCCCGTTTTTTCAGCTAGTTGGCGGATGGGTGCGGCAGCATGGCGAGCGCCGAAGCCTATCCAGATAGCAAATGAATCTTGAGCCAACCATTTAGTACACTTAGCGATCGCTTCTTGACTGACCGTTGCCAGAGTACGAGAGAAATTTAAGGGTGGTAGAGATACTGAGGCAGGGCTAGTTTGAACAGCAGTAGGAATGCTAATGTGAGCGACAAAACCACCCGGTTGGGTCAAGCCCAGAGTCAACCGTCGAGCAATTTCTGGCAATTGCTCTCCACTTTCTAGGATGGTAGCAAAATGGAATAGGGAACTAGAAGTAAAAATCCCTTCCTGGGGCATGGTATAAGGACTGGTTTCCTGACAAGCCCACCGCCCACGATTGGCTACAGAAGTAGAAGCTGAGAGTAAAATTACCTTTGCCCCTTCTCCTCTAGCAGCCATCAATCCAGTCAAGGCATTGGTAATACCAGGTCCAGTAGTGGTAAAAACTACTACTGGGCGATCGCTAGCAAAGTAGGATTCGATAGCTGCAAAAGCTGCTCCAGTTTCATGACGAAAGTGGACTACTTGAAGGGGACTTTGCTCTAAATTGGCCCACAAAGGACCAATGCCACCACCAGAGACGCCAAAGGCACAGTTTACTCCCAACCTTGCCAGGATTTGGACTATAGACTCTGCTACAGTAATTGACTCTGGATTGGAAAAACTAGGGAGTGTAGAGCCATTGGCTGATGATTGAGAGGGAGAAAAAATAGAAGAGCCTGGTGATGTTTCGATTAGAACTGAAGAGTTAGACTGGAATTGAGTACTCATAGTTAGCAGAATTTAGCAGTTGATAAATTAGTGAGGAAAAACTATTACCTAGGAAGTTAAAAGAGATAATTGCTTTTGCCGTAATACTCGCTTGAGTATTTTTCCGCTGCCATTTTTGGGAATAGAATCGACAAACTCGACCTCTTGGGGTCGTTTATAAGTCGCGATTATTTCTGAGCAGAAGGCAGTAATATCTACCTCACTGAGGGTATAACCTTGCTTGAGAACAATATCGGCTTTGACGATTTCTCCTTTAACTGGATTGGAAACTCCGTAAACCGCTACCTCAAACACGGCAGGGTGTTGATAGATAGCATTTTCTACCTCTGCGGGATACACCTTAAATCCAGAAACATTAATCATATCTTTGAGTCGATCGACAATGTAGAAGTAGCCATCTTCATCCCGTCGACCAATGTCGCCAGTATAAAACCAACCATTGCGGATCGCTCTATCGTTATCTAAAGGTCGATTCCAGTAACCCAACATCACGTTAGGACCCCGCACTGCAATTTCTCCTAACTCTCCTGTTGGCACTTCTTTGCCATCCCCATCGACAATTTTCATTTCTACGTTATCGATAGGAGTACCAATAGAACCAAACTTGTACTTTAAGGAATGGTTATAACAAGCGCAAGGAGAAGTTTCTGTCAGACCGTATCCTTCGTGGATTTTCAGTCCTCTTTCTTGCTGCCATCGGCGGGAAATTTCTACTGGCATAGTTGCAGCAGCAGAGAAATAAAAGCGTACCGAACTCCAATCTGATTTAGACAAGTTATTATTTAGTAGCTTAATGTACACTGTCGGTACACCAAAGAACATAGTTATTTTTTCTCTGGAGATTGCCTCTAAAACTTGTTCTAGGTTAAACCTACGTTGCAGCACGATAGTGGCACCAACATTAAATCCAGAGTTAAGAATGGCATTTTGACCAAAACAATGAAATAAGGGCAGGTAAAGCAATAGCCGATCGTCTGGCGTCATCCCACAACAGCGGTTTTGCGCGTACATATTGGAGATAATGTTGCCGTGGGAAAGAGTAGCTCCTTTAGGAAAACCAGTGGTTCCCGAAGTATAGACGATCAATGCTGGAGCGTTAGGTTCCATTTTGACTGCTTTGGCTTCAGGAGAAGCATTAATTATCAAGTGATACAGGCTAACGCCCTTGCTAGCCTTAACTTCGGTAAAGAAAATATCTTCTAGACCTGGTAAGTCTGCTACATTGACATTTTCTGACAGCGTTTCTGTAGTAATGATGACTTTAGCAGTGCAGTCGTTGAGGATATAAGTCACCTCGGTACTTTTGAGCATCACGTTGAGGGAAACTGCAATTGCCCCCAGCTTTAAAATGGCTACATAGGAGATGATAAATTCGGGAATATTGGGTAGGAATAGGGCAACGCGATCACCTTTGTTGATGCCCTTCTTCTGCAAGCCATTGGTCAGTCGGTTAACTATCTGGTTTAATTGCTGGTAGGTATACGATCGATCTTCAAAAATCAATGCGGTTTGGTTAGGGGAAAATCGAGCGCCACGTTCTAGATGTTCTGCGATATTCATGATTGAAAATACTCTTTATTGATCTGATTTACCTTCGCTCAATCTTCTATTACTGCTTTAGGTCAAATCGGGTCCAAGTCAATACTGTTCGGTTAACTTTAGTTAAGGGTTGAGACAAGCAGGGGCGAGAAGGCAGGGCTGTTTCAAACTGCGTTTAAAAACAAAATTGGCTTATTTTCAAGCAAATTGTTGGGCATTTCCCCATTTCCCCACTTCCCTAGCTCCCTACCTCCCTATCATCCAAAATAGTCAAATTATTGAACTTTGAAACAGCCCTACTTTCCGGCAGGGGAGCAGGGGAGCAGGGAGAGAGGAAAATAAGACTTATCCAAACAGTATTGGGGCCAAAGTTGGTTGACCGCTTGCACAATTTCTCCCCCAGCAGCGATATCAGCAGTAATTCTAGCTATATGTTCGTCTAAAAATTGATCGTCATCGTTCCAAACATAAGGCTTATCTGCTGTTGGGGACTTGCCAATAACCTTACGAATGGCTAAGTACAATTGCTGAGTAGCTGGAGACAAGGATTGAGAAGCATCGTAGTGTCCTTTAATCAAGTGAGTACGCAGGTCAACGGCTTGCACCCCAAACATCAGGGCGATCGCCAAATATTGCTGACCAATTTCTAGAGAACGACGGGTTAAATTAGCCGAACCAAATCCTTGACTGTTAATATTTTGATTGAATTGTTCAGCATGGGTGGGGAATCGATCTGCCAGAGAATTGCCATAGAAACTTAACAGTGGCATCAGGGAGTTGGCAGTTATCTGCAAACCCTTGAGCCCCATATTTACCTGACGCTGGGGATTACCTACTAGAGAAGCTGGCAGTCCGTGGTTAAATTCTGGCGCTACCAGCATGGCGATTTGAACGTCTAAGTGCTTGGTTAGCAAACCCAGATAGTAGCGCAGGCTATCCATCCCTGTCCCTATGTACTGACCGAGAAAATTGCCGCCATGATAGCTGGCTTGGTTATCGACGTCGATTAAAGGATTGTCAGTAACCGAGTTAATTTCGGTCTCGATTTGTTGGCTTATCTGCTCCATGCCGTCAACTATCGGTCCTAGATACTGGGGCAAACAGCGCAGAGAATAGCGGTCTTGAATCGGTTGATCTCCCCGATAGTCATGAGAGCCATCCAATTCGTTGCGAATCAAGTCAGAACCAGCTAACAAGTCAAGCATGCAAGCTGCTGCCCATTTTTGTCCCGGATGGGGTTTGCAGCGATGAATGAACTCGTGGAAAGATTGATTGGTTCCGTTTAAGCCTTGAAGCATCAGGGCATGGGCACCCATAGCTAGGGCGAGGAGAATACGAGCATCCCAGACGCAGTTGGCAGCAATTCCCGTCATCACTGAAGTGCCATTCATCATCGCCAAACCTTCTTTGGGTTGGAGCTGCATCGGTGACAAACCAAGCCGACTGAGTGCTGTTGGCGCGTCCATCTCTTCGCCGTTAAAGTCAACGGTATAGCAGCTATCCAGACCAACCAATGCCCCAGTAATGTAAGACAAGGGCACTAGATCGCCGCTGGCACCAATAGAGCCAAATTCGTACACATGGGGGGTGACGCCAGCATTGAGGAACGTTTCCATGCGCTGGATCAGTTCCAACCGAATGCCAGATGCCCCCTGCAAGTGAGAGTTCATCCGCAGGAGCATCGCAGCGCGGACATCAGCTAGGGGCAACTTTCCTCCTGTTCCTGTTTTATGATACCAAATCAGGTTATTCTGTAATACGGCAGCAGATTCGGGAGAAATAACTACATTTGCCATACCTCCAAAGCCACTAGTAACACCGTAAATAGGCTGACCATTTGCTACTGCTTCAGCTATGTAATTAGAGGATGATTCGACTCTTTGCAATACTTGTTGCTCACCGCTAATACATGCTTGGGTACCATAGCGGGCTACCTGCACAACTTGTTCAACTGTTAAATTTTGTTGACCGAGAATTACCGCCGGATTGGACTGCTTAATAGCTGGTAATTGGACCTGGTGAGTCTTGTTGTCTTGTAGAGATATTCTGTTCATACGCTACCCTAGTGGTGTGGCAAATATTGCCATAAAATTTGGTTTAGAAATTTCGCTAATGGAAAAATATTCCATTAGCATTTTTGATAGATGCATCGAATTTGGTTAAGATTCGGTTTAGGAAGGAAGAACTTAAGCGATGCTAGCGGGGTTTTGTGAGTAAGTAATTTTGTTACCAGCAGAAAAAGTATATGGCTGGTGAAAACGACCAAAAACTTGGCTGACAAGATTGATATCCTCCATTAACTCGGCATATCTTTGGGGAGTAAGGGACTGGGGTCCATCAGAAAGTGCTTTGGCTGGATTAGGGTGTACCTCAATCATCAGAGCATCTGCTCCTGCTGCTATTGCTGCTTTTGCCATTGCTGGTACTAATTCTGCTTTACCTGTTCCATGACTGGGGTCAACCATAATCGGTAGGTGAGTCAAACTACGTAATACTGGTATGGCAGAGATATCCAGAATATTACGAGTATATTGGGGATCGAAAGAACGAACACCCCGTTCACAGAGAATAACATTGGGGTTGCCTGCTGCCAGAATATACTCTGCTGCTAGTAACCATTCCTTAATAGTGGCTGACATTCCTCGCTTTAACAAAACTGGCTTAGGCTGAGTGCCTACTTTTTTGAGTAAGGAGAAATTGTGCATATTCCTAGCACCAATTTGAACCACATCTGCTACTTCTGCTACTTTATCTAGATCAGCAGTATCCATTACTTCTGTAATAATGCCTAAACCTGTCTCTTGACGAGCGATCGCTAGTAAGGCCAAAGCACTCTCACCATGTCCTTGGAAAGCATAGGGAGAAGTGCGAGGTTTATAAGCACCACCTCTAAGAAACTTTGCCCCTGCAGCTTTTACCCTCCTGGCTGTCTCTACAATCATCTCTTCGTTTTCCACTGAACAAGGTCCAGCTACGAGAACAATAGAACAATGCTCGCCAAAACTTACAGGACCATTGGGAGTATCAACAATTACCTCACTGGCTTCTCCATGACGGAATTCTCTACTGGTACGTTTAAAAGGTTGTTCTATACGAGTAACCTTTTCGATAAAAGGGCTGATACTTTCAACTTGTCCAGGCGTAATGGCAGTAGTATCACCAATCAAAGCAATTACTACTTTGTGTTTACCGACGATTTCTTCGGTTGTCAACTTGAAAGTCTTTAATTCTTGACTAACTCTGTCGAGTTCTTCTCTAGGAGTGCCAGGCTTCATGATGATAATCATAAGCTATTAACCTCTCTATTGGTTAGTTATTAGGGTTGTGTTGAAGATTTTAATTTCACCCCCTTTACGACGACTTTTAATTGTTATGCAGAGTAAGCAGAAAATTTTATCTTTGCGAGTGGGAAGACCCTCACAGGAGCGTGAAGGGATGAGAACGAGCACGATAACTTTGAACTGAGCAGGATTAATGGTATGGTATTCAAGTGCCTTGCAAGCCAAAGGGCGTAAGTCAAGGAAAAGTAAGGGCAGTTTCCCCTGACAACTGGAGATGACCGACCCGTAGGGATAAAACCCGTCAAGTTCCCCGAAGCGCCAACGTTGAAAGAGAAACAAAGATACATAAATAAAGTATTTTGGTTAGATGCTGGCTGCGGGCGGTAGTCAGGATAAAATGCTTAACGGCTAACTTCGGTTAGGTCTGAAGAATTCCTCACAGGAGCGTGAAGGGAGTCGTCAAGACAAAATCAATCAAATTAGTAAGGCATAGATTTATAATTAAAATTACTTACAATTGAGATAGCAGCGAGTATTCTATGCAGCGCCGACAGGGTACTGTGGAAATTTTTTCCACTTTTATCAAATTTGAAGGAGATCGATTTAGTGGGTGGGTAACAGAGCCAAAATTGCGGCGTAGTATGAAAACTTGTTTGCAACAATCACCCGATCAACAATCTAAAAATTTCTGGGCATTATACTGGCATAAAGTTTGGCAAAGTCAATCGAATTATCTAGCTTTTGCTCATCTCGCCGCCTATTTACAAGAAGCTTGCTATTGGGCTGTGAGAAAATTTACTCTCAATGTTTCTAGTCATTCTTCTCTGGCAGACTATTTTCAAATTGCGATCGCACATCTGCCTAAGATCTTAAAGAATTTTAATCCTCAGTACAGTTCCTATTTAAAAAACTATGCCGAATTAGCCTTTGGGCGCACTATTAAGGATTTGTTACGGGTGCGGAAAGAAGCACATATTTGTTCTGACTGGGCTTTATTACATAAATTAAGCCGTAAGCGACTGGTAAAATCATTGCAGAACATAGGTTTTAACCATCAAACTATTGAGTGTTACCTATTGGCTTGGGAATGCTATCGAGAACTTCATCCTAGTAATAGCCAAAAAACTCGTCAGCTTACTAAACCAGATGTGGATACGGGGAAAGCGATCGCCGATCTTTATAATTCAGAGCGTCTCAGCCGTTTAAGTGCAACCACTCCAGCAATTAATCCACAAACCTTAGAGAAGTGGTTGTTATCTTGCGCTCAAGCTGCCCGTCATTTACTTTATCCCAAAGTTGTCTCCGCAGATATTCCTTTGAAAGATGATAGCGATGCCAGCTTGTTAGATATGATGCCTGATGATGAATCAACATCTTTACTAACTAAAGCAATTGAACAAGAAGAAACAGCAAGTCTACAAAACTATCACACTCAATTAAATCAATTATTAAATGGCGCGATCGCTGCTTTAAAACCAGAAGCACGAGAATTATTACAGGTGTACTATAGTAAGCAGCTTACACAAACTGAAATAGCCAAACAATTAAACATCAAGCAGTATCAAGTTTCCCGCCGTCTCAGCAGTATTAAAAAATCATTATTGATAACTTTGATTGAATGGAGTCAGCAAAATTTGCATATTTCTCCTAAATCAGACGTAGTAGGTGCCGTTAATTCAAGCTTAGAGGAATGGCTTAAAGATCATTACAATCAAAACCAGAGCGAATAATCTCAACTTCAATATATGACTTACTATTCAATAACTATTCAATATATGACTTACTAGAGAAGATCAAAAAATTAGAGAATAGTAGTTTTAAAAAATTTTAATTATGTTTAACTCCCCTGCCCCATTTACCATCAACTCAGAGCATCTATACTTAGAAATTCCTGATTCTCTGTCAATTCCAGAACATCCCTACTCTACCTCTGGTGGGACTCGACGTGCTTGGCTCAATCAACTGTGTTTACAAGCGTTTTTACCTTGGTTTAGAGAGGAAATTGCGCCTAATGCTAAAGTAGCTCCCAATTTAAACGCATTACCCAGTTTTTGGGAAGTAGTTAATGGTACAGCTATTACTTTTAATAGTTATCGCCTGATTTTAATACCTACTTTAGCGATAGATAATGATGAATTGCGCGTAGCACAAGAATGGGTAGATATTCCTGAATGGGTTGCTGACTATTATGTAGTAGTACAGGTAAATCCCGATGATGGTTACATTGAGATTTGCGGTTATACCACCCATCACAAACTGAAAACTCAAGGAGTGTACGATTTTAGCGATCGCACTTATAGTTTAGAAAGTGATGATTTAATTCAAGATCTCAATGTCCTCTGGGTAACACATCAAGTCAATTCTCCAGAAAACTTACGTGCTGAAGTTGAATCATTATCTCCTATTTCCCCAACCCAAGCTGAAAATCTCCTAGCAAGATTGGGTAATTCCGATCTCAAATTTCCCCGTTTAGCTGTCCCTTTTCCACTGTGGGGTGCATTATTAGCACAAGATAACTGGCGCCAAAAACTATCTCAATTGCGCCAAGGTTTATCAGTAAAATGGTCAACACGGCGATTGGATATGCCGACTGACCGTCGGCATCCCTCGTCGTCAATCCCTCAATGGTTGCAAACAGGAGTAGACAGTTTAGCTCAACAGTGGGGCTGGGAAAGAAAAGAACTAGTAGTAGTACCTGTGGGAATGCGGAGTATAGAAACAGTTTCGGGTATATCTCGGCAATTAATTATTGCAGGTAATCCCTACGAATTAAGAATTTTTCCTATCTCCCGAAGAAACAATCTTGTTTGGCGATTTGAATTACAAAGTACAATTCCAGAACGTCAAATTCCTGTTGGGTTTAAACTGCGACTCTTAACTGAAGACTTGCAACCCTTTGAACATAATGAAGATGCCGCGATCGCTCCTGTAGAGCTGCTGTATTTGGAAATGATGTTAGAACCAGGAGAAGGCTTAGTTTTGGAAACCGAACCTATACCAGAGGGTTGGGAACAAGAGATTTTATGGTTTTAACTTTCTATATTTTTAGAAGAAAAAGCGATGGTGAAAGCCCTTGTCTTTTAAGCAAGGGACGGGGCGTTTAAAGTGCGGAAATAAATTCCGCACGCAGCCCCTCATGAAACCGAGCGAACCGTCCAGGCTAGATAGTTTTAACTGTCTCGAAACATGATATAATACCCTCAATCAAAAGAGGTCGAGATGTACGGTTGTCAGCAAGTTTTAGTAAGTCAAAATAAAGACTTAATTAACATCCTAACATTCCTGTGTGAAGAGTCTCACAAACTTACTAACATGGGGATATATTAT
>JAAUYH010058455.1_pt1 | contig 16918 bp, 17 predicted proteins | sample 7278061 | NCBI WGS metagenome assembly JAAUYH01 (sample SAMN14350203, study PRJNA611818) | marine sediment metagenome | isolation source: surface marine sediment (0.6m) | place: French Polynesia: Moorea | collected 2018-08 | reverse complement strand
GAGAACCTCGTCTTCATGAAGAAGACCGCCGACAAGCTGCTGGGGGACGATTACCGCTGGTCGATCCTGGCCGCCGGCGCGGCGCAGATGCCGATGGCGGCGACGGCGAGCCAGATGGGCGGCAACGTGCGCGTGGGGCTGGAGGATTCGCTCTTCATCAGCCGCGGGGTGCTGGCGGAAAGGAACGCCGATCAGGTCGCCAAGATCCGGCGTATCGTTGAAGAACTTGGGTCCGAGGTCGCCACGCCAGACGAGGCGCGCGAGATCCTTGACCTCAAGGGCGGCGACCGGGTGAATTTCTGACCGCCGAAAGGGCGACACATGGCGCAGATCAAGAACATCCTTTTCATAATGGCCGACCAGCTGCGCTGGGATTACCTCAGCTGCTACGGACACCCGCATCTGCACACACCGAATATCGACCGGTTGGCGCAGAAAGGCGTGCGATTTGACCGGGCCTATGTGCAATCGCCGGTCTGCGGGCCCTCGCGCGCGTCCTGCTACACCGGCCGCACGGTGTTCAGCCACGGCGCCACCTGGAACGGCGTGCCGCTGCCGATCGGAGAACTCACGCTCGGCGACTACCTGCGTCCTCTCGGCGTGCGCACGGCCGTAGTCGGCAAGACCCATATGCGCCCCGATGACGAGGGCATGGCGCGGCTCGGCCTGACGCGCGATACGGATATCGGCGCGCTCATCGCCGAGCCGGGGTTCGACCCCTATGAACGCGATGACGGGCTGCACCCCAACGGGCGGCTGCGGATCAAGGGTGGCAAGCTGCGCTACAACGACTGGCTGCGCGAGCGTGGCTATGACGGCGAGAACCCGTGGAACGACTGGGCCAATGCCGCCGAGGGACCGGAGGGCGAGGTTCTTTCAGGCTGGAACCTGCGGTATTCGAACCTGCCCGCGCGGGTGGCCGAGGAGCATTCCGAAACCGCCTATATGACGATGCGCGCCCGCGAGTTCATCGCCGAGACCGGCGACACCCCCTGGCTCTGCCATCTGAGTTACATCAAGCCGCACTGGCCCTATATCGCCCCCGCCCCGTATCACGACCTCTATGGCCCCGAGACCTATCTGCCTGTGCATCGCGACGAAGCCGAACGGCGCGATCCGAACCCGGTTTTCAAGGCCTTCATGGAGATGAAGGTCAGCCGGACCTTCTCGACCCAGGGCGTGCGCGAGACGGTGCTGCCGGCCTACATGGGGCTTACCAGGCAGATCGACGACCACCTGGGGCGGCTTTTCGAGTGGCTGGCCGAAAACGGCCAAGCGGCCCACACGATGATCGTCGTCACCTCGGATCACGGCGATTACCTGGGCGATCACTGGATGGGCGAAAAGGAGCTTTTTCACGAATGCTCGGTCCGGGTGCCGCTGATCATCTACGACCCCCGACCCGAGGCCGATGCGACGCGCGGGACCGCCAGTGATGCCTTCGTCGAGGCGATCGACCTCGTGCCCACCTTCCTCGAGGCCACCGGCGCGCCGCCCGTGCCGCACCGGCTCGAAGGACGCTCGCTGATGCCGCTCTTGCGTGGCGAGGACCCAGCCGATTGGCGCGACGCGGTGTTCTCCGAGATCGACTATGCCTTCTACACCGCGCGCGACGCGCTGAAACTCGGCGCCGGCGAGGCGCGCGGCTACATGATCCGGACCGGCCGCTGGAAATACATCCACTTCCCCGGCTTCCCGCCGCAGCTTTTCGACCTGAAGAGCGATCCGGACGAATTCGTGGACCTCGGCCGCGCCGAGACCCACGCGGGGGTCCGCCAAGAGATGCACGAGCGCCTCTTCGAACGGCTGATTTCGCGCAAGAACCGCGTGACGATGACCGACGAAGAGGTCGAGCAGACCCGCCAAACCGAATCCGACCACGGGATCATCATCGGCGAATGGTGAGCGGGCGCCGACACGTCTAGCGATGCTCGGTCGGGTGGCGGAGAGACAGGCCGCCGATGCTAGGTAACGACCTGTTGCTATACGTATCTTTTATGGTTTAATATCAATTGGCTGTCAGATCTTCCTGTAACACCCTGTTGCGCTGCGCGCCGCCCAATGCCATTTTCTGTAGGTGGGTAGGAAGTCGGGGTGATGTGCCATGCCACGCAAGGCGAAAGAAATGTCGGCAGTGGATGTGCGCAGTATCGCGCATCCTGGCAAAGGCGGCAATTGCAACGTTGCCGTTGGCGGCGTGGACGGGCTCCAACTCCAGGTGACACCGACCGGCGCGCGATCGTGGCTGCTGCGCGTAACGATCAAGGGCAAGCGGCGGCAACTCGGTCTTGGCCCCTTTTCGGACGTGACGCTTGCACAGGCACGCGATCGGGCGCGCGGGATCAAAGAAAAAATCTGGCAGGGCATCGATCCACTGGCCGAAAAGCGCAGACTTTCCTTCGCACAGGCGATGGAGCGCACATTGGAGTTGCGGACGGCCGAGTTCCGAAACGACAAGCACAAGAAGCAATGGCGATCGACACTGGATAGATATGCGGTGCCAGTCTTGGGAGATATGTCGGTGTCGGACATCGATGTGGCGGACGTGCTGCGGGTGCTGGAGCCGATCTGGGCGACGAAGACGGAGACGGCGTCGCGGCTGCGCGGGCGGATCGAAGCGGTTCTGTCCTGGGCCACGGTGGGCGGGCACCGCACAGGCGACAACCCGGCGCGCTGGCGCGGCAATCTCGACGCGGTGCTACCCAAGCCGGGCAAGGTAGCCAAAGTGCAGCACAACCCGGCCCTGTCTCTGGCAGATGCGGCGCACTGGTTCTCCGATCTGCGCAATCGCGACGGCATGGCGACCCGCGCGCTGGAGTTCGCGGCGCTAACGGCGGCGCGCTCCGGCGAAATTCGCGGCGCGACGTGGGATGAAATCGATCTGGACGCGGGCTTGTGGATCATACCGGCGGAGCGGATGAAGGCACAGCGGGAACACCGTGTGCCGCTCACGGAGGACGCGGTGGCGCTGCTGCAAGCGCTGCCGCGGATGCAGGGCAGCCCCTTTGTCTTCCCAGCGGCACGCGGCGGGATGTTGTCGGACATGGCGCTCAGCGCCTGCATGAAGCGGAACCACGAAGCCCGCGACGGCGGGTATCTCGACCCGCGTTCGGGACGTCCGGCGGTCCCGCACGGGCTGCGCTCGACGTTCCGGGACTGGGCGGCGGAGCGCACCGAATACGAGCGTGACATGTGCGAGATCGCCTTGGCACATACGGTCGGCAGCACCGTGGAACGGGCCTATCGCCGCTCTGACATGATCGAGAGGCGGCGGAAGATGATGGCGGCGTGGGCGCGATTTCTCAAGGGCGAGGCAGGCGCCAAGGTGGTGAAGTTGGGGGCGGTGAATGGATGATCCGATAGCTAACGTGATGCAGCGGCATCTGAACGTGTCAGCCGCAGTCTCCCTATTTCTCGCACGCAGTCTCCGTGAACGAACATTCGATGATGATCCGTATCTCTTCGATAGGAAGCGAGATTTGGAGAACCTGCAACGTTTGTCGCGGGCACTGGGCGAGACCAACGCCGCATTGCATCCCGACGCCATGACACAGGCGGCCCGCCGCGACCTTGAGGCAGCCGCGATATTCCAAACGCATATGCGGTTTTTTTGGAACAGGATATAGACTATTGGGACATTGACCGGACGCCGGGAGGGATGACTGGTGAGGCGGCGCTTGCCTGTCTTGGCGACCTTGACGCATTGGTCGAACTTATTGAATGCGTTCGGCGCGCCATCGGCGCCACAGGGTCAGTGGTCGAAGCATCCGAACGGGCGCGACCGACACTTGCCCGCCACAAACTCCGCGGCATCCAGGCGGTGGACGTTGCGCGACGGGTCTGAGAAAAGCAGACAGGTGGCACCGCAAAGAAGGGAAGCGACATTAACATATTGGGACCATTCGGGAAATTTGTGTCGGATCTTTTTTTAGGCGTGCAAAATCGAAGGCGATCCGCGCGCAGCATTCAGGGCTTGGGCACGAGAACGCGAGGCTTCCTGATACACACTTAGAGCAGATTTTTCGGTCTCACTGATGACGACTGAACGGGCAAAGCCTGACCAGATCGGGGCGAGCCTCAACGAAGGGAGCCACCGATGCCCGAGACGTTTCTCCGCGATACCGACCTTGCCATGCGCTACGGCGTGGCGCGCAACACCGTCTGGCGCTGGCAGCGTGAGCGTGACGATTTCCCCCGCGCGATTTCACTTTCGCCAGGATGCAGGCGTTGGAAGCTTTCCGAAATTGAAGCTTGGGAAACCGAACAAAAGTCCGTTTGATGTCGGATGCGGAGAGCATTCTCCGGCGGGCGCGCACAAGCGCCGCGAACCCAAACTTGCCACTGAGCGAAGAGCTTAATCTCGCAAGGCCGTCTGATTTCTATTTTGCAGACTCTCTCAAAGACAAGCCCGTACCGGCGCGTGCATGGCTGGTGCCGGACATAGTTCCCAAAAACACAGTGACCCTCGTTAGTGGTGACGGAGGCACCGGCAAAAGCATGTTGGCTCTGCAACTTGCTGTGGCCGTTGCTGCGAAGACGAACTGGCTGGGTCGGCCGGGTCAAGGCCGTTGGAGCGATATTCCTTTCCGCAGAGGACGACAGCGACGAAATACATCGCCGATTGGACGAAATTTTGCGCCATGTTGGGCGGCGCTATGATGATCTTTCCAAACTCACTCTGCGATCCCTCGCAGGCGCGACCGCTCTCTTGGCTCAGGATACACCAAATGGGTTATTGCCGACGAAGCTGCTCAAAGAGTTGAATGGTCGGGCCTCGAATGAGCAGCCCGCCCTAATCATGATCGACACCCTTGCGGACGTCTATCCAGCAAACGAGAACGACCGGGCCAAGGTTCGGCAGTTTGTCGGGATGTTGCGCGGGCTAGCCATTTGGCACCAATGCGCTGTCGTCTTACTCAGCCAGCCTTCACTCACCGGGCTGAATAGCGGGACGGGTATGTCGGGGTCTACCGCTTGGAACAACTCTGTGCGGTCTCGGCTGTACCTCAGCCGCGTTTTGGCGAATGCCTCTGAGCCTGACCCGGACGCGCGTATTCTCACGACGAAAAAGGCGAACTACGGGGGCACGGGCGGAGAAATCAAACTCAACTGGGTGGACGGGGTATTCGTCGCTGAGAAGACCAAATCGGGTCGCGACGCAAAAACGATGGGCCGCAGGGCGGAAGAGATATTCCTAAAGCTTCTCGACGCATTCACCGAACAGGGGCGACACGTCTCCGCCAACCCGTCGAATACATAGGCGCCCTCGGTGTTTTCGAAACACCCTGAGGCCGATGGCATGACCAAGATGGCTCTGAGGAGCGCGATGGAGCGGTTGTTTTACCGCGGCGAACTCGTCAATGCAAAGCACGGCACGGGCCAAAAACAGCGTACTCACATTGCCAGGAAAGAGCTCCTTGGCGAAGCTGAATAGCTGGGTGCAAAGGGTCGGCAACGCCGTGTGCGACGACGGTGCGACCTGCAGTGCGACGCGCGGGCAAGGGCCTACCAACGTGGGTGCGACACTCTCCCTATTACCCTCTGGCGTTGCACTCGCCTCCTGCGTTCCGGTGCACGCCAATCGCAAGGAATGAATTTCCTACGGTCGAAAATCAGGATCGGACTTAGCACCCTTCATGAACGAACGGCGAGGTGCGTCTCTTTCAACGGCATCTCCTTGAGGTTCTTGTGCCCTACGCCGACAAGTTCGTTGCTGGGTAGGGGGGTCTAATCGCTGAAAAGGCTGTAGGCCCGAAACCGCCCGCCCCTCACGGAGACATTTTTTTGCAGCCAGATAGAAATCCCGTGCCTGGAAATGTTCACACCGAGATGGCGCTTGTTCGTATCATAGGAATACCGCGCGTCTCGAACCAATTGGTATCATTTTTTCGGCGGCGAGCACATCGATCACCGGAATGACCGATAAAACCCTCTTCTCTCCGTCAGCTCAATCGAGCAAGGCTCCTTTGCGGAAACTCCAAAAACCAGTGATCGTCATTGGGTCACGTAACGGATTCATAGCTGCCGTTGGCTAGAAGGCCCTTCCGCCATTCCTAGATGCCTATGGCAACGCTGATCGAAACGGACGGCGCAATGTCGGCAGATGGGGATAAGCCGTCATCTGATCAGAACGCTCAGATGATCGGGTCGAGCTCAAATTGCAAAATACTGCGCTCTGCACGAATGCCGGTTTCGGCCGATACCGCGCCAGAAGCATGTCTAGTTTGCCAGCGGTTCGTGGCACACGATTTTGAACGAAATTCGTGGCTCTACCTTCTGTCACAATCACGAGCGTCGTTGGCACGTCGCTAGTCCGATGACGGCCATTGCAGCAAATGCGGCGAACAGAAAGAGATCTCCGGAGAGCACAATTCGCCAATTGATGCGATCTCGATGCCTTTGCAGTGCGCTCGCGCGATTTGCTAGCGAGTTCTTATGATCGTGCCGTCGAAACCCTCGGCAAACCCAGCGCTTAGAAGGCGGCGTCGCGCGTTGAGATTTTCTGGCACGACGTATCCCGCCGTGGCTTCGAAGAGCCCGGTATAGGGCCCAAAATAGATCGCCCGTTGCGCGGCGAAGCGGCGAAGCCGGAGGTTCGGGCCGAAGCTGTGGCCAAGGCCTGCGACACGGAAGCCTGGGGCGGCCGGAGTGGTCTCGAGATAGCCTTCGACCGAGAGCTGCCGAAGCGTTCCGGGGCCGGTCAGGCGCCCGCGCACCAACCGCGTGGCTGCAAAACCGTCACCGTTGTGGCGGCCGATGGCGGCCACGTATTCTCCATCGAGCGGCGGCGCGACCTGCAATCGCGTCGGTACGCCCGAGATCGCCAGACTCGTCGGCCCTTCGAGCGACGCGGTCCCGGCAACCAAGTCCAGGCTGTGGGGAGCGGGATCGAAGCGGCTGGCGATTAAACCATTGGCGGACCAGGCGCCACTGACCGCGACGCGGCGCCCGATCTCGAAGGCGCCGAGCACGCCGGGCTCTGGCAGAACGGGCACGCCGTTCACGGTCAGTGTGCCGGCAGGGCCGGCAAGCGCAGTGCCGACCAGAGCATAGTCAATGCTGACACGCCGGGCGACAAGCCGGTTCCGGCGCTTGATGGCGAATATCGTCAACGCCATTCCTGGCGCCAAGGCGTCGGCGCGCACAGGCCCATAGGCCGAACTATATTGCGTCCAGCGGGTGGTCTCCACGCGCAGCCCATTGACCACGAGACTGCCGAAGTCGGTGAGAATGCCAACGATCCCGGTGCCGCCGATCCCGCCTTCAAAGGGGTCTTTGTTGTCGCTGCGGGTCACCAGGGCCGGCGACGTGCAAGCGGTCAGCGCGCTGCAGCCGAGAAGCGCAAGAGCGGCGCGGCGGTCAGTCAGTCTCACTTGCGTCGTCCTTTGTGCTTGCGCCGTCCGCCGGGACCGCCGGCTCACGATAAAAGTACACGCCATACCTGTAACGCTCGAGCGGACCGGTCGTGTCCTTGTCGGCCTGCTGCAGCTTGCTGCTCTCGCTGTTCAACGCTTCCAGGGCCGCCTGGGACAGCTTTCGCGCCTGCTCTTCGATCCGGTCGACAGAGACGGGGCTCAGGCGGTTGTAGAACACCGCGCGCTCCAGGAACGGAGGATCCTTCGACAGCAGGTTTTCGGCTGCCGCCGCCAGGTGATCGCCGACATTGGCGGCGAAGAACACGGTCTTGTGGTCGTCGGAGGCCGCGCCAAGAACCGCCCCGTCGGCAATCCGCAAAAGGCCGTCTTCGCCCTCGATGACCAAAGCCTGCCGCATCAGCTCATCAAGGACGGTGCGCGGGCGAATATCGCGGCTGACGCTTTGCACAAGCCGCTCGAAATCCGGGCCGTCCGCGCTGGTCCGCGGCAGCGCCGCTGGGCGTCCGTCGTCATCCTGTAATTCGGGCCGGGCAAGCCATTGGCCGAGCACGGTGGCGAACGTGGCCGTCTTCGCGCGTGCGGTTTCCCAACTGTCGTCGGGGTCGGACAGATACGCCCTAACATCGCGGCGATGGACACCGGTCAAAAGGCTGACACGGCTATCCGTCGGTGGCGTGTCACCATCGATGCGAAACTCGCGATAGGCCACGTCCACGTAAACCGATTTCAACAGTCGATAGAACGCCGGCGCCGTCACGCCGCGGCTGATGAGGGTGCGGACGAGCGGGCGGAGCAATCCGCGCAAAACCCGCAGGAAAGCGTTGGGCTCGGATGGTGTCATCACCTCCAATTTATCCGGCGTGTAAAATTTTTCCACGGAAAGCCTTGACGAAGTGCCAGGCTGCGTCATTTTGGCTACGTGTGAATTTTGCCCACGGCTTGCGGTGCAAGAACCAACGCTACGGCAAAGAGGATGACAATGACCCGCAACGTTTCTCGCAGAGCAGCCTTTCGGCTTTCAATCGCAGCGTTTGTAGCCGCGGGTCTGACGGCCTGCGCCGCACCGCAAAGCGCGCCGCCCGATGTCGTCGAAACAGCTGTATCGGCGGGCCAGTTCAACACCCTCGTTACCGCCGTTCAGGCGGCCGGGCTTGTCGATACGCTGAAGGGACCCGGCCCGTTCACCGTGTTCGCCCCAACTGACGATGCATTCGCCGCGCTGCCGGCCGGCACGGTTGAAACGCTGCTCCTGCCCGAGAACCGCGATCAGTTGACCCAGATCCTCACCTATCATGTCGTGCCGGGGTTCCTGCCCGCATCCAGCCTGATCGGGCAGCGCGGAACCGTGCCGAGTGTCGAGGGCAGCGCCCTGCGCGTCGACGGCCGCGACGGCGTTCGGATCAACGACGCCACGGTTGTCTCGCCCGACGTCTCTGCCTCGAACGGCGTCATCCACGTCATCGACAGCGTTCTGCTGCCGAACTGACGCGCTGAATTTCTCTCGAACCCAGGAGATCCAAAATGTCCGCCTCCCCCTTCATATTCACGGCTTTCGCCGGTGCTGACCTCACCGGCGGCCCCATCGGCCTCGGGACGAGTTTCGTCCTGCCGGATATTGCCACGCTGTCGGTGTCGGTCACCGACGACGACAGCTTTCTGAGCGGCGACGTCATGAACAAGAGCGTCGACAAGAGCGGGCAGACAGCGGAGATCCTCCGCGACGGGGCCGAGATCGGCAATGGCGGGCGTATCTTCGCCGAGCGTAGTTTTGAGGTTGCAAGTTCTAACGGCCGGTCGTTTCAACTGGTCGAGATCAAGCAGGAACAAAGCAGCGCGGAGTTATATGCGTTTCTGGGCCGCGTGCCGCCCGCCGGCGTAGAGCTTCACATTGCAGGCGAATCTGAAATTGCCGGAAGCGGAGTCGCGTATGACGCGCTAAGCGCGGGCGACCTGCCGCAGAACATTGTCGACATCGCTGCCGGGTCGGACAACTTCGATCTTCTGGTCAGGGCGCTAACGGCCGCCGGACTTGTCCAGACCGTTCGGGATCTGACCGACGTCACGGTTTTCGCCCCCACCGACACCGCGTTCATCCAGCTTGCGGTCGATCTCGGCTTTCAAGGCGACACAACGGATGAACACGCCGTCTTCGATGCGATCGTGGCGGCGTTGACCGAACTTGGCGGTGGCGATCCGATCCCGCTCTTGACCGATGTGTTGCTCTATCACGTCTCTCCCGGCGCGAAGACCGCGCAGGAGATCGGTGCGGCGACCGCGGTAGAGACACTGCTGACAGGTGCGACCTTCGGCAGCGAGGGGACCGAGCTCATCGACAACGAGCCCGACCTTGAAAACCCCGACATCGTGATCCCGGACATTCCGGCCGCGAACGGGACGATCCAGGCGATCGACAGGGTTCTGATCCCCATCGACATTCCCGGTGATGCACCACACGATCCGGAGCCCGAGCTTCCGAGCTTGACCGAAATCGTCGCGGCCAGCGGCGGGGAATTCGACACTGACTCAACGGATTTCGACCTGCTTCTCAATGCGGTGCAAGCCGCGGGCCTGGCCGGGGCGCTTGACGATCCAGAGGCGGACCTGACCGTTTTTGCGCCGGACGACGCGGCCTTTGTCGGGCTGGCACAGGCGCTGGGCTTTGACGGCACCGACGAGGGCGCGGCATTCGCCCATATCGTCGAAGCCCTCACGCTTCTGTCGGGCGGCGGCGATCCGATCCCGCTGCTCACCGATATCCTGCTCTATCACGTGGCTCCGACGTCGCTGGATTCGACCGAGGTCCTATCGTCCACGTCGATTCCAACGCTTCTCGGCACGCCCTTGGGCGTCGACGGTGCCTCGCTTGTCGACCAAGAGCCCGATGTGCCGAACCCGATGCTGATTGCCACGGACATCCCGGCGTCGAACGGCATCGCGCATGTCCTTGACGGTGTGCTGCTGCCCGCCGATCTCTTGCAATCGGACGGCTCGAATGATGTCGATTTCGAAATCGGATCGGCCGCGAACGAGACGTTCCGAACTGGGCGCGACGCTGATTTCGTCTCCGGCCTCGGCGGACGGGACAACATCTGGCTCGGCAGAGGTGATGACGTCGGCCTTGGTGGCGGCGGCAATGACATCATACGCGGAAACGGCGGCAACGACACGCTGGATGGCGGTGACGGCAACGACGCGCTGAACGGCGGATGGGGCGACGACCTGATCAAGGGCGGTGCCGGACGCGACCTACTGATCGGTGGCAAGGGCGACGACACTCTCGAAGGCGGGCTTGGCGCGGACGTTTTCTTCTTCAGAAGCTCCAGCGAGGACGACACGATCAAGGATTTCACTGTCGGCGAGGACCTAATCCGCCTTCGCGGGTTTGGTCATGACGACTTCGATGACATCCAGGACGTCATCATGGAGACCGAGGGTGGAGCGCTCATCGATCTCGGCGCGGTGACAATCACGCTCGAAGGTGTCAACCCGAACGAACTGACCGAAGACGACTTTCTCTTCTAGTAGGTATGAAAGGCAGCCCGCTGGTCGGGCTGCCTTTTTCTCGTTCGTGGCGATGCGTCCGTCGACGTGGTGCGGACCGGCAAAACAGGTTATCGTGAAATTGCCAAAACGTGATGCTTGATGCTACTTTCTCCATGAAACAAGGCCATTGCCAAAACCCGCAGACGCTGACCAGCTGGCCCGTGAAGTTGCCGATCTGAGATTGTGTTCGAACGTCGCGATCACAAGAAACGCGTGTCTGGCTTTTCGTCCTGGTGTCAATGCAACAACCTCGCAGAACCGCGGCAGACGAAATTCGCCATGGTCGAGACGCGCAGACACCAGGCATTCGCGCGAGCTGGCCGAACGGCAGAGCGGCCCCGCTGTGCCGCCGGTGCGGCGAAATGCAGCCAATGTCCGGTTCAATGCGTCGCCCATTAGTTGTTCGCCAAGCCGGAAACGAGGCTGGCAAGGCACGCAGTTTGAGTAGGTGGGACAACTACGAGGTCTCCGACAAACCTGCCCCAGCATGAGAAAGAGCTCGCGGCTGCAAGCGCTACTCCGGCAAGCTGAAAAGCCGAGAGTCGTCACCGAAGAGTAGAACACCCAATACCGCCATCATAGTGACCTACATCATGCTGGGTGCGACGATGCGTTGTCCCAAACCGCTGCGGATAACCTGGACGATGAAAAGGTTGCTGAAGACGAGCACGGCGAACGACACTGCAAGGGCCATCGTCGTGCCGGCGTCGCCGAATTGGCTGAGCAGCAGGCTTCCAACCGTGAAGCCAATGGTCGATCCGGCAAGGTTCAACCACCAAAAAGGCATTTGAGAACTCCGTTTTCTCGAGGCGCCGGACTCACAGCGTCTTTTTCAGGAGCAGCACGTCGCCGGAATAGTATGGCGGTGCCGGATGCAGACGGACGGGTTCCTTGGCGGCGAGCTTATAGCCATGGCGCTGATAGAGCCGCATCGCGCCGGTGTTCTGGGCGTAGACTTGGATGCTCATGACATCGAGGCCGCTGGCAATAGCCAGACCCTCTGCAGCTTTCAACAGCCGTGAGCCGATACCTCTGCCACGATGGTCCGGAAACATCGCCAGCGCGTTGATGTACCAGGTGTCGGTCGAGAGCTTTTCCAAGACGACAAATGGTGCAATTGCGGCTGGCAGGTCGTTTGGATCATCCATCGGTGCATCCGCAATTGCGTAGCTCAGGACCATGCCAATTGGCGTGCCGCCATCTGCAGCGATCAACGCATTGGTGAAAGAGAACCCGCCGCTTGAGCGTTTGGCCCGTTCGGCCCCGATTTCCAGGGGCGTCTGCCCCTCGACACAAGCCCGGGTCCAAAGCCAGTTCGGGATACCCTCCCCCGCGATGTCGATAAGCCGTGCCAGGGCTGTCGCGTCCTCGGCCGTGGCCGGGCGGATGAATGGATTTGCTGCAACATTCATGGTTTTGGTCTTTCCTGAGAAAATGAAGGATCGAGGCTGACCGGGCGGCACGCACCCGGCCAATGGGATGTTGACTAGGTCGAAGGGACGCCAATTGGGTCGAAGATCGGGCCGACCGGGGCACCGGAATCCCATTCCAGTTCGTCACCCTCGTCCACCGACATGTAGCCATTGTCCATTCGGTTCGCGCCGGCATCGATGGCCTCGAAATCCGCCGCACTCGGAGCGGCACCGGCATGATCGAGCGCGCCGTCCTGCAGACGGAAAGCGACATTGACGGTCATCTGCTCGCTGAAGCCGAGTAGTGTCTGGATCATGGCGCCGTCGACATCGGCATAGTCGCCCGTCGCGCCGGTGATCGGGCGCAGGTTCTCGATGCCCGTATCGACGATCTCGGTGCCTTGCGTGATGATCGTGTCCCCGTTCTCGAAAACAAAGACCTGCCTGCTGATCACCCAGACACCGGTCGTGGCGTTGGCACCTTCACCGACGAAGTAGCCCTCGCAGGTCCAAGTTCCGAGCACCAGATCCGGAAACGCGGGACTGCCGTCTTCAAGAACGCCAGCGGTGTCGGCCTCAAGGGTGCCCGCCGGGTAGATGTAGCCTTGACTGACGAAGGCATTGCCGTGAGCGGGCATGCCAATTTTCGTGCAGCGGCGTGTCGGCCATGAAGATGCGTGTATGGTCCTCGGCGACATCGAAGGCCATGGGCGCATCGGCCGCGGCGAAACCGGCAAGCGACAGGGCAAGAGCGCAGGACGTCAAGAGAGTTTTGAACATGGGAATGTCCTTTCGGTTGGAGACTTGGTTTAGGAGGGGAGGTCAGGCCGCAGATCGGGCCGGATCGTGCCCGGCGATGCAGCCCACATGCCGGTGATCGGTGCCACAGCAGCCGCCGATCACGCGGATGTTCGGAAGGCCCGCCAGAAGCGCCGCGTTCAATTGGCCCAGTTCGACCGGATCGCCGGCGTCCAACTCTTCGGCCTCGTCGAGCTCGGCATGGCTCATCCTGGACGCGTTCGAACGAATGCCGCCAATGCGCAGGGTCCATGCGGCGTTGGTGTCCAGCACATGGTCGAAATGATCCGGATGGGCGCAGTTGATCATGTAGTAGAGCGGGCCGGTCCCGGTCGCGGCATCCACCTCGGCAATCGCTTCGCCAAGCGGTTGGCCTGAAGGCAAACGCCCGTCGGTCTCGAGCGTGAATGCGATCACCACCGGCACGTCGATTTCCTGCACGGCCCGGACGATGCCGATTGCCTCGCCGGTATGGGTCAGCGTCATGGCGCTGATCAGGTCGACGCCGGCCTCGCCGAGGGCATGAACCTGCGGCGCATGGATCAGCAGCGCATCCTGCGGTTCAAGCTGGGTGTCCGGCGCATAGGCATCACCCGCGGGCCCGACGAGGCCATTGATCAGGATCGGCGTGCCATCAGTCTCCAAGCGGTCGCGGATTGCGGACACGAAGGCCACGGCCCGCGTGTTTGTGTCGATCACGTCGCGCACAGTCAGACCCAGCGGCCCGGCCCAGGCGGCTCCCGCGCGCCAGGTCGGGGCATCCATCACGAAACCGCGCCCGTTTTGGCGTGCGATGCCAATGAAGCGCTCGAAATAGGCTGTCAAATCGGCACGGCCCTGTTCGCTGTCCAGCAACACGGCGGCAGAGAAGCAGGGCAGATCATAGCCCTTGTCGAAGATCATGAATGTCTCAAGCCCTCCATCGGAAAGGAAGAAACGTCTGGTGTCGGTAAGCTGTTGAATTCGCATCGAAGCTGTCCTTTTCGGTTGATGCGAAGGGCCTAGCCCGATCCCCACCGCGGCGGATAGTTGCCGCGTGGTCCGGTTGAGGTGAATCGATTTCCGTATTATTTTCAGAGGCTAAGGCGATGCCGGCGCGGTCGGCTTTTGGAAAACGCGTGGACAACTGGACTCGCGGTACAGTGGAAAACGCAGGTCATGGATCAGAAGGTGGACACACGCAGCCGAATCCTCGACATCGCCGAGGCGTCGGTTCTTGAAAAAGGCTTCGAGGCGACCTCGATCGAAGAGATCGTCGCCGGCGCCGAAATTTCCCGCGGCGGGTTCTTCTACCATTTCAAGGACAAGAACGCCTTGGCCCGCGCTATGCTGCAACGCTACATCGACACCGAAAACGCACTTTATGACGATCTCTTCGCCCGTGCGAGGGAGTTGAATGATGATCCCCTGCACTGCATGCTCATTGGCCTGAAGCTCTTGGCTGAAATGCTGGAGGATATGCCATCGGGGCATCCCGGCTGCGTAATCGCCTCGACCGCCTACCAGGATCGCCTGTTCGATGAGGGCGTCCGAGATCTGAACCGGCAGGCAATCTTGGGCTGGCGGAAAAGGTTCCGCGGCATGTTTGAGGAGATCGCTGAAGACTACGACGCCCGGGAACCGGTCAACCTCGACGCGCTTGGAGACATGGTGTCAAGCGTCGTCGAAGGTGGCCTCGTTCTTCAGCGCGCCCTTCGTGAGCACAACAACGCTTCGGAACAAATCATGTTGTTCCGGACCTATCTGAAGCTGCTCTTCGTTCCGCGGACGAGCTAGAGATCGGCTGCGATTGAACTCGCTGGTGTGACTAAGAAGTTTCAAACAGCAAAACGGACCTTTGGCCAAATAGACTGAAGGACGGCATTGTCCCGCTAGGTACCAGTTCGGGGCCGCTGCGGCGAACGGCAGAGACTGATAGCAGAGGACGTTCGGGACGAGCACGGCGATTGACTGAAATGAGCCCAAAGCACCTGATGCTGCGGAGTTGTCAGATGTCTGCTTTGATCGAAACCATGCAAGCCGGAGATTGTTCGCGGCGAGGGCTTAGAGCAAAACGCACATCAATCCGGCGCGCCAAAATCCAAGCTGTCGGGCAGATAGTTGAACAACTCAAGCCGCGGCGGTTTTGCATTGCCGAGCCGGAAGGCGCTCAGGCTGGCGGGGGCGACGGGGATGATATGTGCAGGGTCGAGGCCGACGTAGCGCTGCAGGATCGCGCGTATGACGCCGCCGTGGCAGACAACGAGGAGGTTTTCGCAAGGATCGCGGCGTTCCGCTTCGATCACCCCTGAGACACGTTCGACGAATTCCGGCCAGACTTCACCTCCCGGCGGGGCGGATGTTCCGGCGCGCCAGCCCAGGTAGGCGGCCTCGTCGTCGGTACGGATCTCGTCGATGGCGCGTCCGGTCCATTCGCCCACGTCGATCTCGCGCAAGGCCTCCGTGAATGCAGGGGCCTTGGCGCCGATCAGAACCGCGGTTTCTTTTACACGTTCAAGATCGGACGAGATCGCGCGGCAATGGCCGATGGCCTCGATCGTGGGGCGCAAGGCGTCGGCTTGCGCTTCGCCCAATTCGGACAGACCGACGTCCGCCTGACCCTGGAGGCGCCGCGCAGCGTTCCACTTGGACTGACCATGCCGTACCAGCAATAAACGCATCAGCTGATCCTTTCGCCGTCGGGGGCGAACCAGCTATCGGGTTGTGGCGGCAAACAAAACTGGACTGTTTCTCCGATCCGAGCCTCGGGAACCCTATCCACGATGGCCGTCAGACGCAGTCCGTCACGCAGGCCGGTAACCATTATTCGCCCGGCAATGGCGCTTGTCTCGACCAATTCCATCGGCAGAGTTGTTTCGCCCTCGATGTCGCTCAGAGTCATCGCCTCGGCACGGTACATCGCCAGGCAGTCGTCCGCGGGTGGGGTCAAGGGCATATGCCGTCCGCCAACCTTGCAGCCCGTACCGTTCTTCACGACCGGCACCATGTTGTTGGGCGGCGTGCCGACGAAGGTCGCCACGAACGCGGTCTCTGGATGGTCGACAAGATCGGCAGGAGTGCCAAACTGCTGAACTCGGCCATGGTTCATCACCGCAACATGGGTTGCCATGGTCATCGCCTCGATCTGATCGTGGGTGACGTAGACGGTTGTGGCTCCGGTCGCGCGGTGCAGGCGCATCAGTTCAGTACGCATCTCGACGCGTAGCTTGGCGTCGAGGTTCGATAGCGGCTCATCGAACAGCAGGACAGAGGGTTTCGGGGCGATGGTGCGGGCGATGGCGACTCGCTGTTGCTGTCCGCCCGAGATTTCGTTCGGATAACGGTCGGCCAGGCCGGCGATATCCAATAGCTGCAGAACCTCTGAGACCCGCGCAGCGCGATCCGCCTTTGGCATCTTCATAACCTTGAGAGGCCACTCGACATTGCCGCGCACCGACATGTGGGGCCAAAGCGCGTAGGACTGGAATACAAGCCCCGAATTGCGTTTCGCGGGATCGACGGACCAGTTGCGATCGCCGTCCGACACCGTCTGTTCGTCGAAGACGATCTGTCCCGCCGAAGGCAGCTCCAGCCCGGCGAGCATCCTTAGAAGCGTAGTCTTGCCGCAGCCGGACGGCCCGAGCAGGACAAGGAACGCACCATCAGGCACCGAGATCGACACGTCCCTGACGGCCTCGAACTTGCCGAACCGTTTGGTGAGATTGCGAATTTCCAGCATGGGACCCTTCAGTTCTGCAGCCAGGGCTGGGATTTGGTTTGCAGCCGGTTGGCGATCAGCGTGGCGGCGAT
>JAAUYH010102835.1_pt1 | contig 16921 bp, 12 predicted proteins | sample 7278061 | NCBI WGS metagenome assembly JAAUYH01 (sample SAMN14350203, study PRJNA611818) | marine sediment metagenome | isolation source: surface marine sediment (0.6m) | place: French Polynesia: Moorea | collected 2018-08 | reverse complement strand
AGGGAATGCTGCCCAAGACAGGCTCCGTCGTTTTACGGCGGAGTACCGCTGACTAGATTATGATCTTAAGAAGAATTAATTGAAAATTAGTAGCAGAATCAACTATTAATAAGTTAGACCGCGTCCAAATTCAAAATTGAATTTGGACGCGGTTTAACTTATCAATAGTTGATTCTGCTAATAATTTTCAATTAATTCTCCTTAAGATCATAATCTAGTTAAATAATTTCCGTATTTATTCGGATTAGTTATTTTTTAGTTTTTTGACATAATTGTACCAACATTTACCAAAACTTTACCTGATTGAAAGCTCGAAGTTTTGAACCTTTATATTTATATAGCAATTCTTGGTTAAGTAACGCGTACCAAGATATATTCAGGGGTAAAAATTTGTATCTTATGAGTTTAAGAAACCCTATACATATTACATACTATCTACCGACAATAAAGAACTAAACTATGGAAGGAACTATTTCTCTGATACCCAACTCAAATGAGATTATAGCCAATGAAGGCAGTGGAGAAGTTGGAGTCGAAATTATCAGAACTGACGGTAGTGATGGGACAGTAACCGTAGACTATATTACCAGAGACAATGGTGCTAATGCAGGTGAGGACTATACCCTAGTCAGTGGCACAGCTACTTTTGCTGATGGTGAAACCAGCAAAATTATTCCTATTCCGATTCTCGAAGATGGTCTCGCCGAAGGCTCAGAAGGCTTTAACGTTACCATCGACAGGGTTACTGGCGGGGCATTTCTGGGCGCTCCTAGAACTGCCTTCATCACGATTGAAGATAACGATTTTCTTCCTGATGCCTTGGTCTATAACGGCAACCAGTATTTATTCACGTCCCCAGACTTAACCTGGGCCGAAGCCCAAGCCGAAGCTGAAAATTTAGGCGGTAATTTAGTAACCATTAGCGACAGAGCAGAAGAGAACTGGCTCAGAGAAAACTTTAGTGCTAGTGAGCTACTCTGGACAGGGTTCAACGATGCCGAGACTGAAGGTCAATTTCAATGGTCTAGCGGTCAAGCCACACCCTATACGAACTGGACTCCGGGAGAACCTAATGATGTTGATGGAGCTCAAGACTTTGCGGTGATGAACTTCGGCCCTGGAGGCGCATGGGATGATGTTTCAGGAACTACCCAACTCCAAGGCATTATCGAACTTGGAGGTCCTAATGCCAATCCCGAAACACCACCACCACCACCAGGCCCGATTAAAAAAACATTAGCTACTGGTTTAATTCAACCCACCGCGCTCGATTTTACCCCTGATGGCTCAACGATTTTCATCGCCGAGAAAGGTGGTGTAATCAGATCATATAATTTGGCTGATGGTCAATTGAACCCAACCCCAGCCATCGATCTTTCTGCTCAAGTCAATAACATTCAAGATCGGGGACTCATAGATATTGCAATTCACCCCGACTTTTTTAATGGCAGTCCTTATCTTTATGCTGCCTATACCTACGATCCTCCTCAAGTTAATGCCAATACTGGTCTAGCTGGCCCCGATGGCGGCGGAAATCGTGTGGGGCGACTTAGCAGATTTACTGTTAACCCGGATAATTTAACTGTCGATCCTACTAGTGAATTTGTTCTTGTAGGTAATGGTATTAATAATCAGGGATATGATGAAGATATATGGAATTATTTCAATGCTTTTGTTGATAGTACGAATGATTTTGATGAACCTCCAGCCCGAGGTATAGTTGAAAAACTACCTTCGTTCCTCGCCTCAGATAGTTTATCCCATTCGGTCGGTTCAGTAGAATTTGGTCCTGATGGCGCTTTATATTTCAGTATGGGGGATGGTACTTCTTTCAATCAACTCGATCCTCGTACGTTTCGAGTTCAAGAACTTGATAACCTTTCAGGGAAGATAGTACGCATCGACCCCATTACGGGAGCTGGTTTACCAGGTAACCCTTTTTATGATGGCGATCCTAATAGTAATCAATCGAAGATTTATCAATATGGTTTTCGTAATAATTTTCGTTATAACGTAGATCCGCAAACGGGAAGAATCTATGCTGGTGATGTGGGTTGGGGAACTTGGGAAGAAGTTAATGTTGGCGCACCAGGAGCTAACTTTGGTTGGCCCTATTATGAAGGTGGTAGCGGGATTAATCTTCCAACAATAGGATATTCATCTCGACCGGAAGCCGAAGCATTCTTCGCTAGCGGAGGAGATGCGACCGCTCCTATTCTGGCTCTGAACCACGGTACTGATGGCATTAACGCGATTGTCATGGGGGATATTTTGCGGGGAAATACTGTCCCAGCAGAATATCGAGGTGATGTATTCTTTAATGATCTCGGTCAAGGAATTGTTCGCAATATCAGTTTTGATGCGGATGGAAATATTAGTGATGTCGAGGTGTTTGACGAAGCTTCCACGTTCGTAGTCCAGATGGTACAAGGTCCTGATGGCGATCTCTATTATGTCGATCTTGATGATGGTTTAGTTGGTCGTTGGGAATTTGAAGATACTCCTGAGCTCGACATTCCTATTAATCGCTTCCAAAATAGCGATCGCCCTGGAACCTATTTATTTGCAGGAGAATCAGAAAGCCAAAATATTCGGGCGAATTTCCCCAACTTTACTGAAGAAGGACAAGCATTTAAAGTAGCAGATGAACCAGAAGATGATTTAATCCAGATCAATCGTTTTCAAAATAGTGATTTACCTGGTACTTACCTCTATGCAGGAGAACCAGAAAGCCAAAATATTCGGGCGAACTTCCCCAAATTTATCGAAGAGGGAGTTGCCTTCTACGTTTATGGGGTAGGTGCGGGCGAAGAAACTTCTTTCTTCCGGTTCCAAAATTCTCTGGTTCCAGGAACTTATATTTATGCCACAGGGGACGAAGCCAATAATATTCGAGCCAACTTTCCTCATTTTGTCGAAGAAGGCATCGCCTTTGAAGCCAAAGTCTAATCTGCAAAATTTCTATCAGATAAACTTGAGGTTTTAGCCAAGAAATAAGATATTAGCCAAGAAATAATTTCTTGGCTAATTTTATGACTCAGAATTGAGATCAGGATCTTGACAAGAATCTCTTTAAGAAAAGTTGATCGCTCCTAGATGATGAATTTGTCGTTCGTTGGGGGTTTGAAAATGTCATTGACAGTGCTGAGCTCAACATTTCTCTTCATCGCTTCCAAAATAGCGCTCGCTCTGGTACTTATCTCTATACAGGAGAACCAGAAAGCCAAAAGATTCGGTTGAACTTCCCCAATTTTATCGAAGAAAAGATAGCATTTAACGTAGCGGCTCAACCAGGAGATGATTTAATACGTTTAAATCGCTTCTAAAAAAGTAATTTACTGGGTACTTATCTCTATGCAAGAGAACCAGAAAGTCAGCGGTCAAAATACTCGAGCCAACTTTCCTAACTTGCTCGAAGAAGGCATTGCCTTTGAAGCCAAAGTCTAATAACTCGTGCCTAGTTTGAAAACTATAGTTCTGGTAATTTTTAAGGTTCAAGGAGAAAGGTTAAAGGAAAACAAAATTTACGCCTAGTAAGTTAAACGAAGGCTATATATTATAAATTGTATGCAATACTACGTATGATCACTTACGTATATTCACTGACAGCAAAGAACTAAACTATGGAAGGACGAATTTCCCTCGAACCAAACTCAACTCAAATTACGGCCGGTGAAGGCGGTAGAGCAGTGGCAGTCACGATTGTGAGAACTCAGGGTAGTGATGGAGTAGTAACCGTAGACTATCGCAGCGTGAATGGTTCCGCCACCGCAGGTTCCGACTATACAGCAGTGACGGGAACAGCCACTTTTAATGATGGGGAAACCAGCAAAACCATCAGAATCCCGATTCTCGAAGATAGTATCTCAGAAGGGGCAGAAACTTTTAGCTTTACTATCGACAATGCTACTAATGGGGCAAGTTTACTTGCACCGCGAACGGCCTTGATTACGATTGAAGATAATGACATAGTACCTGGAGCCTTGGTTTATAATGGCAACCAGTATTTATTGACTGACCCAAACTTAACCTGGGGAGCAGCCCAAAAACAAGCAGAAGATTTGGGTGGTAATCTCGTGACGATCAATGATGCGGCAGAAGAAGACTGGCTCAAAGCAAACTTTGGGGCTGATGAGCTATTTTGGACAGGTTTTACCGATGCCCCAGCTGAAGGTCAATATCGATGGATTAGTGGCCAACCAGTGACTTATACTAACTGGACTCCAGGAGAGCCTAATGATCAGGACGGGGGTCAAGACTTTGCCGTCATTAACTTTGGTCCGACGGGACAATGGGATGATGTCTCAGGAACCGAATCGCGATTCCGCGGCATTATTGAAATTGGCGGTCCTAATCCCTCATCTTCTACCGGTGGCGGGGGACCTAGTGGAGAGCCGATTCGGCAAGATGTAGTTACTGGGTTAGTTCTACCGACAGCAATCGATTGGACTCCTGATGGAGCCACGATGTTTGTCGCCGAAAAAGGAGGAGTGATCAAAGCTGTTCGTAATGGTCAAGTACTCCCCACTCCCGTGATTGATCTCTCGGCTCAAGTCAATGACTTTCAGGATCGAGGTTTGTCAGATATTGCGATTCATCCTGACTTTTTAAATGGCAGTCCCTATCTGTATGCCGCCTATACCTACGATCCTCCTCAAGTTAACGATAATAGTGGTTTAGCTGGTCCCGATGGACAAGGAAATCGTGCTGGGCGACTCAGTAGAATTACCATTGACTTGGATACTTTTACAGCTGTTCCTGGTAGTGAAGAAGTAATTGTAGGTCGCAACAGTACTTGGGATAATTTCAATGGATTCGTTGATAGTACCACTAATTTTGAGGAACCTGCAGCTCTGGGCATACGGAACAAAACCCCTGATTTTCTTGCTGCAGATAGTGTCTCTCATTCGACTGGAGCAGTAGAATTTGGGCCTGATGGGGCTTTATATTTTAGTAATGGAGATGGGACTTCTTTTAATCAAGTTGATCCTCGGACGGTACGCGTTCAAGATCTCGATACCCTTTCAGGAAAAATCTTGCGGATTGATCCTCTCACAGGAGCTGGGTTACCAGGTAATCCTTATTATGATGGCGATCCTAATAGTAATCGCTCTAAGGTTTATCAATATGGTTTTCGTAATCCGTTCCGCTTTACTGTAGACGAGGTCACAGGAGGCGTCTACACTGGCGATGTGGGTTGGTTTAGTTGGGAAGAAATCAATTTTGGTGCACCAGGAGCTAATTTTGGTTGGCCCTATTATGAAGGGGGCAATGGGAACAATCTTCGAACACCAGAATATGAATCTCTGCCAGAAGCTCAAGCTTTTTACGCTAGTGGAGGAGAAGCCACCCCAGCGATTTTGGCTTTAAGTCATGGTGCTGATAATATTAACGCAATTGTCGGCGGTGATATTTATCGTGGTAACGCTTTCCCGGCTCAATATCGAGGCGATTTATTCTTTAATGATCTCGGTCAAGGAATTGTCCGTCATGTCAGTTTTGGGGAGGGTGGCGTTATTGCATCAGTAGATACTTTTGCCACCGGAATGCAGAATGTAGTACAAATAACTCAAGGTCCTGATGAGAATCTCTATTTTGTCGACCTAGATGATGGCCTTGTCGGTCGTTGGGGGTTTGAAAATAGTGCTGCTGTCGTTTAAGGAGCAGTGCCCAATAAATTACCTAGCAGTAATTCTCGAATCAGCCTATCTATTGATTAGTAGGATAAGGGAAAAAGTTAAACCGCTTCTAGTTTGAAACCTTTAGTTTTTGTAATTGTTTTGGGGAAAGGGGGAAGCGCACTGCCTGCGCCTGGTAGAGCGTCAACTTTGTTTTGAGGAATAAATTTTTCCCCATGCTCCCTGCTCCCCTGCATACTTCTATTCCTCATTTCTACCTTGACAGTACCTCGGCGTAAAGACGGAGCAATAGTATAGCACTACGCACTCAGGTTAGGACATTGGTATGAGCTGAAAACCTGTTCTGGTCAACTTTTGACTTTTGACTTTTGACTTTTGACTTGCGCGTAGCGCTATAAATGTAGCAATAATGTTTAACCTGTCTTATACCAAATCCGCATCTCAAAACCCCTTTTTCTTTGTTCCTGATAAAATCCTTCTGTCCTCTGTCTTGTCTAATTTTTAAGTGGGGTATCTAAATCAGATTCGGTATGAGGTAAATGTTTTAGAGTATTTCTTGAATACTGTGCTGATTTACTCCCACGCCGACTAAAGACACAGTAAGACAAGAGTTTTACCTTTATGGCTTTTGCAGCCAAATTTTAAGAATATAAAGCGAGCATCGAAGCTTTTGTCTCCAGATTTTGTAAGCTTAATTTTGCTTCGCCTATCTGATATTCAAAGGGCTTTCTTACGGGCTGATAATCTTTTTCTTGAGGTTCGCCGTGACGCAATACAGCATTAACTAACAAACAATCTTCATTATTAGGATTAATGGCTCCATAAAGAATTTTTGGTGGGATAGTGACGACTTGGGGGACGTTAGCGCTTAAAGGAACATATTGATATTGTCTGTTATACAAAACCACTAAAACACAACTACCTTTGACGACTAACAACTGGTCTGTTTGATGTCGATGAACGAATAAATCATCAACAGCATTGGCTGGTATTTTGACGAGCGATCCCGCGCCGCCGACAGTGGTCGGAACCCGCGGAATTTTCAATCCGTTTATCCAGAGCACCGATCTGTTTACCCAGCTCCGTGTTCTGGGGACAAGCCCAGCTTCGTGTTCTGGGCAAGCGGTGCGACCCTGCTGCTTTGTAAGCAGCTAAGGAAGCGGTCAGACCCCGCGTTATGCGGAGCGGTATCCTTTAGGGCGGCGTAAGACGCAAGGGAATGCTGACCAAGAGACGCCCTAAAGGACTAGCTTCGCGTCGCGCACCAAGACAGGGAACGCCGACCGAGCAAGGGAACGCGCGAGTCGTGACTACCATATTTTCATTGCTAGATTGAGGGGGATAAAATTCCATCATTCCCCCTTGGATAGATTCCAGGGTACGAATCTGAACACCTTTAATTAGTCCCATAATTTTAAGTAAGCAAAGAGTATAACTTTTGTTATCTTCTGTAAAGAAAAGTAATAAATCTTCTCTGTTTTAACAATTAGTATTGACAAAAAAAATATAATTAGTATCTAAATATACAATTTATCAAGAAAAATTTATTGAGATTGCTAGTGCTTTTGTAACTCCATAGAGAATCTTTCAGTGATATATTTTGCAGTACAGAAAATAAGTAAATAAACTTGAGTTATCAGAAAAGATTGAATGAGTGATCAATTAAAAGTTTTAATTTTTGATGTTGATGGTACTTTAGCCGATACGGAACGGGATGGTCATCGTATCGCGTTTAATCATGCCTTTTCCCAGATAGGTTTAGATTGGCATTGGTCAATCGAGCTCTATGGGGAGTTACTCGCGATCGCAGGTGGCCAAGAAAGACTGAAGTTTTATCTCGAAAAATATCAACCAGATTGGCAAACTGAGGATCTTGCAGAATTTATTGTCCAGACGCACCAGCTCAAGAGTCAATATTATCGATCGCTATTACAACAGGGTGCGATTCCTTTGCGTCCTGGGGTTAAAAGACTTATTTTAGAGGCTAGAGCGAGGGGAATTCGTTTAGCGATCGCGACCACCAGTAGTTTCCCAAATGCGAAAGCATTACTGGAAACGACTCTAGATTCTTCCTGGTTTGAAGTTATTGGAGCCGGAGATATAGTAGCCAATAAAAAACCGGCACCAGATATTTATCACTATGTTTTAGACCAGATGAATATTGCACCAGAACATTGCTTAGTATTTGAAGATACGGCTCATGGTTTACAGGCTGCTACCCAAGCCAATTTGAAAACCATTGTAACTGTCAATGAATACACCAAAAATCAAGACTTTAACGATGCCATTCTAGTTGTTAATCAGATTGGAGAAGCAGAATCTCCTTTAAATATTATCCAAGGAAAAACTCCCCACACAACATATTTAGATATTAATTATCTTCAACAAATTATAGAGAATGGGTAGAAGATGAGAGCACTTTTGACTTCTCTTGGTGAGGGGCTGTCTTTCGAGGTTTCCTCGAAAGCTTGTACGCCCCGTGCGCGACGGGAAGCTAGTACTTTAGGGCAGCGGTATCCTTTAGGAAATCCTTTAGGGCAAAGTCTCTACTGACTTTTCTTTTTTTCCTTGTTAAATTAAAGTCGCAGCAAGATATTAGTCCCATGAGTATCGGTACCGCAAGACGTATGGAGATTATATTTAAAAGCTAATTCTAAACCTTCTTCTGTTTGATGAGGACTAGTTTGCCAAGGATTAGTCTTACTATAGGAATAATAAGCTTCAATTCCATCAATACCTAAATAAGCAGTCAGCGGAATTAACTCTTTGGCGGGACGACGATAACGAAAAGGATGAGCTAAAATTGCCAAACCACCTGCTTGATGAATACTATTGATTACGGTTTCGGCTTGACTTTCTTTTCCTAAAGGAGCGATCGATTGTAAATAAGGTGTAATCGCGGGATGTTGTGGATTGAAAGCATAAGCCAAAATATGAACAGTGATTCCTTGCAAATTAGAGGTAATTTCAGTACCTGTCCAAAGAGAAAATAAATCACTGCGAGGGTTTTGTTCTTGAATCTCGTTTAGATATGCTTGGGCTTTTCGATAACCATTAACTGAATGATGATCTGTAATTGCCAGACCTTTGAGTCCAAATTCCAAAGCTTGATCTACAATCTCTAAGGGAGTTAATCTCCCATCAGAAGCAGTAGTATGCAGATGGAAATTGTATACCGTAGGACAACTATTACTATGAACAGTCTGCCAAACTTTTTGCAGTCGCAGACTATCTTGGGCTATTGCTTTTGCAGCAGGGGTTGTGACAACCATAAGTTTTCGGACTAATCGACGTTACTACTCAATAGTTACGAACAACATAACAAATCAATTGTGACGAACTACGTAACAAAATTGCATATTAAATGGCTGTGAGTTGAACATTCTCTATTTATAACAGATTGTAAATTTTTTTTATTTTATTCAGTTTAGCATACAGCTTATGATATATTTAACCTCTGCGATCTTGCCTATAGGCTTGATTATTTTAATTGGTTTAATCGCTGGTCGGAGTTTACCCCTACAACAACAAACTCTTTCCCAATTGACTCTTTATGTATTAACGCCAGCATTGATTATCGATAGTTTGTCCCGCAATAATCTATCTGTAGCCAGTTCTTTTGCTTTACTAGCAGGTTTTGCGATGACCTCTAGCATTCTTTATTTAACTATAAGGTTGCTTAGTAATATTAAATATTTTTCTCGATGCTCACGAACGACGTTGGTTGCCACTTCTCTATTTCCTAATAATGGAAATATGGGGTTATCTGTCGTAAGTTTTGCTTTAGGAACAGGAGGGTTAACAAGAGCAGTAATTTATATGTTAGGTTCTAGCATTGTAATGTATTGTTTTGGCCCTGCTATTCTCAAAGAGCAAGATATTATCTCTGGATTAAAGTTAATTCTGAAACTGCCTTTAATCTGGGCATTATTATTAGGTATAACTCTGCGGATATTTTCAGGTGATGTTCCTTTTAAGTTAGATCTCGGAATTCAAAAAGTAGGAGCAGCGGCAATTCCCATCGCGTTAATTTTATTAGGAATGCAAATAGCTAGAACTCGTTTTGAATTAAAATTTTCGGAATTATTAGCTGCGAGTATTCGTTTATTAATTGCCCCTAGTATTGCCTATGGTGTGGGAAATTTTTTACATCTGACAGGTTTAGATCTTCAGGTATTAGTGCTACAAAGTGCCATGCCAACAGCAGTTAGTTCTTTGGTTTTGGTCAGTGAATTTGGGGGAGATAAAGATTTCACAGCCCGAGTCATTGTCACTTCTACATTACTTAGTTTTATCTCGATTCCTATTATTTTGTGGTTATTGATCTATTCTTGATTGTAAATTTCAATCTCAATTTTGCTAAGTCTTACATCTTATAGTTTTGATCTTAAAAATCCCTCTAGGAAGAGGGATTTAAAGTAATTTTGAGATCAACTACAAGTCATTCTAGAAATTAACCCCTGCCATTACTGTTACTATTACCTTTACTATTATTCCCATCACCATCACTAGCAACAGTAGCTAAGATATTGTTGGCTAATTTTTCGGGAACTTCCTGTAAGTGATCGTATTTCCATTGGAAAAATCCCACTCCTAAAGTAAGCGATCGCAGTTCGATAATAAAGTTATGCATTTCGGCTTGGGGTAAAAAAGCAGACACATGATCCCAACCTTTCCAACCTTCGACATGCTCGTAACCAAGAATTTGTCCTCGACGACCCGATACTAAGGTCAATACTTTGGAAGTAAACTCCGAAGGAGCCGAGACTTTAATCGATAACAAAGGTTCTAAAAGTACAGGTTTGCATTGGCGCATGCCATCAGTCATGGCAATGCGTGCTGCTTGCTTGAAAGCTTGTTCCGAACTATCTACCGAATGGTAAGAGCCATCGGTGAGAGTAACATCCACATCGACAACAGGAAAACCCAAAGGACCATGAGCTAAATATTCTCGCACTCCCATTTCTACCCCAGGAATATATTGTTTTGGCACCACACCACCTACAATAGTTTGATGGAAATGGTAGCCTTCTCCCCGAGATAAAGGTTTAATGTCGAGATAGACATCACCAAAAGCGCCATGCCCTCCACTTTGATGTTTGTAACGACCGTGGGAAGTCGTAGCTTTACGAATGGTTTCTTTATAGGGAACTTGGGGTAAACCAGTGGTCATCGGTAAATTGTATTTGCGACGTAGCCGATCTAAAGAGACCTGAAGATGGATTTCGCCTTGTCCCCAGAGAATGACTTCGTGGGTGTCACCATGTTGTTCCCAATATAAAGAAGGGTCTTCTTCGATTAATTTCCCAATTGCCCCACTCAATTTCACCTCGTCACGACGATTTTCAGGCGCGATCGCCAAAGCATAGACAGGAGCTAGAACATCTGCTTTCGGGAGCGGAGTGACCTTGGCACTAGAACTAGTTAAAGTATCGCCAGTTTGGATACCTTCCATTCTTCCCAAGGCGACAATTTCGCCTACGCCCGCCTTTTGGAGCGGTTCTTGTTGACTACCCATCAGACGATAGACACCACTCACCCGCACATCATTAAGGGTCATACCATCAGTCAGAGTACCTTGCCAAACCCTAGCTAGAGATAATCTGCCACCCTGGGGAGTGTAATAGGTTTTGAGTATTTGGGCTAAAGTATCGCCATCAGCTTTCGCTTTGAGCCCTCTTCTTTCTGCTGTAATGTTGGGCGCAGGAGCTTCTGCTACTAAGGCATTCAACAGAGGTCTGACTCCATATCCTGCTTCTGCCATGCCAAAGAAGACAGGCACAATCAAATCGGCACTTAATTCTTGCTTTAAATCTTGAAGAATTTCTTCTTGGGGGGGTTCAATATCTTCGATTAACTCTTCTAGTAAATGATCATCAAAATCTGCCAGGGTTTCTAGTAATTCATGACGGGCAGATTGTTCTTCTTCTGCTAGTTCTTCGGGAAAGGGGACAGGATCTGCAGGATTTCCCGCATGATAATGATAGGCTTGTTCGGTTACTAAATCGATATAACCAATACAACTCTCTTTTTGAAAAATGGGATATTGTTGGGGGACTAAAGGACGGGAGGAAACTGCTTTGAGAGCGTCAAGGATTTCTCGATAGTGAGCAGCAGAGCGATCCATTTTATTGATGAATACTAAATGGGGAATCTCCCAATCATCTAAAAATTTAAATAAGGGAGCTAAGGTTAACACTCGATGGGCTACTGGTTCACAAACGACGATCGCGGCTCCTGCTCCGACTAAAATATTATTGGTTTCTTGTACTAATTCAACAGAACCAGGACAATCCAAAAAAGTGAATTTAATGTCCTGGTGTTGGGTACTGGCAACTGAGGCTTCGACACTCATGCTGCGCTCTCTGGCTTCGGGAGCACTATCGCCTACGGTATTACCCTCTTTAATTGTGCCTTTGCGATTAATTGCTCCTGTCAAAAATAAAATACTTTCTAATAATGTCGTTTTGCCGCTGGAATAAGGGCCCACAATAGCCACATTACGAACATTTTCAATGCTATTTTTACTCATACTTGAAACCCCCAAGTCAAATTTCTGTGATCTGATGAGCGATTCCGCTACCCGCATTTCAGGAAACGATCTAGCCCGTTCAACAGGACTGTTGCCAAGTTCAATAAGTTAACTTTTAAGACTGACTGGGAAATGAGGAAAGTCAAAATCGCTTCTCGATTAGCTATAGACTTTAAGCTTGGATTTTAAAGCGTTAAGCTGGCTAAAAAAGATGAGGAGATCAAGCTCAATTTCCTACAAGAAATTTAGTTCATAATTAAGGGTAAATTTTAGCTTGATAAATCAAATTAAAATAGTAACTATTGGTTCTGATCTTCGTTATTTGATTTTATTAGTTTATTTGAATTTTAGTGAGATCAAATGTCGAAGCCGATAATAGATTGATATTTGCTTTGCCTCTTTCTTCGTGATCCTCCTATTTTTCCTAGTCATTTCTTGAGATCTTGCTGAGAAGTAAACAGTCCTAATATGATTAACTAAGGATATTAATTTGATTAACTGTAAATTAATACCCTTATGGTGAGATTAACGCCTAATGGGTAAGTCGAGCAGAAAATTGCAACTTCTTTTAAAACAATCCCTGAAATAGATAAAGTTCCACAAACAAATATTAATTACTGCAAACAAAAGACCGATTTATTAAAAGTTTGATTAAGAAAATTTAATATTTCCGGGAATTAGGAAACGCTCACCAAGAGAGGTAATCGGCAAGAGGGAAAATGAAAAACTATAGCGCAAGATATTATTGTACGAATCCATCACAGGAGAAGCTCTCTTTTCAATCTCCTGATTGTTAATTCTGTCACCTCTTACCTATGCAAAAACCTTTCACTACAGTTCTAATTGTGCCTACAGGAATCGGTGCCGCCATTGGTGGTTATGCGGGAGATGCCTTACCGGTAGCGCGAGTAATGGCACAAGTTTGCGATCGCCTGATTACCCATCCTAATGTGCTAAATGGAGCGCAATTATATTGGTCACTCGATAACACCTACTATGTAGAAGGCTATGGACTAGATCAATTTGCCGCTGGTAAATGGGGCTTACAACCAGTAAGACAGAATAAGGTAGGGTTATTATTAGATGAGGGGATCGAGCCAGAATTGCGTCTGCGTCATCTTCAAGCAGCCGATGCGGTTAGAGCTACTTTAGGCTTAGAACTTACCGATTATGTGATTACTGATGCGCCCCTAGAGGTAGAACTACGCACTGCCCAGTCAGGAGCAAGTTGGGGGACTATCGGCAATCCAGCAGCTCTGTTGAGAGGAGCAGAAAAACTGATTACTCAAGCAAAAGCAAACGCGATCGCAATAGTAGCGCGTTTCCCCGATGATATTGATGCAGTGCAACTAGATAATTATCGTCAAGGTGCAGGAGTAGATCCCCTGGCAGGAGCAGAAGCGGTCATTTCTCATCTTATTGTGCGTCAATTTCAGATTCCCGCCGCCCATGCTCCCGCTTTATGCCCTATCCCTGTCGATCCGCAGGTTGCTCCCCGTGCAGCAGCCGAAGAGTTAGGCTATACTTTCTTGCCCTGTGTCCTAGTTGGGTTAGCGCGCGCTCCTCAGTTTGTTACGAATCGTAATGCTAATTCTGATTTAATTTGGGCAGATCAAATAGATGCTGTAGTGATACCCGCTGCAGCCTGTGGTGGTAGTGCTGTCATGAGTTTCAGTAATTCTTCAGCTAAAATTATTACTGTAGCAGAAAATTCTACCCAAATAGAAGTGCCTTCAGAACCTTTAGGAATGAAGACTATTGGAGTAAACTCTTATCTAGAAGCTTTGGGTGTGTTAGCTGCTTGCCGTGCTGGTATTAGCATTAATGCTCTACAACCCAAGATTCAATCTTTGCGTCATTTATCGTAAAATCAGTGGGAAATTCTAACAATTTTGAAATCGAACCGCTCAATCGTACTCAAATTTTAGTAGTAATGGGAGTCACCGCAATCTTGCTGTTGGTGATATCAAAGATCTGGCAAAAAATCGGTTCGGTAGAATTGTTACCTTTAATCTTTGATACTAATGCTCTAGTCTGGGGAATTGGTTTAGCTGCAGGAATTACAATCGCTAGTAGTATTATCTATCGTTTATGGCCTGCCTATCGCGATAGTGCCGATATTTATCTGAATATGGTTATTAGACCATTACTGTGGCCAGATTTGATCTGGTTAGGTTTATTACCTGGTTTAAGCGAAGAATTACTATTTCGCGGTGTCATGTTACCTGCTCTGGGATTAAATCTCGCTGCCGTAATTATTTCCAGCCTCTTATTTGGCGTACTCCATCTTAGCGGTGCTGGGCAATGGCCCTATGTTGTTTGGGCAACAATAGTTGGTTTTGCTCTGGGTTACGTTGCTTTGATTACAGGTAATTTGTTAATCCCCATTCTGGCTCATATTATTACTAATTTAGTTTCGAGTTGTTTGTGGAAGTTTACTCATGCTGACACTAATGAAGGTTCATGAAGACTATTCTTTGGTATGGTCGATATTATTTTCTTAAAGACTTAATCCCTTACTGCCACTCTTCCCAAGATTCATTAAAAATTGAAGTGTCAGGAAAAGCAGTGGGATTTCCCGATTCATTGAGTATTCTTTGTAGAGATTGTAATTGTTTTTCCTTGATGTAGGATTCATCAATTAATTGATAGGGTAAGATATTTTCTTCTAAAGCAAAAGCTGCGATGATTCCGGCGGCTGCCCCAGAAGACCATTCAAAGGAATGTACTCGATATGCTGCAGCAGCAATATGACTGGTGGCAATAGTTTTTCCTGTAACCAGAAGATTGTCGATTTTCTGAGGAATCATAGCTCTGAGAGGAATTTGAAAAGGATAAGCTTGTCCTCCACCCCTTCTTTCCCCTGCTCGTTCTGTATTTCCCGCTTTTTCTGCTGGATAATCAGTCATACAGGGGTGAAAATCGATCGCGTAGTGACCAATTCCTATCGAATCAGGAAAGATTGTGGAGCGACTGCGGCGTTGAATTTGATCGAGATTGGCATTTTTATTGCTAATTAATTCTAAGCCATTAATCGCTTGTAATAGTTGACGATAACTAGTCTCAGAAAGATTTTCTCGATAATATTTATCCTTATAGTCACGACGGGAAATATCAATTTCGGAAACGGTAAAACCATTGCGATAGCCAGGGTAGGTTCGCCCAATAATTCTTCTGCCTTCGCGGATATAGGGATATTTGGACAAACCATGAACTGTTCCCATGGGGGAGTCAAGACCCGTTAGCAAACGATGATTGGGATCAGGTTTTTTAACCCCTTTTCCGAGTTGGGAGTCCGTATCTCCAGCGACTAACCAATGGAAATAACCCAAGGCATGATCTTCTCCTTTCTGAAGAGTTGCGGTACGTAATCCCCCTAACCAACCTCCAGGATCGAGCTGTCCTGTTGCTTGTAATTGTTCGCGAGTATAAACTAAATTATCTTGAGCTGTGCCTGGACGGTAATCATTGCCCCAAGTCCAGTTTTGCATCGAGATATCCCCAGGAGTAGGAGCGGTAAACTTAACTCCGCGAAAATTCTCGTCGGCTCCTGTTTCAGGACTCCAAATGCGGCGATAGGTAAAGACTAAGTTAAAGTCAGCTAGTCTTTCTAGTTCGTAACTGTAATAGGGTGCATGTTGCTGGTAAAACGCTGGCTCCTGATGTTTCTGGGGTTCGGCGGTTGCTTCCATCGCAAAAGTGTAGGTAAATCCCTGAGTACAATATGGATCACCGTCAACACTGGAAGAAGAAGGTTCTAAGTGGGATACAGGATCGATGCCTAAGCGATAGGGAACATCAGCTAAAGCAACAATTTCTCCTGTTTCCGTGGCTTCAATGATAAACCAATCGTCAGAGTTTTCTGGAGGGACAAAACGAATAATCTGTTTCTGAAACCGATCGGAATCTTGGTAGCTGTAGGCATCTTCGATGGTTTGAGAAAGGGGCTCTGTATTGAGGGGCGCTGCGTTGTTTTGCGGTGTATGCTGGATTGCGATCGCGCTGGTAATCTGTTCTCCTTCTCCGATGTTGGCGGTTTCTAGTTCTTTGATCACGGTTGAGGGAAACCAATGCAAGGTGCCTTGCCCTTTTTTAGCCGCATCTTGTAACTGTTCGGCTAAAATTTCATGGGCATCTTGGGGCAGAAAACAAGATTCACTGACCCAACAATCTCCAGGATTGAGTTCGCCATAAAATTCTTCTATGCGATCGCGTAATTCTAGATAACCCCGAGGATAAAATAAACGCGATCGCTGGGTAGTGCGCTCATCTAAAGCGGAAGTTCCTTGAGAGGAAATTTGTCCGCCTACCCAATCGGTAATTTCGGTTAAGCAAACGGTTTTTCCCAGTAATAATGCTTCGTAACTAGCCGCTGCTCCTGCTAATCCTCCACCAACTACTAAGAGTTCACATTCGACTTCGCTTTCTGGTGAGGTTTGTCCTTGAGTGGGCGCGATCGAAGATTCCCATAATAGTAAACTGATTGAACATCCGAGAAGAGATTTTACGAGGAAATTAGAGATTTTTGCAGTTAAGGACATAGTTCAAGGTTAGATTTTAGGTTTCGGGAGTTAGGAGTTAGGATTTGAGATTTTTACTCTACATAAGTTATCAATCAAAGCCATAATTTTACCGGGGGACTAGTCCCCCAGCCCCCCTATTGGGGACGTTACGACCTCCCCAACCCCCTGCCGTAAGTGTTGATCGATAAGATGGAAAAATTTGGTTTTATTCGTAATTGTTTGATTTT
>JAAUYH010084451.1_pt1 | contig 16921 bp, 14 predicted proteins | sample 7278061 | NCBI WGS metagenome assembly JAAUYH01 (sample SAMN14350203, study PRJNA611818) | marine sediment metagenome | isolation source: surface marine sediment (0.6m) | place: French Polynesia: Moorea | collected 2018-08 | reverse complement strand
TCATCAAAGTCAAATTTTTTATTTATCTATCTTAAAATTTCTATTAGTCCTAAAAATTATCATTTTTTATCTCTGGATTGGGCTTTCAAATTAATTTGTGAGAAATCCGGGGTAACCACACCGACAGAAAGAGTCATAAGACCACCAATAACAACAAGTGCAATTGGTCGCCAATTCTTCAATTCGCCTACTTTTTCACTCAGGTCAGGTATTTTTTGAATATTGGCGTTTTGTCCTTCTAGGAAACCTTCAATTTTACTTATTTTCTCAGTTTGTGATGTTAGCTTATTATCAATGCTCTCTAATGTATTTTCAACACCGCTTATTCTTAGAGCTAAATTTTTTACCTCATAGGTTAACCCTCTTTGAAGTTCTAAAATCGTATCAATCTTATTAATTTGTGTTGATTGTTGATTAATTCTTTCTTCAATCTGTTCGTTGGTTAAGGCCATAGTTTAAGTCCATTGAATCTTATATCTAAAACTGAAGCCATACCATCCCAAAAGGTTCGTCTCGGAAAAGATGAGGGCTTTTTATCAGAACTCATAGCAATAACGAAATAATTCACATATAGTATTTTAACATTTTAAAGACTTATAAGCTATTAAAAAAACCAAGGAATTCTTATTTCATTTAGAATTCCCTGGTTAACACTCAGTATTTCAATTATTCTTACTGAGTAGAACGACTATCAATCATCACCTCTAATTCATTAGGACTCCATTTCAAGTTAAAGATCATGTCAGTCTTTGCTGTGATTAGAACAAGAATAACTAACGTGATTGAGCCAAGAACAAATAGCTTGATTCCGTTCTTATTGACTAAAGAGACTAATTTACTCATATATAAATCCTCTAATTGGTTAGAAGAACAACATATTTTGATTATGGATGATGAGTGTAGCTGATCTTGATGGGGTGATTGTCTAACTTTCTCCATCGATTTTAAGAACAATAAAAGCAACAACGTAGTGAAATACATTGACATTATCTTCAACTGTACAATTATTTAATTAATGTATTCGTTGTTACAATTTACTATTGTGTCTAACTTCAATGTCTGAGTTATCTATAATGTATGAGTTACTGTCAAAGATTAAGAAATTTTAGAGAGTCTATGATAGCATACTCTCAACTATTAATAATTTACTATCATGCCTCGTTCTGTTCAACTCAAACCCGAACTTAAAAAGTCTATCAAAACATTACTTCCTCGTAATGGTTTTCCAAGTCAACAAGCTTTAGCTGAACATTTGGGAATATCCCGTGATGTAGTTAGTCGTTTTTTGAATAGTAAACCAGTTGATCGTTTAAATGCTGAAGAAATTTGTGGTGCCATAGGTTGTGATATCAGAGAAGTAACTTATATTGAAGAAACTCAACCCAAAGAAATAAAAATAGGATGAATTATTAGCAGATTTATTGTTTTTTTTAAATGACGAGGAAGATATTAAGGGGTTAAACACTAAGCAGAAATTAGATAATCTCATAGAAAAGTTAAAAATATTTTGTTGTTTATTAATTGTAGCTAATATAGATTGGGCAATAGAACAGGAGTCTTTTAATTTTCAAGATCCAAATTATAATCTTTTCTTAAAAGAACTAGCTGACAAACAAGAAAAAAGCTGTTTAGTTATGACTGGTAAGATTGAACCTAGAGAAATTAATTTACTCGTTGCCCAAAATCAATGGAGCCGTTTTTTAAAAATAGAACCTTTATCAGTAGAATCAATTAAAAATATTTTTAATGGTGTTGGTTCATTTGAAGGATCAGAAGAAGATTGGGAAAAATTGAGAGATACCTATCAGAGTAATCATTTTGTTTTAGTGAACGTTGCTATTAATATTCAGAAAAGTTTCGCTGGTAATATTACAAATTTTATTCATTATTGTAATGAAAGTAATTCGTCTAATTTTGTTTTTAATGGAATTGAAGAATTTATAAAAGAGGAATTAGAAAAATTATCAGAAACCGAAAAAAATATTATGTATTGGCTGGCTATTTATCGTAATCCTATTAGTTTATTTGAATTAAAAGAAATTACTGAGGGATTATTAAGCGATCAAATACTAACTATCATTAAACATTTAAAATCTCGTTTTTTTGTAGAAAGTAAGGATGAAGGAGTGTTAATTCAACCTCCAATGATTCGAGATTATTTAATTAAGAAACTAATTAATGATATGACAGAAGAAATAATTAATAAAAATTTTGATTTATTAAATCATTTTCCTCTATTTTTACCCATGGAAACTATAAAAGTTAGAGAAGACCAAGAAAAATTCATCCTTAAACCAATCATTCAAAAACTCAAAGGTAAACTGAATACAGAGGAACAAGTTAAAAAATATTTAAGAAGACTTTTAAATGAAAACAAAAATAATAAATCTGATAAATATTTAGGAGGAAATCTTTTTAATTTACTTCTCCATTTAGGTAATTTAGAAGATAAAGACTTTTCATATTTGGTATTAAAAAATGCAAATTTAAGAGAAATTAGCTTAAAAAATACTGATTTTACTGGCTCCGAATTATTAAATCCAATGTTTTTAAATGGATTTAGTAATGTCATTTCTGTTGCTTTTAGTCCGAACGGACAATGGTTAGCGATTGGTGATACGAATGCTCAAATTTATATTTGGAAAGTTGGAGAAGGATGTCCCATTTTATACCATATTATTAATAGCAACAACTTCTGGGTAAGAGCGATCGCTTTTAGTCCAAATAGTAAAATAATTACCAGTGGTGGAGAAGATGGAAAGATTTATTTATGGGAAATAGAAAAAGGAAACCCGATTGCAACTTTTTCAGGGCATCTTGATTGGGTTAGAGCTTTAAGTTATAGTGCAAATGGTCAACTATTAGCTAGTAGTAGTGATGATAGAACCATTAGAATTTGGGATTGTAATCGAAAGGAACTGATAACCGTTTTAACTCAGCATAAAGATAGAGTAACATGGGTGAGCTTTCATCCCGATCAAAATAGGTTAATTAGTGCAAGTCAAGACAATCAAATTTGCATTTGGGATATCAATCATTCAGAAGTAAAGTTTATAACAACCTTCTGGTTGGAAGAAAATTTAAAAGATAATAAAGATAATATTTTAAGAGCGATGGCTATTAGTCCGAATGGTAAATTTCTTGCTAGTGGGACTGATGATGGAATGGTTCGTCTTTGGAACTTAGAAACGGGTGAGTTTAAACAGAGTTTAAGTCATAATCATAATCATTGGATTAGAAGTCTTGCTTTTAGTCCCGATGGAGATAAAATAGCTAGTGCTAGTGAAGATACAACTATTTGTATTAGTGATGTTCAAACCTGTAAACATTTACATACTTTAAGAGGTCATAATGGTGGGGTTTGGTCAATTGATTTTCATCCTAAACTTGCTTGGTTACTCAGTGGTGAAATGGGATGTAATGTTAAAATTTGGAATTATGAATCAGGGGAATGTTCACGAATTGCTCAAGGATATGGTCAAGAAATTAAACCGATTACTTATAGTCCTGATGGTACAATTTTAGCAGTAGGAACTAATCAAGCGATCGTCTATCTAAAAGATAGCTCACAAGGAGAAACTAAAGCAGAAATACCAACTTATAGTGGTAATATTTTGTCTCTTGCTTATAGTCCTGACAGTCAAATTCTGATTGGTGGAAGTGATGATACAAAATTGTATATATGGGATACTTTTAATAGCAATAAACTACTTAAAAGCTTAGCAGAACATAAAAATTGGATTAGAACGGTTGCTTACAGTCCCGATGGAAAATTGATTGCAACAGGAAGTGATGATAAAACCGTTAAATTATGGGATGCTTATACTTATAAACGATTGCAAACTTTTACCGGTCATACAGATTGGATACAATCGGTATATTTTCATCCTACCAAACCCTTATTAATTAGTGGAAGTGATGATGGTACTATCAAATTCTGGGATATTGATAATCTCCAACAAGCTGATCCACTGGTTAAAATTTATAACACTCGTCAACATGAAGTTTGGACGATCGCGATTAGTCCCAATGGTAAATTAATGGCTAGTGGTAGTAATGATAATACCATTTGTATCTGGGATTTAGAAGCAGAAAACACAAAACCGATTATGATGATTAGAGATCATCGTAACTGGATTTCATCCGTTGCGTTTAGTCCCGATAGTCAGTGGTTAGCGAGTGGTAGTTATGATACCAGTATTCGCTTATGGAAACTCTCCTCAACTGAATACAGTTGCGAGAAAATTCTGCAAGGACATGGTAAGGCTGTCATGTGCGTGACGTTTCACCCTCATGAGCCTATTTTAGCCAGTAGCAGTAAGGATGGAACGATAAAACGCTGGAATTATCTCACAGGAGAGTGTTTATCAAGTTGGCGATCGCCTCGACCTTATGAGAACATGAATATTACAGGAGTAACTGGTTTAAACTCAGCACAAAAATATGCTTTAAAAACGTTGGGTGCCATAGAAATGTAATTATTTTAACGACAATGGTAGGCTACAAAAGATTATTATAGGCTAGATAATTTTAAGGAAAGAAACGATTATTACTATGACAGAATTTTCTAATCTAGAATCATCTAATATTTGGGACTATAAACCAAAATGGTGTCAACCTTGGTCTATTTTATTAACGGGAATTATCTTAAGTTTTAGTAGTTGGTTTATTCTTCATATTCTTTGGATTACTTCTATTGTTTCAATTTTAATTATCATTTGGTGGGTTTATTTTTTAATTCTTTACCCTCGAATGTTTAAAGAATATGTGGAAAGTCAGAATAATCCATAAATTACTCTAACAGCAGAAAATTGTTGGTAAATTAACTAAACTATACCGCTACGCGAAAGTCAATCATTAGGCCAGCAAAGAGTTTTCGGGTTTGTCAACGTCAAACACAAAAATGCGTAGTGCTATATTATTTCCCTTTTATCAAAATTTGATGACATTTAGCGATCAGCACTAAAAATCTTAATGTTTTCTTTAGGTGTGTGCCTTTTTGGTGTACAAAAATGGGTATAGTATACCCCCAAAAAAAATGAGCAAAAATGTGTTATGATAAATTCGTAAGGTAAACTGGGGGGATAGTAAGTATACACGGTAAACCTGGAAACCCCGATAATCTGAGTTTATCAACAGTTTCCTAATTAATAATTTTAATCAATACATTTGCACTTATTCTATCGGGTGGAAGTCATAGCAATAATTGATAACGAATCACTGATAACTGAAATGACCAACCTTTACGAAACGGATTTTTTTGAGTGGACTCAAGTGCAAGCAAGAGCTTTACAAGAACATAATATTAAAGCACTTGATTGGGAAAATCTGAAAGAGGAGATAGAGGACTTGGGAAATGAGAAACTTAACGCTGTGAATAGCTTTTTAAAACGGCTGATAGAACACAGACTAAAACTTGATTATTCTCAAGAAATTTATCCTCGTAATCATTGGCTCAAAGAAGTTGATAATTTTCAAGATGAAATTGAAGATAGATTAACTAAAACTCTTTTAAATCAACTGGATATTTCTAAACAGTATGAAAGAGCTAGACGAGTTGTTTTGCGAGAATATAAGCTAGACATTCCTCAAAAATGACCTTATACTTTTGAGGAATTAATGACTAGATACCCATTAGATGATCATTATAAATAAATTGTGAAAATTGTAGTACAAGCTAGAAGCTTGTAACAGGCAGGATGCAGGAGTTAAGTGTACCTCATGAGTCCGAGAAACGCTATATAATAGAGATCATAGAAATTATTATGTCAAAATTTCTCCTCCCATTAACTTTTTATAACGACTTTCTAATTCTTTTTTCAGTGAAGGTAAACCCCCTAAACTTTTATCGGCTGCAATGATTTTTTCTGCTGCGACTCTTGCTAATTCTAACACTTCTTGGTCTTCTACTAAACTGGCCAAAGCAAAGTCAGGTAAACCGGATTGACGGGTTCCTAAAACGGTTCCTGGCCCCCTAAATCTTAAATCCATTTCTGAGATAAAAAAGCCATCTTGAGACTGTTCCAACACGCTTAATCTTTGTTTAGCATCGAGGGTTTTACTACTACTCATCAACAGACAATAAGACTTATGAGAACCCCTTCCGACTCTACCTCTTAATTGATGCAACTGTGATAGTCCAAACCGTTCAGCATTTTCGATTAACATGACGGTTGCATTAGGAACATCTACCCCGACTTCGATAACCGTTGTTGAGACAATAATCTGATATTCATTGTCTCGAAAAGCCGTCAAAACTTGATCTTTTTCTGATGAACTCATGCGTCCATGTAACAGTCCAATATTAAAGTCTGGGAACACTTTTTCCGAGAGTTTTTGATGTTCTTCTACTGCTGCTTTTACGTCCAATTTTTCTGATTCTTCAATCATAGGAAAAATAATATAAACCTGTCGTCCCTGGGCGACTTCTCGACGAATTAAATCATAAGCTTGGGTGCGTTCTTTTCCCGTTAATGCGGTGGTTTGAATAGCTTGTCTTCCAGGGGGTAATTCATCAATTTGACTCACATCTAAATCCCCGTGTAACGTTAAGGCGAGGGTACGGGGAATGGGGGTTGCAGTCATGGTTAAAACGTGAGGAGATTTGCCTTTTGCTAATAGTTTTGCCCGTTGTTGTACTCCAAACCGATGTTGTTCATCGATGACAACTAAGCCTAATTTTTGGAAGTTTACCGGATCTTGAATTAAGGCATGAGTTCCTACTAAAAGGGGTAATTCTCCTGTTTGTAATTGACGATGAATTTCTTCTCTTTTTGCTTTTTTTGTAGAACCTGTTAACAGTTCGACGGGTAAATAGAGTTGATTAAACCAGGGAATTAATTTACGATAATGTTGTTCTGCTAATACTTCTGTTGGAGCCATTAATGCAGCTTGATAATTGGATTGTAAGGCGGATAAAATGGCAAAGACGGCTACTATTGTTTTACCAGCACCTACATCTCCTTGGACTAAGCGATTCATGGGGGTTACTGAGTTTAAATCTTCTAATATTTCATTGATAACCCGTTTTTGTGCATTGGTTAATCTGAAAGGTAAGATATCATCAAATTGTTCAATTAGTTTACCTTTAGGGGTAAAAACTGCACTGTTATGAATCTGTTTTTGTTCTTGACGACGTTGTAAAAATCCTAATTGTAAATAAAAGAACTCATCAAATACTAAACGCCGTCTTGCATGGGCTAATAATTCAGGAGTTTCAGGAAAATGAATGTTAGTAATGGCATCTTTTAAACCCATTAATCCATATTGTTCTCTTAAAACTCTAGGTAAAGGATCTCGTATCTGTTTAATTGCTTCTAAACTGGAAATAATGGCTTTACGAATTAAGTCAGCCCCAACCCCTTCGGTCAAGGGATATACGGGTAACAATCTACCAATTTTAATCGATTCAATACTCGAACTTGTGCTATCTAAAACTTCAATTTCTGGGTTATCTAATGTAATGCCGTAACGGTTTTGTTTCACTAACCCTGATGCTGCTACAATGGAACCTAACGGATAGATTCGTTTTTGTCTTTCTTGCCAGCCTCTATTCGTAAATCTAGCACCAGCAAAGAAGCGATTAAGTTTAATTTGTCCAGTATGATCTCTTAAAATCAACTCAAAAATGCTCAATTTTTTATTCTTGGGACTGGTAAAACAATTACAGCGTTTAACCGTTCCGACTATGGTAACCGTTTCCCCTGCAACTAATTCAGAAATAGTGACTTGACGGGCATAATCAATATGATCACGGGGATAATAAAATAATAAGTCTTTTACAGTATACAATCCTAATCTTTTTAATAATTCTCCTCTTCTATAACCTACCTCTGCTATATCACTTAGAGATTGCTCCAAAGTAACAGGGCGTAAAGAAGGTTTTTTATCAGTAATAGCCGTTGTTTTAGGTGATTTGGGTTTGGGGGGTTCGTTAGGAGTTTCTAATGTCTTTCTGAGGGCGTGTACAAATTGACGGGTTTGACTAATTAAAGTCTTTCTTTGTGCTACAGTTAAGTTAGGATAATTGGCATATTGAGTAGCAAAATTTTGCCACTTTCTGCGATCGCTTGTAGGAGTCCCATTAGGGGGACTTTGACCGAAATTCAGGCATAAAAATTCATGAAACTGATATTGATTACCCTGTAAATTGGTAAATCCTTTTTCTGCTTCAACCGAAAGGGCTTTATCTAAACGTATCCAGTCGGGGTTTCCTGCGGCCATAGTTATCTAGGAAGTTAAAACCTGGACTTTTCATTGTGACACATTTTACCTTTATTTTGCGATAAATTATTAACCGATAATTAATTTAATTTCAAATTGTTATTTTAACTGCATCAGTTATGATAGGGCTTAATATTATTAAGCCCCTACAAACTGCATTACTAAACGATTAACTTATATTTTTGTTTCATTTTCTATCAGGATTTTTACTAAAATTTTAACAGTTTCTTCTAATTTATTAACTCTTTCTTCTAAAGAAACTGGTGGAGATAATCCTTCAATTGCTTTTAGAAAATATTTCCAGCCTTTCTTACATTTTACCCCATAAGCTTTTTGATAAGCAGCATAAGCATTGTTATAGTTTCCATAACGCTTAATTAAGTCTTCTTGTGTTATTTTCCTTTTAGGAAGGGCTTTATTAGAATTTTCTACAGAGGTTAATAATTCTTGTAATTGAGTTGATAATGTTGCTGTAATTGAAAAGACTTTGGCAGAATTTTTAATATCCTGTTGCTGTAAATCTTCTAACTCTTCGATTAATTTACTAAATCGTGACATGGTTGTTAACTTAAATATTTATGAGTTGCTTGACAAATCTTTGCCAATATCAGCAGGACTTGTTCCCATCCAAGGTTTATCATCAAAATCAGGTAAAGTGTTATCTATTTTTCCATAATCTTGAGGATTATTACTAAAAAATAAGGATTGAATTAATGTCCAAATAATACTAAATTTTTCAAATAAATTATTTGTTTTTTGTACATTAATTGTAGCAAGTTCTACCTCTGTTTTAATCTGTTTTAAGTCAGCAAGGACCTTATCCCTATGTGCTATCATTCTTTGTTTATCTTGAGTCAATTGTGTCATTTGTTCATTAATCTGTTGTAATTCAGATTTTAAAATCTCAATATTCTCAGATTTTAATTTTATTTGTACTTCTAATTCTTGATTTTCTTTTGATAGGGTAATAATCTCTGCTTTTAATTTTTTCTTATCTATTTGATGCTGTTCACTCCAATATGCTAATTGACCTTGAGAACGCCTTAACGTTTTAACAATCCCAACCGCTTCTTGTAATTGTTCGTTATCAGGATAGGCTTTTGCTAGTTTATAAACACTTTTTACACGAGTATCAATAGTAGTCGTCATTTTTCACATTGTTTGATAAGTTGATATCATAAATTATAGTAATTGTTATCATCAATGACAGTGATACCCATCACCTCATCCATCCTAATTTAACTAAACTTAATAATAATAAACTTAACTTTTTATTCGTCCAACCCTTGCTATGATCAACAGAAGAACAAACGCCACACTTTACCCACTGATATTATGGCGAGAAAAGGTAAATTTCCCCTCACCGACTGGTTAGAAACCCATTGGACAACCCCCGCCTTTAGTGGCTGGTTATTAGCCATATTAGCCCTATGTTTCTTTGGCGCAGCGACTAACACTATGGCCGGATGGTTATATGTGTTAAGCGGGACAATTCTGGCATTATTGATATTAGGGGCTGTTCTTTCGGTGCGATCGCTGTCTCAAATACAAGTGCGTCGTCGTCCCCTTAACCCTGTCAGTGCAGGGGATGATCTCACCGTAGAACTTATTATTGAAAATCGCTCAAAATCTCCCAAAACTCTCCTACAACTGTGGGATCTAGTGCCTATCATTCTCGATGACTCAAAAAGCACAGCGATTGAAGCCATTGCACCCAAAGGAGAACAACACTGGACTTATTACCTGAAAACCCAACAAAGAGGGGTCTATCATTGGCATGAAGTGGAGTTACGCAGTGGTTCACCCCTAGGACTGTTTTGGTGTCGTCGTAGTCAGGAAGTACCAGCAAAAGCGGTGGTTTACCCTCAGATTTTACCTTTAAACCATTGTCCTCTCATTGATACCATCGGGCAAGAAGAAAGCGACAACCGGCAAAGCGATCGTCGGTTTCAAGGGGCAAATGAAGGGGTTACCAAGGCGTTACGGCCTTATCGTTATGGTGATCCCATGCGGATGATTCATTGGCGTACCAGTGCCAAATATGACGAGTTTCAGGTAAGGGAGTTAGAAGTGATTACTGGCGGGGAAGATATTATAATTTGTCTGGATAGTGGATCATCATGGATAGATGAGAATTTTGAACAAGCGGTTATTGCGGCCGCTTCCTTATATTTTTATGCGAGTCGCGCCCAATTAAATGTTAAATTATGGACAGCTAAAACAGGGGTTATTCATGGTAACCGAATGGTATTAGAAACCTTAGCAGCTGTTAACAAAGAAGAAGAAGATCAAAAACAGATTTTACCTAAATTACCCTTAATTTGGATCACAGAGAACCTTGCAAGCTTTGATCATTTACCTGTAGGGAGTCGTTGGCTTTTATTCCCCCCAGAAAACGATAAAATTGCCAGTTTATTTATCAAAAATGTAAGAGGTTTAGTTATTAACTCTGATCAATCTTTACAAACACAATTACAAAAAATTCCACAGTAAAGAAATTATAAGGTGGGTATTTCCCACCCTAACAGATTATAGTTTATTATTGTATTGAAACAACCTTTCGATTACGAACTAATACAGCAAACCCTGCGCTAGTGACAAACATCAGCAAACTATAGATACCAGCAGGAATAGCCATAGTAGGTGAGTTTAACAACACACTAGCAATAGTAATGGCTAAGGTTCCATTTTGAATACCCACTTCAACGGTGATAGTTTTGGTACTTTTTTCATCAAGTTTTGCCAGAGTAGCTAAAGTGTATCCAAGAAACATGGTAACTAAATTCAAACTTAAAGTTACTCCGCCAACTTGTAGGAAAGAGGACAGAAAATTAGCCCGTTCTTGATATAAAATACCAAAAATAATTAATCCTAGGAAAAATAGAGAAAACCATTTAACAAATTTCTCAATTTTTGCTGCTAATTTTGGTTGATAGTAGTTGATTAACATCCCTAAAGAAATAGGAAGAAGAATAATAACAGCAATTTTAATAATCGTTGGCAAAAAAGGTAACTGTAACGCTGTTTCTGTGGTCATAAATGTCTGCATTCCCAGATTAATTATCAGGGGAATCGTAACAATAGTAATCAGACTACCGATAGCAGTTAAAGTAATCGATAAAGCGACATTGCCTCTTACTAAATAACTAATTATATTAGAAGTTGCACCTCCTGGACAAGCTGATAAAATAACCACACCAACTGCTAACTCTGGACTTAAAGAGAAGATTCCAGCTAATAAAAACCCGACCATAGGTAAAATAATTAATTGAGCAATTAAACCAAATAATACCCCTTTAGGTTCAATTAAAATACGTTTAAAATCAGCAACTTTTAGACCTAAACCCATACCCATCATAATGATAAATAAAGCAAGGGGAAGAAAAACAGCCGAGAGAAAATTAGACTCCATAGGAACTCCACACAGAAAACTTTTAGATATCTTACAATAGTTTGACAAATTTGGTGACTGTGGGAGACAAAAAGCTGACTTAACAGCTAGTTATGGACTAATGGTAATCGTGAAAAAGACCCCATCATCCTGTAAAGAGTTCCCATCTTGAAATAAGTCTTTTCCTAATGGGTTGGCCCAGTCAATTCTTGCATTAAAAAAATCACCATACTGCACTTGTAACCCAATACCAACAGAAGCTAATTCATTAATAGGGGGATCAGGAACATCACCACTATTCCATCCTTGACCATAGTTTAAAAAAGGAATTAATTGAACGACAAATCTATTTTTAGGAAGCCGATAAACAGGAAAACGTAACTCCATTCCTGCAAAAATACCATTATCGGTTAATAAAGAATTTTGACGATATCCTTTAACATTTCCGATTCCACCTAAAGAAAACTGTTCTAAAGAAACGATAGGACGATCCGCAAGCTGTAGATCACTTCTTAATACAAATAAAGTATCAGGGGCTAATAATTTCACCCATTGTGCTTGCCCTCGCCATAAAAAATAGTTACTATAAGGTGTATCAGGATTGACTTCCAAATCAAAAGGTCTAGTGGTTCCAAATGCTTCAATTCCCCAGTCCAATTCTGATCTAGCTGATAAGACTTGAGTTTCTGTTCTGCCTACCCATTCTTGAGAAAATCTAATGGTAGAAATGTGGGTTCTTCCATTAGTATCAGACCCCCTAGAAGGAAAAGCAAGACCATCTAAATAGACAGTTCTGCTCTTTTGATGGTCAATATCTAACCCTAAAGAAAATTCTTGGGAGGGAGTTTGGATAATGGGTTGTCGAAGGCGAAGGGAATACTTTTGATAGTCAGAATTAATCTCTAAAATCTCTAACGGTTCTTCAATAATTTCCCCGGTTAAACTTCGATATCCCACCTCAACCGTGCCATTATAAACATTAATGGGAACTTGATAAGTAACCTCTACATCGTCACTAGCATCCGTATTAAAATAACTGAATTCTGCTTTATCTCCCAACCCCAATAAATTCTTTTCAGCAATATTAAACCCCCGACGAATTTCTCCCACCTGTGGGTTACGGCCATTATCAAAAATAGCAGTGGGATAAAAGGAACGGGCCGAGACAACTTTAACCACTAAAATGTTATTACCGGGACGGGGACTGGGGGTTAATTCTGCTGAAATACTCTCGATAATTGGGTTTAATTGTAGTAGTTGCAGGGTTTCTACTAAACGAGGAATATTTAACGGAGTTTGTCCTCCCAATGCCAAGCGATCGCGGACATAATTAGGATTGAGTTTACCCTCCACCGTCACTTGAATAGCTTCTAATTGTCCCTCAACAACTTTGATAGTAACCGTATTATTTTCGATGGTTTGGGGGGGAATATAGGACCCAGAGGTAACATAACCGCGATCCACATAATGTTGCGTGATGGCTGATCGCACCTGTAATAACTCAGCAAAACTCAACGGGCGATCGACAAATTCTTGGATCACCTCCCTTAATTCTTCCGAGTCAAAGGCCGTATTTCCTTCAAAACGAAACTGTTGAACCGTAATGGTTCCTGGAATATTAGGGGACACTTCCTCTGTGGGAGGAGGGGTAACCTTGGGAGGGGTTAAAGGAGTTTCTGGTAACCGAACCGGTTGCGGTAACTCAGGGACAGAAGTAGGAGGAATTGGGCCATTATCAAACGATTGCGCCATTAACTCAGCAGCAAACACACCACTCAAGGAAACAAGACAAAAAGAACAATAAAAGAGATTAGGGAGACGAGTTACGGCTTGACAAATCATAACAAGTAGCAGGGTTTAAACCAGGACTGTGAGGAGTCACGGTGGTTGCTTGTGCTGTTAGCACGACATTACCATCAGCATTAACTATCCATCCTTGTGCTTCCACAATGGTAGGTGTGTGTGTCTCGTTTTGATTTTGATTAGGAGATACCTCCGAACGAGAAGAAGAAGGATCTTCCGGCGAAGGCTGAGAATTGAATGAATCAGTATTAGGATAACCTAATTCTGTTAACCCTGTAGGGTTGTCTACCCCTTCATTGGGGTTAGAGGGTAAACCCCCCCGTCCCCTAATGGTAAATTCCCCTCTGGTTAAGGCCCCACCTGGACGACAAGCATCCACAATTAAGTTACTGGTATCTACCACCTCATCGGGTAATCTCACTAAACTTCTTTGGGGGTCAACATCAGGACGGTTAATCCCAACATTGCCCACTTGGCCAAACTGAGAACTGGCGGTGATATCACTGAGAGGGGTTAATCTTGGTCGTTCTGCGATGCCAAAAACCCCGGCTGCATCAATGCTGATATTTCCCCCACGGCCTAAGAACGCATTGGCAATAATATCGCTGTTTTCGGTGGGAACGGCAATAATAAATAGAGCATTAATATCGATGTTTCCCCCATTTCCTAGTCCTCCCGTGGTTCCTGCAGTAGTAGAAATGGTACTACCTAGACGTAAACTCAAAAATTGATTCACATTGAGACTAATATTTCCCCCTTCCCCCGATGCGGTTTCGGCGGATAAACGACTACTATTATCTAACAAGATATTTTGCGCTTGTACAGTAATATTCCCCGCATTGCCTAACCCAAAACTACTAACGGTGACTTCTGAATCATTGTTAACGGTGAGATTATCGGTGGTAATGCTTAAGCTACCGGCATTGGCTAAGGCATTATCTAACGCTAAAATTTCTGGATCAAACCCTAATTCTAGGGCGGTTTCCGGGTCTAATGCTTCACTGGTGGCCGTCAACTGACTCTTATCATCTAGAGAAATAGAATGTGCATTAATCGTTAAATTTCCACCTTGACCGGTTCCGATGCTTCTCACAGCGACTTCTGAGCGTTCATTGACCGTTAATTGATCGGTATTAATGGTTAAGTTTCCAGCATTTCCCGTTCCTTCAGACGATGCTGTAATCACCCCACGATTATCCAAAAAAATAGAATTAGCAGTAATGTTAACGTTTCCGGCATCCCCTTCCCCTAAACTGGCCGCCGAAATAATTCCCTCATTGGTAATGCTTAGTTGATTGGTGTTGATATTAACGTTTCCACCTTCTCTCAACCCTGACAAACCCAAGTCCTCAAACCCTGTCTCGGCTGTAATACGACTAGGGAGAACAGCCTCACGATTTTCTACTCTTCCAGTACCACTAACTTGTATTAACTCAGTGGCGTTAATATTGATGGTTCCCCCTCTCCCTGTAGCAGGAACCCCATTGGATATAGAAGCGGTTACAGCCTCTATTTGTGCGCCATCTTCAAGAACTAATTTTTTAGTATTGATATTAACTTGTCCACCATCTCCTTGATCAATAGTCGTGGTTGAAATAAGACTAGGATTAATAAAACCTGTACGAACTAATTGAACCGACTCTGAAGCATTGATTTCTACCGTACCTCCTTGACCTATCCCTAGTAAAACATCAGCAGTAATATTACCTCCATCTTGTACAAGTAGATGTTTCGTATTAACCACAATATTTCCACCTGAACCGCTTGCATTCTCACTAACTATCGCAAATAAACCAGTGGTTCCAAAAGGTCTAAATCGCCCGTTTTGACTACTACTATCAGTTATTTGCAAAGACTCCGAAGCATTAACGACTAAATTTCCAGCAGGTTCAGAATTAACAGTATCAGTTCTGATTCGAGCTTGTTCACTGAGCCTTATATTTCTACCCTGTACTTGAATCGCCGAGTTATTTCCTATAGTAGAGCTTCCTTGAGATAAAGAGATGTCGCGAAAATTTCCGACTTCTTGATAATTCAATTCAAATCCTAAATCTATAATTTCTAGTTTAACCTGAGCATTTTTACCAACACTTCCCAGTTCTACTCTTCCCTGTGCAACGGTGAGATTACCCCCTGGAAAATCAATATCCCCACCCACCAAAGCAAAAGTATTTCCTGGGTTTGAATTGAGATTATTTGCCCGATTAGTAATCGTGCCTGGATTTGAGCCAAATTGTAACCCCGTGGGGACATTCACCGTTAATAGGGGGTTAGGTTGTGTATTGGTAGCACTAAAGCGCACCCCATCGGCAAAAGTGATACTCTCAGCAGTGGTTGCCAAGAATGACCCGTTAACATTAATTTGAGCGTTAGGCCCAAAAGTAATGCCATTGGGATTAATTAAAATAAAATTGGCTGTGCCATTGGCTGTAATAGTCCCTTCAATATTAGAAATTGAAGCACCTGTGACACGATTGATAATATTTTGAATAGTTAGGGAATTCTGAAAATTGACGATAGTGCCATCAGGAACTGAAAACTCTTTAAAACTGTGAAAAAGATTACCGCCTATTTCTTTTCCATCTGTAATTGTAATAGTTTCACCAGATGGGGTAATTTGTGTACCGACTGTATCATCTACAGTAATTTGGGCTAAAACTTTCGGTATAGTTGAGGTTTGGCTGATGATAATGCCAATACCGACAACACAAGCATAATATGACGCAATTATAGAAGGGGTTTTCATTAGGACGAGTCGGATAAAACATTTCCTTGACCCAATTATAATGAAACTTTTGATTTATTTACATCCCCAAAGTGCACACTTACTTCCTTGAGAACCTTCTTGAGAGGGCTTAGCTTTTTTATCAGACTTATTATTATTTTCTATATTTTCAATTCTATTTTCTTTAATGGTTTCAGCGTTAACAGGGGCAGCGAAAGCAGAAACGTTAATATTAACATTAATATTAGAAAGTAAAGCAACGGTTAATACAGCAGCGAAGGTAGGGTTGAATTTCATTTTGTTTGGCTCCTTGTGTTTTCTCTATGTTATTAGAATAAATGGTTTCTTTGGTAAAAGTCACCGAATATATGCGTGAATTTTTGAGAAAAGATTTTTTTTATTTACGTATGAAGACTTGTATATTAGGCAATATACATAGGTTATAGAGAGGGATCAAAAAGACACTTCATTTATCTAGATAGTTTTATCTAGGCACATTAAGATTACCTTAACGTTTGGTTAACTTGCTAAAATACGACAAATGTTTTCTATTTATTAAGCATTGTAACAGACCCATCAAATCTAAGTCTGTAATTAAATCTATTTGCTGATATTAATTGAATTTATAATTTATGGGTGATTACGGAAATACCATCATCACTATCAGTCTATAGCGTTTCTCAGTCTAGTGAGGTACAGTAACAACAATGAATAAACCAGTTGCGAATATCATCTCCAGAGATTTGACTCAAAGCATATTCAATGGCTTTAGCTAAATC
>JAAUYH010000736.1_pt1 | contig 16928 bp, 9 predicted proteins | sample 7278061 | NCBI WGS metagenome assembly JAAUYH01 (sample SAMN14350203, study PRJNA611818) | marine sediment metagenome | isolation source: surface marine sediment (0.6m) | place: French Polynesia: Moorea | collected 2018-08 | reverse complement strand
ACAAATTAAATTCACTGGATTGTAACGCTGACCAAAAATTAAAGAATAACTAATACTGAAGGAACTTGCCATATTTTTGAGACTAAAGGGAGCTATCAGTAGTCGGGAACTAAAAAGATAAGGGACTGCGAGAGCCAAATTTTAAACTTTGTCAGACAGAGTTGTACGTGGAAAATACTATTCATATACTCAAGAATTCCAAAATTTTTGTTGATCTTAGACTCGGAGTAAATTCAGTATTTGTTTCATGAATCATCTAAATATCGTTGTCAAGATTCTTTTCAGCAGGACTAAAAGTTAATTATTAAGCACCGAAAGGGAGGCAAATGATCGAACAACAGGTACTGCATGTCCAGAATTTTGGAATTCGTTGGTAAATTTGCAGGCAAGACGAGCATCTCGAATATTGTGCAGATTTTGTTTAATGGTCTTGTTCTGAAATTTCTTTCGTCGGTTTGGAGTAAAACAACTCGAAATTTGTCTGAGAATCAGGAACTATTTCATAGTATGTACTAGTGATAAAAAGCTCCTGAAATCATCGTCAAAGATTCTCTGACGTTTGCTCTGAGTGCACAAAACATAGGAAATGTACGCAGATTGGAAACATAAAAGGATAATTAGATAAACGGTTTGACAGCAGAAATCTGATATTTGTGAACAGTTCTTGCTAAAAACCTGGTACTCCATGATGAAAGGGGGAAATTGGTTGAATCTAGTGTTGATGAAATTTCTAAGCTCTCCTTACCGAAATCCGAGTCTTTGGGAAGTAATTGAAATTGATAGACAAATACGTGATTAATTCTGCGATTTGCAAGATATAGCAAACTCTCGAAAAAATATGCTTTATTAACACATCTGTAACGAAATTTATAATCATTTATTTCAGCTGAAATGAAAGGATGATCATTTATCGTAGCATCGAATTCGAATGAATTATTCGTTAACACCGTTTTCTACTGTTTATCCAGCAAATCCAACTGTGGTTTTCATTGAAATTTAGAGTGCCATTGAAAATACCCTACAGATCATGAATGATGTATTTATTTTAATTACAGTCCTATAAAACAACTTATTCATAAACTATCTCGGGTGCAAAAAATTATTTATCCCTAGTTTCGACTAAAACAAGCTTCAGATATTATTTTCTGAGGTTCACGGGTACAGATACAAAAGAAAATTATCTATATTCCTCGATTTAAACTGTATAATATTTCATCTCCACTGCAGGATAGGATGCAAAAGTATTTATTTTCGGAGTGGCTATTACTTCGATTTATGATTCTGAAACTTTTTTAACGTTTCAGAAATGCCGGGTCGTGATAGCGTAGGGTTTGCGCTTCCCTTTGGGAGCCCTGTCAAGATAGCAATTCAAGAGGTCCCTGGACCAAACGCAACAACAACTGACGAGTACAAGTAGTTGAACAAAGCGGGACTCAGAGTTTCTGAAGAAATAGTGCGGAACCTCTTTTTGGATCATTTATGGGAGACTGTAAGAACATGTTCAGTGTTCTCCGTTTAATGGGTATGCCCCGACAAGCCCTCTCGCCCACTCTGGCACGGTATGTTGTAGGTGGCATAACAATGTAGGAGAATTAATTGTTGACAGAGTGCGAATTGGTGTTTGAGGATTGACTGTAATCTGCATCATTCATTTGTTGTTTCATTTACCGAGGCTGCGGCCATGCTATTACTGCAATTTTTTACAGCATTTTGTAGTTACTTCTTTTCCCACGTTTGCTACGAGGATGAATCACTTTGAAGTAATTTTGTTCTAAATTTATTGAAAACGTCAACTGAACCCTGCAAATTTCTTTTCTTTTGTGCTACAAAGCATCACTCGGTGCAGTCAAACCCCACAAATGGAGTTCATTCAGAGAAACTCGGGATTTGTTCTCCACTACTTCGCCACATGCTAGCCAATTGGGGAGAAGCAACTCGATAGGAAACAAGCTGATGTGGATGGCGTAGGCATATCCAGCCCACTAAGTCACAGAGGCCAATGAAAATTAAGCTGATTGTCGCATTACTGACTTTGCACTAATTGATTCAACGGAAATGCTCATCAGATAAGCACCTAGAGATTTCGCAGGACGATTCGTAGTAGAAGAAACGAGAATTCGGCGATCCATCTGCAATCAGCTGTATCTTTTCAAACCACTTGATTCAACGTTAGTGGCTCGTTGGCGTTTTTCGGACGCATATCTGTGCCTTGTTTGTTGTGCGGATTAAACATGCGCATACAGTACAATGGATGCCGAAAGTGGTGACGTTCTTTCGGAGTAAGACGAAATGTAGCCCTTGCTAGCCCACTTCTCTCCTCCAGGATTTGCTGCCACTTGCTGCCTTGGTCTTTATTCGGAGGGTTTGCTCCCGGCATGTTTGTTGCCTGGCTCATTCTGCTCTTGCTTGATTTCGGCCTTGCTGTGGCGAAACTGTCACCGTCAAATTTCGACTTCACCGATTTGAATTGTTCCTCTTTGTGTGGTCTTCCTTTCAAGCCCACGTATTACCACCCTCGTGGAAACCGAGACATAACTGTGAACATCGATGGGCAATGTGCTCGAGAGTCACAGTTGTCTGTTAAAAATTGGGAGAAATCCGCTCGCCGCTTCTTGCAATTAATTAACATGAATGATACCGATTTAGATTGCCCGAAGTGGAACATGGTATACCGTGCACCGAACTATACCGAGCTCCCCTTCCCGTGGAGATTCCCATTCTCTAGCGAGTTTCGAAAGAGGAGGTTCCAGACATCTGTTGTTGAACCCGCCGGAACACCTGGTCATTGTAACATAACAGTAGACCGTGGGGTTGTAGAACGTAATTCTCGTGTGTACTGGATGGAGACCGATCTTCAATATGGGGGACAACCGCTGACAACAATTGGTTCATTAGTCTCCCTATGGACGCAGGTTGACACCCCGCCTTTACGGGTGCACTTACAAGGAAAAGAACCAAAGCGATGTCGAGGAAACAATTGTCCTACGTATCAAGTGCTGTGGTTACCAACTTCTACCTTTGGAACGTCGGTTCCACACAAAAACTACACCACTGAACATTACTCGATATTTGCGAAATGGAAGTTTCACCAAATACCTGGAATTGACAGGTTGATGGTCAAATTTCGTGCAAGTGTGGCGGATTTCGAAAACCTTGCTAACGAATTGTCACTCTCAAATATTGCTATCTTAAGCTTGCCGCTTCTGGTTGCTATCCCACCGATTTCGTTGCTAGAGCGGGTTTCAACAGTAACCACCGTGTGGTACGTGTTCGGTACCGATATCTTGGCAGCGTTCCCATTGTTAATCAAAGGATTTGAACTGGCCATTGTGTATCCAAGGACCAGAGTGAAAATGTACTCGACACTCAGCGTGACTGGGAAGAAGTATGGAGTGTACGAACGTTGGTTCACGGAATGTAAACCACCAGTTGGTAAATCTATAACAAATGGGACTATCATTATTTCCGTTGCGTTATGGTTCATGATGGCGAGCTCTTATTGCGAGTTTGCATTTTGGAGAGCACTTCAATATCAGTATGGACGATTGAACAACGTTGGGGAGATAGTTTCAGATGTAACCGATGATCAATGTGAGCAAGAGGATGAAAGCAAGTCACAGGACTCCGAACGAACCTGCTGTTCATGGTATGCACGTTTCCGTTCTCAAATTTTGGCAGGTACCTTTCTAATTCTAATTGTTTTGTTCATTTCGTCGATTCCTATCTATGCAACGTCGTCTCTTCTGTTTTCATTGATCTTTTCTATTGTCACATCATTTGTGCTCGTTGTTTTTCGTACAATTGCCACGAATCGGTTTTCACAACTTGTTCGATGGAGGTTTCTCTTCGGACTTGTCTTTTGTCCCATTTTAACTGTGTTGACAGTTTTTCTTATTCCTCTTCCTCGCAACCTATATCCTCTTCAATGGAATACTCTTTATGCGTCTGTCTTAGGCTTTGTCGGAGGACCATTGTATTTAATATTGCACTCGAGGAGGGAGGTACGGGAATCTAAAAATTGGGGCGACGTCTCAGATGGGGCAAATATTGGTGTTGCAGGATCGTGTGCGTTTCTTGCGGTGGAGTTTGGTTCATTTTTTCGATGTCATTTGACGTTCACTTGGATTTACGGCGCTACAATCATCATACTTCATGTTGTACGAAGTAAACCGAGTGATCGACTGAAGTGGCGGTACGGTTTGAATGGTTTCGCAGCAGGCATGTTGTTTGGAGCCTTTGGTATCTTTTTTAAGAGATGTTTTCCTGAAACGGTAATAGACAAACAAGCGAGAGCGAATTATCACGGAGGGATCAGGTTTGGTACGATTTTTCTTTTGACAGTCGTCAACTTATTGATTGTATAATGGAAGCCATCTGATACCCGCAGTGATACTACAATTTGTTAACACAGTATACTGTCGTTGACGAAAGAGTTCGTTTCTTGTGATTGAACAGGAATAGAGGTACTGTGTGTGCTGCTTTTCCTTGTTTGCGTGTTTACAGTCGGCGACACCATTACGGAAAACAAAGGGTTTTGTTTTAGGCCAATGATACAATTTATTCTGCCACTGTTGAGAATTTTATTGGACAATACGAAGCAGTGCAGTTTTCCATTGTGGTGTCGCGGACTGTTAATCGACTCTGCGGGTACGATAGAAGAAGTGCCGTTGTTCTCTGAAGAAATGAATAGAAAAAAGTTCACCGAACGCAAACTTATGACATACGCAAAAGGTAGGCACATTTCCTATGAGGACACATCATCCCTTCGTACTCCCCTGGTTTGAAATCTACAGTTGTGCTGCGGCTTAGGGAACGGTTATGCATCCCAGAAAACAATAGTAACTAACTACTTTTGGATGCAGTACAGTCAGCAAAGAATTCATTGACTAACTACTGATTGGTTATTCTGCAGGTGTAAGGAACTAATTGGCAAGCGTTCATGCGTCAGACTGCATACTGATTTCAAAAATCGAGCAAACCACGGAATTTGGCGTAGATGTACTCGTTACTAGAAGAATCATAGAAGCAGAGTTCTTGAATCGTATTCCGAGGTGCACAGCTTGTGTCTTTGATTCAAAAAACAGTATGTGTCTTACACGTGTTGGTAGCCGATCCTCTCTGATGCCGATCAACTAACTACTCGACTTCGGACTACTGATGCAAACTGATTGGTTATTTCACTGGATACCGTTCCCTACTGCTGCTTGTCTGGTGTGAACTTTTGGTCTGATGATATTTGAACTGTATCTTCATGCAGATGTTTAGCTGTCGTGCCTTGGTCATCCAAAGTTTCACCAAGTTCCAGAAATCTTCCTCTCGCGTGCTTCGGATTGTTTGATTTTGATTGAAGATCTAAACATTCGGAAGCAATTCAGAAGCACCCAACCGATAGTACAGTACTGTACAGGTTGACCTCTCTTGAAGGCACACTGTGTTTCCACCGAGCTTTTGTGGAACAACACTGTAAAGCCCTGAGCTGCATTGGAAGTACACTATGTGAACTAAATCGAACTGGATCGAATTGAGCAGGACAGTGCTCCCTCTCTAAGATGTACAGGGTTTTGGTCAATTTGTACCTCTCTCCCCGCAAATAAATGACCACAAATCCTTTTCTTGACATTTAATCTGCTAATCCATTAATCTCAAATCCAAATTTCCTTCTCTCGTAGTGCAAAAAGCCAGCAATCTATCAAAACCCCTCATGCACATCTTAGAGAGGGAGCACTGCCGACTTGGTGCCTCGGTCACCGTCGGCGAACGCCAAATATGGGAGGGAGGGAATGGAATGGGAACGCGCCGCAGCATGACTGCGCAACATCGTCTGCGGTTATCTTGGGCTGCTAGAAACGCGATTCTGGAGAATTGTGAACGGCAAAACACCACAGCGGACATGCCGCAAATGAGAAAGTTGGGAATTGAAACGAGAGGTAAGAGTTTACTGAATTCGATTCGATTTAGTTCACATAGTGTACTTCCAATACAGCTCAGGGCTTTACAGTGTTGTTCCACAAAAGCTCGGTGGAAATACAGTGTGCCTTCAAGAGAGGTCAACCTGTACTGGGTGCAGCCAGGAATGTCAAACTTCTAAACTTCAAGATATTGACCAATGAAAAGCGCCATTGATCGAACAAAACCTGTTGTTGTTGAGTTGTGCAAAACAGATAAGGCACGGAAAATACATGTTCATACATGACTTGTCAAAACTTGAGACGCACATTGATGCATTTCTTTTGAAACCATGAGCAAGTATTTCTACGTCGATGTCAGTCAGCAACGCTGATTGGTTCGACGCTTTAGGAGTTTGGTGAGTCAACCCGGACTGCCCACTAAACTTCAAAATTGTCAACTGGGCTCTGACGCTTTTAATTGGCCTGTATTCTTGGCATTTAGAAGTTTTGACATTCCTGGCTGCACCCACTGTACTTTCGACACCTGAATTCTTTATGGCTCATCTCAACATACAACACATGTACATTGTTGGGAGAGACGTCAAGGTGCGAGTTTGGAAAACAATGAATCGCGCGTCAGTTTCTCCCGATTTTTATTCAGTACATGGCTACCTCACGAGGAAAAGTTGGAGCAAAGTACACGTATAAAAAATGTGGCATCGTTTGGCATGTGTCGGATATGGCGTGATATGGATACAGAGAATGCATATCTATCAGGTAGAGTCCAAAATAGTGAAACATTTGAAGTAAATAGAAGATGGGAGGTTTGAAACGGTGCTGTTATCTAAACTCTAAACATACTATTCAATGACACCGAACTCAATAGAAAACCTCGATCAATGCGAGTTGAGTTTTCCGGATGAAGACCAGTCTGGAACGAGCTGCTGTGATTGTGAGCTGAGTCTATCTGATGGAGAAGACCAGTTAGATCTTTTTGGTAAGCTTGTCCATGGTGGTGCAAGAGCACCGAAACCTCGTTGGAGTCACAGCAGACTAGTGTTGTTCAGAAGGTACAGTACTGTAATGAAGAAGAACAACAACTTAATCGCCTCAATGGTGATCCTGAACACGGACCGCTTGAATGTCCTAGCTCGTAGCGTAATCAACCATCAGCAATATCGTTGTGGTGTGGGGTGATGGTGATGCATACATTTTCCACACACTTCGTAGTTCGTTTCGATGAGCATGAAGCTCACAATCAATCGTTCACTAATGAAAGCAGCACTGGCAGTTCACCATCAATTGATGCAAAATTGGTCATCAATCGGTAATTTTTCGAGGTAGAGTAGACACTACTGTAGTGATGTAATCAAGTGGACTGCGATCTACCAATACAAATGTATTTAGCGACTACCAACTTCCTTCGTATAGAGCACAGAATGTTATTGGCGATTACCTGCAGGCTGCAGCTGATGACAGTTCATTCTCGGGATACTGTAAATTACTGCAATGAACTCTACTGTATTCATTTCTTGCTGACCTGTTGCTTTGTTTTCATGCTGCATTGCGTCGTTGTACCCTAGACAAATTAACTGTCGTCGCAAAGAGTCTAGACCAGCAACAATGCATGCTACAATTTGTCAACATTGCTTCTCGGCAGACGATGTACTGCACTGCCCTGATAAACAGGTCATCTCATCGTCTTGCACCCACTTGAACTTTTGCCCTTTGTTCTGAAGGGTCGCTTCCAGAATGGTTGTTCTCTGGCGCTACCTTCTCCTGCTTCACATTGGCCTCACTGGAGCGCACGTGTTCCGTCCGTCCGAATGACCCCATTTCCAAGTTGAATTGCTCGTCTTCGTGTGGGGTTCCTCCTGTGGTCGTGAGTCAGTATCAGACAAGGTTGAAAAACGCGGGACAGAGCAATATACAAGTGAACTTCAGTGGAGACTGTGTTCGTGAATCTCACGACTCTATTAGAGATTGGGAGAAATCTGCAGGGCGTTTCTTGCAACTCATTAATATGAATGACACTTCACTCTTCACTCGGTTGCCCGAAATGGAACGCCGTATTCCGGGAACTGAACCATGCCAAACAACTGAGGTTTCGGGGTGTTTCACTTGGCTCTTCTAGATATGTTGATAAACCTGCCGGAAATAGTCGGTTCTGTCAAATCGACGTTGACCGTGGTGTTGTGGAACTTTATTTCGGTGTTTACTGGATAAACGCCCATATTTATTATACCGCCGATCCACTGGTCACGGGTGGATCATTACTTTCTTTGTGGCTCCTTGAATCGCAAAGTAAACGCGTTCCTATATCTCTCCGGGCTGAAGAACAACAAAACAAGTCCAATGGATGCCGCGGAGAAAATTGCCCTGCATACGAAAGGGTGTGGTTGCCTGCGTCTACATTTGGGACATCAGCTCCAAACACAAACAGCACAACCGAAGACTATTCGATATTTGCGAAACTGAAATTTCAAGAAATACCCGGTATCCACGGCTTGATGGACAAGTTTCGTAGCAGGGAATCGCACTTGAACAATGTTGTGGATGAGTTATTACCCTCGAATATTGCTATCTTAAGCCTGCCCCTTTTGATGGCTGTACCACCGATTTCGTTGTTGCAACAGTTTTCTAGCATGGCTACGGCGTGGTACTTGTTTGCAACAGATATTTTGGCCGCGCTACCTTTGTTAATCAAGGGATTTGAACTCGTCATTGCGCATCCCAGGAGCACAGTGCGAATGCACTCAACACTAAGTATGATTGGACGTAAGTATGGTGTATTCGAAAGGTGGCACCTGGAATGTAGATCGGCTGTTGGTGCAACTGGAAGACTTGGAATTGTTCTCATTTCAATTGCGTTATGGTTCATGATCGCAAGTTCATATTGTGAGTTTGCATTTCGGAGAGCGCTTCAATTTCGGCAGGGACGATTAGAGAAAGTTGACGAAATTTGGCAGTTTACATCGTCGCCATAATTGCGCTTGTTGTTTTTCACCTATTTGCCAAGAATCGATTTTCACAACTTCTTCAATGGCAGTTTCTTGTTGGAATTATCTTCGGCTTCGTTGGAGGAGCATTGTATTTGATAATGCACCTGAAGAAAAAAGTCCGAGAATCGAGCGAAATGGGGCGCTGTCTCGGATAGTGCAAACATTGGTATGGCAATATTGGGAACAATTTCTACGACAATAATTCACTCCGAATTTCCGTTTTATTTGGCGTTCGTTTGGCTTTATGGTGGTGCAATTCTTGTCCTCCACGCTCTAAGAAGTTTATCGAATGAGAAGGATAGATGGCGATATGGTCTACATGGTTTTGCAGCCGGGATATTTTTTGGACCATTCGGTAATTTTTTAAGAGATGTTCCCCAGAGACGAAGAAGGATGAGCGGGCGAAAGCCAACTCATATGGTGGGTTTTGCTTTGGAGTGATTTTTCTATTGACATCAATCAATATCGTGCAATGAACCATGAACCATGATGCATGGTTTAATTCTTTTCAATGTCAATATGTAGGTTAATCGGAACAGCTGAGATATAGTGAAAGATTTGCAGACCGATTATTATGATAATTAAATAGTTTCCGATTTCGTTGCTCAAAATGAGTACTCCTTCCGTTCCGAAACGATTGAGCACATTCACATGTGGGTCGAGATTGTCACCATCTCCGTGGTTGTAGCTTTGAAACTTGCGGCACGGACGCTTCACCAGTTATTCCATTGGGTTTTAATAATAACGGTGGTAGAATGGTTTACGAAGTGGAGAAAACTTCCATAGAGATTAGACCATCTAAACGACGGTGGCGCTTGTCTTCATCATCAACTCACTGGGCTATATTTCCTTCCGGTTTTCTGAGGGACGTTATCGAACTCACAAGGTATTCACTGATCATAACCGTTTGGCTGTTTACAAAGAACTTATCTCTTTATTCATATCAGCTACTAACCAGCCCCAATTTCTACCTCAACTTTCGGGCGCAAACGAAACAAAAAAACGTATAGTAAGACTCTTACTCATCATATTCTTACTAGTGCCGTCTGAAGGCTCTTCTTGAACATTTAGCGCTGTGCAACACTGCTATAGGCTATCTTTCCAACGGTTTCCACTACAATAGAGCATGGATACCGAAAGCTCATGCGTGTAATTCAAGCTAAAAGTAATGTGTAGCTAGTTCAATACACCAGATTAAGCTTATAACACGTTAAGCAGTTGTTAACATTGGTAGAGTGGGGAACTTAAGGGAGGCCTAAAATGGGTCAAGTTGTGGACACAATAAATATTTAGATTTACAGCATGAACCTGGAAAGTACTATTCCCATTTGTGTGAAGATTTTCACCAAAAGATTGTTTGCTTTCGTTTACATCGTATGACTAACATCAGAGCACTGGATTTGCAAAATGTTGAATCCAGTCACGGGAACTTGATTACAGTCGTGCATCTTGAATATGGAAGCACCAATTTCGTTTCAACTATTCTCAAAATTGCATTAAGCAGACGGTAGCAGTAGTCAAGATCTAGTCAAACATACAGGCTCTTCCGTTACCATAGTCGTTTAAGTAGTGCACACCGACAATGACACAAATAAAAATATTCAGCGCCTCAAATGGTAACGGTATCATTGCAGACTTGCGAAGTTGCTATATCGCGCAGGTTCCTGAAATCTGCGGAGCACTTTCATGGTGCCTTGCCGTAAATGCAGCATTCTATTCAAGTTGTAGTAAGGCAGCGCGTTCTATTTATATTTTTATATGCTAGCGTCGATTTTTCGGAACAACGCTTTTCAATTTTAGTTATAAACTTCGGTTAGTTCACATTTTTAGATTTAATTCCATTCTACGACGGTTAATATTTTGAGACACAACGTTTTGGACTGGTGTCTCTCGTTCGGCAGAGAAAGTCCAACCTTGTCCAGGCAGGTCTTGGAATCGGCTTGACATCGCGTACGCCACACGACGCTCCGCCTTTGTGAATCATTCAAGCTCATCACTTCCGGTCCCAATTGAAGGGGGAATCAATGATTACCTACGAACACTTTGGGCTGGCCTTAGGAGCCAACCGGGTTTCGGCGCACGCCTTGGGACGCTACGCCCTTACCGACTGCAGTTACTAGTGAGCGTACAGTCTTGGCTCTACTTCGGTTTCGCACCGTGTTTTGGGTGTTGGTTGCTTTGCGCCTGTCATTCGACATTCGCTGGTCTCATTTCGGGTGGTTAATATTTGATCGCCAGCACGGAGGTCAGTAGGTCATACCTCCACCCGCGGTACTACACACATGATCTAGCGGTTGAGCTCTCAATGAAACCGCAAAATGTACAAAGCGATTTTTTCGTTATTCCATACCGAAGAACAAAGAGTAAAAATAGTGAGGCAGTTTTGCGACAAAAGCGGCACTTCATTACCTCCAACGACTGATGGAAATTTACGGGCATACATTGAGTAGACACCACCATTGGTTCGACAAACGCTGAACCCTTGTGCTTTGTAGACAGAGCTGCTAACTTCTTTCGGGGCTGAAACAATGCATCTCTAATACAAGTTATGATTTATAATAGCATTATAGCTATAATTTCAATACAGACCGACTTTGCTGCAAGAAGAGCCTGTAGTTTCAAGTCAATCCAAATATCACTGTCTATGGATAATCTTTGTTCAATTTCTGGAAGAATTACACCATTTCCAAACGTCTAGATGCACAGTATTGATCGTACCGCACTCAATAGGCAGATCTCTCATAAGGAACTTCAAGAAGAGTTTTTTTCATGTACTGGCTAAAATGTTCGAGCTGCACAGTTTGCTTGTGAAGTTTTATGTACAACCAATTAATTCGACTTGAACAATAATCTGAAAGTCAGGGATCTTGAGGTACTTGCACTTGAAAACAATCAACCTAGATATCTACATAAGAAAAAATCTCTATCGAACTGCAAGAAAATGGCTACGTAAGCGTGTTTGAGCTTCTCGGTAATGCACTCGTGTACAATTAATAGGTAAATAATGATAAAGAATTGGTGTTTGCACTTCTGCATGAGGCAATGGCAATTTAGTAGCTGTTTCGGCTGCCTGTATCGCCGTTAATCGGCATATGAGATACAAATGCGCAGAATCATTGCCATTTCAAATTGTTTTAAACACCCAGACGTTTTCGTGGTTACATGTTACAAGCTTTATTGCCCTGAAATTGAAACCGATGGATTTCCTTTCGGACGAGTCTTTCAATGTGTCTCTGTTGCAGAATTTTATGAGAGACTTCGTGAACAGCCGTATAACCTTGTCTAAGAAGAACAAGCCTTTCCTAAGCGTCCAAATCATAATTTCTGCGCCTGTGGGAACCGCACATGTTCGTCAGCCTGCCGAAGCGAACCCAATGCATTGTCACTCCACGTCAACTATGACGACAGTGTAACTTTAAAGGCTACCTATATGCAGAAATACTTTGCAGTACATGGCGAAATACATGAATAGTGAGCTACTTCCTACAACTGCATAAATAGAGTATTTCTTGAATGAGTAAAAGCAAGCACGACACCACATCTACCACAGTACCACGTATGTTCGAAATGTTTTCTGAGGCTGTTTCGAAGAAATAATGTTCGAATTGAAGTAATAACTACAAAAAACTCCAGAAGAGCTCAAAAAATAGCAGTCAGCTTGCATTAGTATCCTTGGACAAAGGTGCAACTGAAAACTTGTAGTTATCTTCACTTTACGGACTTAACGAGTCTTTGACTTTACAGTTCGCGAGGTATCGAATCAAGTTCTTATTCAAGTATTTACCCTATAGTTCAGAATAAGTTACGACAGATACAAGGGCGGTCACAATCAAAGAAGGGACCGATTGGAACAGCAAAGCGAATTTTAAGAATGCAAATAGTATTTCACATGCATAGCTCACTACTTTCTTTCGATTGCCTACTGAAAAATTACTTCTTCTAGAATACTGTCCTAGGCTACGCGATTTAGCTAATATTTACTGTAGCTTCGCAAAAATATATCTGTATGCGAGAAAAATTCTCCTCGCATTTCTCACAAAATTTGAAGTCGTACAATGAAACTTGATGAATTGAAATTAATACGCCTTTTTCTTCTATCTTTCAAAAAAATGAGAATCAGATAAAAGGATACAAAAAATTTTGAGCTAACTCAATACCGAAACCTACACAGAATGTAACCAATTAGAATAAAACGTTTTTTGTTTTTCTACTCGCTAGAGCGAAAATTTTAGGTAAGCCGAAATGTAATCTTTGACACATCTTACAGAACTTGAGCACGTGATGGTATTAAAAATGGATTTTGTTATTGCTGAGAGAAGAGTTGGAATTGATGGGACTACATTGGCTGGACGAGGATGGATTGTATCGATCATGGCCTGAATGAATTTTTCGTTATCACATCCGTGAACTACGATTAGAACATTAAAGAACTTGGCATTAAATGTAGAAATCCAAAATTTTTCCCTGCCTTGAAATCGCAGGAATTGACAAAAACTGTACCGGTTCTTTCATGCAGCAAAAACCCTTTGTGCTGCAGTCGTTGTATCTATTTCATTTCTTGAAAATTTGCGAAATATTGAGGCAGAGCACCAAAACTGATATGTGAAGTACGTAGCCGAAGGGTAAAGGATCGCTTCACAAATCAAGACTGTGAGCCAGAAACTCTCTTTTCGAACGCGCAGGTTATCTTGTATCCCCAAAGTTTCCTGCATTTGATCTTCGGGGATCACGACTCTAAATAGTTGAGATACTTGAAGTACTAGATTACGCTAATCAAAAAAATCGAAAAGTTCCTCAACTAGGAATGCTATTACCCACCCGAATGGATACAATCGTTAATATCCATGCAGCTGTTGGGTAATGCACAGGAATCCAAAAGATGCCTATTAGGGCTGAATTGCAATTCACATTCATGCTTGAAGGTTTGACTTATTTTTTGAAGTTCTTCTTGAGTATTTAGTTCGTGAGAAGTTGTCTATATAATAGAATAAGTACGCAGTTTTATATTGAGCAATTTCTAAATAGTATTAGCACATTAATGTTAGATTCTTATTGAGTAAAAAGAATTCCGTCATTCAAAGAGCATCCGAATCCTGAGTGCAGCTCTTTACCACACAAAAATTAAAAAGCTTTTGGAACACAAATTTCTCTTCACAGCTTAAGACGATCTTTGGTCCAATGAAATGACTCTCAAAAATCAACAGTGAAAGCGAAAACTCGAATGATACTTCGAAAACGCAACAGTCACATTCTTTTCTTTTAGAACAGTTCAGTACTGTACAATGTAGCAGAAAAGACTCTTCATCCTTCAATAATACCTTTCCAGGTCACCTTGAACTGTAGATCACGAACTGTACTTATTGATGTACAACTTCACAGTCACATTACGAAATTTAGTTTGCATTTTGGTTACTTCCGGTTAATATGTCGCCTGAATTTTTGCCATGTCTAACAAATCGTTCATTGTTTCATTAAGGGCTATTCTCAAATTGGAGAGGACGCAGGAGAGCTGCGCAGTCTGCTAGTGAATTGAAGCTTTGCGAGGTGCTACTTCCACTTTCGAAGAGTTAGGTATAGCATGATAGTGAAGTCGAATAAATTTCTTATGCACTTATAACGGGACCTGTTCCGAACAATTTTCTCTGCGGCTTACTGATGCACTACAGTCAAGAAGTAACTGGCTTTACAACTAGGGACCAAGAATATGCCAAAGGTGAATCTTGGTAGCTATTCGTGGTACTGATTCAGTGTTGATAGATCTTGAGACCGCCTCTTCCTCGTAGCTTCGCCACGACAGCACTTTAATGAGCAAGAATAAAAATTTTGCGACCGTGTTATCCCAGAATGTTGAAGCCAGTAATTTTTCTGACACTTTGAAAGATAAATTGTGGTTCTTTCCTTTCTACCAACACCAATCGTTTTACATGCTGTTCTGCTATGGATATTTGGAATACATACGACAATTCTTTACGCAATTTAAATTTGTCGAATTAAAAGCATGACTTCGAAGATACGGTTTTCATACCGAATAGCTATCAAGCCTTGTTTGCCGCAAAATCTTTAATTCCGATTTTATTTGATCAAATTGATCTTTTCATTCCAAGTACTGTGGAGAATTGATGGTGTTTTTCCCCATAAAAGTAGAAAGTTGCGGATCCCACGCAAGCATACTAGTTCAAAAGTGTGTTCGAAAGGCAATTCATTGAAAATCATCAAAACTGTAGAAGGGGGATCCACACTGAGGATGTATAAACTGTTTCTTTATTAATGCCTGAGTTTGATATTGTCTGCATTGGTTATATTCGAGCAGATCTTCTACCTCTTAATGTCCAAAACTTATTAAGGCTTAAATTGTCTGTGATTTGGGCATAAATATTAACTTTTTTACTTTCGTGAATTGTCGAGTTGTTCAGCGATAATATGTTAACAAGTGCACTTTAGATCATGATGAATGGAAACATAAATCGATGTTTGATTTTGCTGAGTTGTTTACAGCAATTTTGCTTCGTTTGGAAGCAAACTGTAGCCTTTTGTTGCGATATCTACCGTAATTTGAACATTTAATGGAATTCTATCTTGCAGACTGAATAAGATGGCTACCAACTAAATGGTATTACATTGCAGATAGTCTCCTAAAGTATTACACACTTCTCAGACAAATACGACTATCTAGATAGAAGCATTTGTCGTGTATGGATATACATGCTAGGAATGAAAAGATATTTCTCGGTACTTTCACGCTTGAGAATATAATAAACAGCTTTTCGTATAATGAAAGATTTAACAAGCTTTATTGGCTTACTAATTCATTTTTAATGAATTACGCACGCTTTAAATGTAGGAGTCGTTTGCATCGCGCTAAGTTTGATGAAACGTAGATGGTGAAAGATTTACATTATTTGCAAGTACAAACAATTATATAAACCATGGCTAATTTAGTAATATTAAAGCTTGATGCGCGATAGAAATAAAGTCACTGCACGATTCTGCCTTTAATATATAGAATACAATCAGGATGTCTGCTAATTTCAAGGAAAAAATTCAAAAATAATCTACAAAACCAACAAACAGAAAGTAGAAATTAGTAGAGTTCCGCATCAAAAGATATTCGCAGTTTCGACTTATCAGTAATCGATGTGCAGACTGACAATTCCTAGGAGATGAGATTTGATTATGTTGTACTCGCGGAATGGAATATTCATTTTCGTCATACTCACCAAGAAAAACTGATGAAGTAGGAATTGTATTGCGCGTTCATAAGTTAACTCATTTAAACATTCGGAGATACATATGTAGTTCTGCAGAATTTTTTTCTTGAATTTTCTTATCAACCTGACAGCAATTGGCGAAGCTAGTTAGTAAAGCAGGATTCATACGCAAGATCTACGTATTTCAGAAAGTGATAAGTACTTAGTTTCATGTGTCTTTTTTCAACCAATGGTTCGTCAGGGTTTTTCGAGAACTGTCAAATATATAATTGGATGTTCTGTTTGCATGCTAATATTTTTTTACCAGTATTTTTCTAATCTAATGTTTGGGTTTCTAGAAATCTGTCTTAACGGGCGAAAAGATCAAAATTTCCTGTACCCTAGTTTCTTTTCTAGTGATATAAGACAACCAGTTTGACGGTGCTCAGATGTACTGAATGAAACCTTTAAAGTCTATTCTTCAAAAGTAGTTAGATGCTTTACGGATTGATTTGCAGCAGCATGTGGTTGTAGAGAAAAAAACCTATTAAAATTGCGAGGTCTGCTATTACAAATTAAATTCACTGGATTGTAACGCTGACCAAAAATTAAAGAATAACTAATACTGAAGGAACTTGCCATATTTTTGAGACTAAAGAGAGCTATCAGAACTAGTAAACTAAAAAGATAAGGGACTGCGAGAGCCAAATTTCAAACTTTGTCAGACAGAGTTGTACATGGAAAATACTATTCATATACTCAAGAATTCCAGAATTTTTGTTGATGTTAGACTCGGAGTAAATTCAGTATTTGTTTCATGAATCATCTAAATATCGTTGTCAAGATTCTTT
>JAAUYH010179902.1_pt1 | contig 16938 bp, 11 predicted proteins | sample 7278061 | NCBI WGS metagenome assembly JAAUYH01 (sample SAMN14350203, study PRJNA611818) | marine sediment metagenome | isolation source: surface marine sediment (0.6m) | place: French Polynesia: Moorea | collected 2018-08 | reverse complement strand
CGAATTTATGTCAGACAAACCGATTTATTGGATCGGCTCATCCAAACAAGACATTGCTGATTTTCCCACTGAAGCACGTCGTAAAGCTGGATTTCAACTGCGAGCTGTGCAGAAAGGTCAATCGCCATCAGATTTTAAGCCCATGTCTACTGTTGGGCAGGGAGTTGAAGAGATTCGTATTCGCACAGAAAATGCTTACCGTGTTTTTTATGTAGCCAGATTTTCGGAAGCTATTTACGTTCTCCATGCTTTTCAAAAGAAAACCCAGAAAACTTCCAAAAAAGACATTAATATTGGACAACAACGTTACAAACAACTTACTGAATATCGACAAAACAAAAACTTCAGGTGAAAAAATGAACCGAGAGCAAAATTTTATAGTTACCCAAGGTAGCGACAATATCTTTGAAGATTTGGGATTTGACAGATCCGAAGCAGCTAACTTGAAAATCAGAGCGGATTTGATGCTGGCTTTAAAAAAATATATTCAATCTCAAGGTTGGACACAAGAACAAGCAGCAGAGTTTTTTCAAGAAACGCAACCAAGGATTAGTAATTTAATCAACGGTGAAATTAGCAGATTTAGCGTAGACAAGCTGATTAATATGCTGTCCTGTGCTGGAATGGAAGTCAAAGTAGAAGTCTTATCAATCGTTGCCTAGATTTCCAAAAAATAACATTAAGACGAGATGAAAAAGTTATAAGAAATTAGCTGAGTATTGACAAAATATGAATCATGTACCATAAAAGTATTTGTGAAAAAAAGCCTATTTTTCCACAAAAGTAGTAACAATCTTCAAATAGATTTTTTCAAATAAAGGAGAGACGATAAATTGGATGGAAATTTTGATGGATATGGAGATTATATCCTTTGGGATCACAGGCTTGAAGAGATGGAAGGTCAATATTCTGAAGAATACAAATATTTCTTTCTATGCGATGAGCAACTGTGGTATTTCAAAGATTTTCATAGCTTTGAAGAAGGATTTGCGGCGCTACAATCAGGATTTACCAGTAAACTCGATAAAGATGAAGTTATGCTAATCCAGAATCGAGATGAGTTTGTCGCTATGCACGCTAGAGTATTTATGGAACCGACATTATATAATTTCAGAGATCCGAGGACTTTTAAAGATGCAATTGAACCATTTCGTGCCTCGAAAAAGATGGCTAATTGATCTTCGCATCAGATGGAGTTAAATTATAATTTAAGCGCATGATTTGCTAGAATACATGAAGATATTTTGGCTTTTAATTTAATTTATTATTCCATACATCCTCCCAGTTACTAAAAGCCTCAGCTACCGAACCAAAACCAGGTAGTTCCTTATCGACTACGGTGACAATTTCCGCTGTCTCGTTTCCTCCTGCTTTAGTTCCCCGAATTGCCCTACCTACCATCTGACTGTAAAGCACAAGAGATCTTGTAGGGCGAGCGATTACCGCAGCACTAGTTTTAGGTGCGTCGAATCCCGTCGTTAGAACGCCATAGTTACACAGAATTTTAGTTTCTGGGTCATCATTCTTAAAATTGGCAATTAAACGCGATCGCTCTGAAGGAGAAGTATTAGCACTCAGGGTATAGGCTGATAAACCTCTGGTTTGCAGTACCGAAGCAATGAGCTTAGAATGCTCTACAGAAATGGTAAAAACGATGATGCGTTGATGGCGTTGTGCTAGTTCTTCAATTTCTAGAATAATGCGTAGGTTGCGCTGTTCGTCTTCTTCTATTCTATGGAGGAGATAGCCTGGTAAATCTAATTCTTCCCCAATTCTGTTTAAATCTCGCTGGGATAATTCTAAGCCACTCTGATAAAGCAACGATCTGTATTCAGCTTTAGCCAAATATCCTTCAACTACCAAGTAATCTATGGGATTATCGTAACCAGGAATGGAAAGGGTTACTTTCTGTTGAGCGAAGAATTCTGCTAGTTTGGCATCGGCATTAATATCCGACCAAGTTCGCCCTGGAGTAGCGGTTAACCCTAGTAATGCGGTATTTGGATAGGGAACTACTAAAGCATCGAGAACTAAACGATAAGTTTCGGCGATCGCCTGATGAGCCTCGTCAATAATTACCAAAGAACTGCGACTACCTAACTGATTGATAAACTGAATACTGCGTTTAGCTGCGTTATAAACCTTGGTTAATCCAGCAACTACCACACCATCCTTAGCTCGTTCCAAATCCAAATCGAGATCGCCCCAGAAACGATAGACGGGTAATTCGCGATCGCCTAAATATTGCCAAGCTTTTTGAAATTCCCCAGCAGCCTGTTCGCAGAGTTCTTCACTATATGCTAACCATATAACTAAAGTCGGTTCGTGCGATCTCAAATGATCGGCAATGATATTCATGGCAGTGCGGGTTTTTCCTGCACCTGTAGGCATATGTAATAAGACTCGCCGAGGTTCTTGTTGTAAATATTGTTTTACCTGTTTAGCTGCCTGTCGTTGATGGGCAAATAAGGCATATTGCGCGGTAATTTGTTCTAAGGAAGGGACTTCTTTTACTTCTTTTTTAGCAGGAACGATTAACTCAAAGAAATCAAATAAAGTCTTTTCATTCTCCGAACCCCGACGGATTTTGACTTGCTGTAACGCTCGATAATCGTCTTTATCATCTGGAACAGACAAAATTATAGCCAGTATTTCCGCTTCTTTGGGACTGAGAAATTTAAACAGGCGATCGCGACTTTCTTTTGATAAAAGTAAGCTTTCAGGAGAATGTAGGTTTAACAGAATTTCTCGCAGGCGATCGCTAGCAGTCAGGCTGGGATCTAAAAATTGCAGCAAGCGAACTGTTCCACTGCCTAGTAGTTCTTGGAGTGTATTGCGATCGATTCTTGTGAGTAAGTCTGAAAATCTCAAGTAGTTTTCCTAGCAGTCAATTTGTCATTCTGATAACCATTCATCCATTCGATCCCATAAAATATCGCAAATGCACTTTGTTCTTTTTTCGACAAATGATTTGTCCCATTTTCCATCTTCTCCTAATTCAACAATAGGTTTAATGTGATGTTGGTGAGATGCCTTCTTTAGCAAGTCAATGGTTGATTCATTTAAATTAATTCCGTTTTCATCAGCTTTTAACTTTAAGGCAGACAACTTATCAGGATCTGTTTCGGCTAAATGCTGATAATAAATAAATTTTTCAGTCCATCCCTTGTTACTGGCAGAACTATTAATTTTGGTTGGTAATAAAGTTAAATTTCCTATTTGCTCATAATCATCGTTTGCACTGTATAAAGCATCATCCCAATTTCCTTCATCTGTTTTTTTCTGTGGTGCTATATGCTCAATAGTACTAAGATCTTCTGTAATCCATTGGCTTGGTTCTAAATATGATGTAGATGAACCAGGAATACCTTTCTTCATCATGCCAAGCTCATTGGGATCTGGAATGGTATCATGTGCTGTAATAAACAAAGAAAACTTGCATACTGCTTTGGCATTGTCATACCTCAAATACTGAACTGCCTTACTTATCCATTCATTTTTCGTTCCTATTCCTTTTTCTTCAAGTATCTTTTTAAAATACGTTTTTAATTCTTCCGTGTTTAATTGAGAATCTCCTTTCTCCCATGACATTTGTTCGCGAAGTAACTTCCGATATATCTCATCAAGCCCCGTATTGGGTAATGCTGAACGCCAAAGAGTGAAAAATGCTGCAACTTTCTTAGTAGCTATGACGAAATTTTTAGCTACATCTTTATTTTTTTCTTGAGATGTGTTTCTTAATATTAAACTGTAGAATCGGCTTAAAATAGTATGTGCCATTTTGTGACCCGCATCCTGAAGATAAAGCACGCACAAAGCTGCTAATTTACTATCTATCTGGTCTACTTCTTGCGTTTGAGATATGTAATTAGACAGTTTTGGATCGAATTTAAGAACATTTTCCCAATACGTAGCTAGATCGCCCATTCTTCGGATGAATTCTTCTTTCTTTTTAGAAGAATCGCATTCTTTATATTTATCTGTTAACCATTTTCTTTGTGCAGTAAATTGTCTCGATGGCTTTTTTCCGCCATCATAAGTCGTACCAAATAAAGTTAAATAATCATTAGTTAACTTATTTTTACTAGATGCACTGCGTAAAGGACTGAAAAGTTGTTCTACTTTAGCAAAATACTCTTCTGATTTAGAGCCTTTGAAGTTTTGATTACTATCTGTAGCTTTTTTTCCGTCTGTATCAACAAAATTTACTACTAAAGGTCTAAATGTTTCTAATGCCGTGAGAGGAGTTCCTGTTGCATTAAGAGATTGAAACATATCAAATGCCCAATCTTCAGAAGATGGCTCAATTAATGTAAAACAACAACGCTCCAAAAGATAATGGCAAAAAGCAAAAATCTGAACTAACGAACAAGCTCGTTTTTGTTTTTGAGTAAGATTATCCTTATCTTCTACTTTTCGCTTGCATTCATTGATTAAAGACTTTAATTCAGGTCTTTCGTAATTCCATAGGTCATCTTCAGACATATGTTGCAAAATTTTCCATGCTGGTGAAAAGTCTTCACTATTTAACTCATAAGCTTTTTCAACTTCTTTAAATAACGAATTGATTCTTTTTAAGTTTGTGCCGACTAAAGAGTTTTTCGGAGGTTTAGGAAATTCTGTTTTTTCTTCTACTGCTCTAATAAAAGCAGCAATAAATGAAGATATATCTGATTTATAGTTATCGTCATTACCGTCAAATGTCCAACCATCTACAGATGCTCTTATTATGATTGGTTTTCGTGTAGGATTGCCACGATTCAAGTCAACGGAAAAAACTTCTAAAAGAATTCTCAAATATTTATCAATTGCTTCTACAAAACCGCTATAGGTATCATCATTAGGTAATTTATTTTTATGTTCATATAATTTTTGATATAAAAAGCAAGCTAGAAGAGAGATAGTGGAAATTCTCTGCTGCCCATCTATAACATTGTCAATTCTTGATGGCAATGCGCGATTATCTCTTGGATTAATATTTGCTTTAGGATTTTTTTCTGTAACAAGTATAATTGCTCCTAAAAAATGAATGTTACCATCATCACTTAAAGCAGCATCAACACCACGACATATATCTTCTATTAACTGGTCTATATTTTCTTTATCCCAACTATATTCTCTTTGATATAAAGGAATGTAAAAGCTAATGCCAGGTCTTTGAAAAAAATCTGAAACTTTTTCACTTGATGTATTGAAAGCTTTAGAGATATCTACCATATTTTCTAATATTTTGCAGTTTATCTAAAATACCGAATAAATTGATACTTCTCGAATGATTTATAAATGACAAGCTAAACAAGGCAAACCATCATCCTCATCATCCAAGATTGACTCTAATGCTTCAGGTAAAGGACGATTCGGAGCAGCTTTTTTAGTTTTTTTCATTGCCTTGTTATGGTTGGCAATAATTTCATCCTTTCGTGCTAAAAGTTCTTGTAGTGTTTCTCCTTGTGTCCAGGTATAAGTTCGACCATCGGCATGATTCTGTTCGTATTCAATTGCTTTAGCGAATAAATCGGGATGTTCTTGTGCCAGCATCACCCATTCATATTTGCGCTGGAAGAAGCAGAAGAAACAACCAGAACGACTGCGCCAGCGATAGTAGTCTGGTAGCCCAATACCACTATCTTCTAGCAAGCGAATAATATCGGCTTTGACTAATCCTCTTTCCTTAAAAGGAAATACAGGTGTAATATTTTTTGTCTTTGGAGACATATAGCCATCACGATTTTCATCAGCTCGGATGCCAATATAACTGATTACTTTGTCATTGCCCACAAAATCTTCAAAGGGTTTGATTTTCATTTTGACTGTACACCAACGCATTTGAGGGGAAGGTAGCAGACCATCGTGAATAGCTAACCAGTGATCGAAACCTCGCTTGGCACTTAGATACTCGATTTTGATGCCCAAACGAGCCTTGATACGGTCTAAGTATTCGTAGGTTTCGGGTAATTCTTTATGAGTGTCGCAAAAAAAGTATTCCATGTCAGGAATTTCCTTATGCAGCAAAATTGCCAAGGCAGTCGAGTCTTTTCCTCCCGATAATCCCAATACGTGTCTAACTTTTTTGTCACTCATTCCCGAATAGTAATAATGGTTTAACTCAAAAATATAAGTATATATTTACTATATGCTTTTTATCTCGTTTATATTAACAACTTCATAGATGCCCAGTATAAAAGCTACTGAAATATTTCATCTACAGTCTAAGTAAAATTTACTTTAGAGAATAGAAATCTTATCATTTCTGGTTCTGTTTGCGCCTTTTCTGAATCCCAGCTTTTAAAATCTTGAGTTTGTAGGGGTCGGCATCTTTTCTGAAACACACACGATGACCTTTCAGTTCTGCACAATGTTCTTCTAACCAAGTTTGCCAACCGCCATAAGATCTTATCTTTTGCCAGTTACTCAATAGATTCCAGTTATTTTCCTGGGCGGTTAATTTCGCAAATTTTTGATAGACGTGGTAATCTTCTGTAACCAACAGATTTTTCTGATGCAAAATAGGCGTATCGTCCTGCAATTGATAATCGCGATAGGATACCCGCAAGTTTCGCAAGCTAATTTGCATACTTGTTTTCAACAAGGGATGGGGATTGTCATCGAAATTGGGGTAATGAAGATAAGATATTTGAGGTTTACTAGTATGAAATTTAATCACATTGACATCTTCTAACCGCCCGATGGTTCTACTAGCACATCCCTCGTAGAGCCTCAGTAATGGATCTAGCTGTTCCAAAGCACTAATATGAACCATTAAGGAATTGGTTAGTTTTTTCCCAACCGAACTTTCATCGGCTGCCCTTGCAATATGTTCTAAATTACCCAGACTTAATAACATAGCATCCGCTTCGGTACAGGCTTGCTTGTAGCTGCCAAATAATGCCTTGATATCTTCTTGTACGTCTGAGGATAGCTGTCTGTATTTAGGGCGTTTATGAAAGTTACTTAATGCTAAATAAATGAGTAGTTCTTGGCTTCTTTTTTCCGCGATCGCCGACCATTCATCTTCACTTGTTGCCCTAAGTATTAAGTTACAAGCTTTGCGGATACTGCCAAACTGAGCTTTGATTGCTGGTTCGCTATCCAACTCTCCTTTTACGGGCAAACGACCCCGTTCGGTCATAAACTCCATTAGAGGAGCGAGTATGTGCTGATATTCCTCAAAGTAATTTATTCTTAGCTGAACTCTAGGAGTTCTAGCGCGAGAGCGAAAACGAGAAGAACGAAACTTCTCGGCTTCAATGGGATCGCGAAATACAAAATATACTCCCAAACCAGAAGGAATCGAGTCTACCTCTAAAACTTGGTCAATATAAAGCTTTAGTTCTTCCTGCTCAAAATATTTTTGAAAGGTGTTGCGACTGGTTACTACCCCATCGCCATAAGCAAGCCAATTTTTACTAGCATCGCTTACTAATACCTGTGCTGAGACAATTAAAACCTTTTGAGTAAGATTCCAGGCATCGATCAAGGCTTGCCTGCGCTCAGACAGATTTTCAATCACGTTAATCACATAACCGATGTTGACAACATCAGCCGATTGTAAAGTGTTGTCTGGAAAATAATGAGGGTCCCATCCCGCAGTTTCAATTCCCTGACTAGCAAGCCTGTTAACATCTCCCCCATGACCGCAACCGTAGTCGAAAAAGCTCATCTTATCCGACAGCAAGTTAGCCTCTAAAGCAAGTTTTACGGGACGAGATAGATCGTTACGAACAATGGCTGCTTTATGGCGATCGATGTCCAAAAGCTTATTCTGGCTAAAAGTCTTGTTCAAAGAGCAAGCTAAATAATGGTCTTCAAACTTAATATGATTCAGATTAAGAAATTGTTGCCACTGTTTGAGAAATCCAATTTGTTTAGCAGGCTTAAGTAACCCAATTTCCTGTTCGCACTTAGTCAAGTGACTAAATTTGTCATAAAGATCGTGCTGTTTAGAGATAAAAGTTTCTTTTCTGTGCAGAATGGGAGGGTTTTTTGAATCTGTATAATCTCGATAATCTATGCCTTTAGTTTGCAGATTGACAATCAGACTAGATTGCAGCCGAGGATGGGGATCTGACTCGAATTCAGGATAGAACAAATAAGATATTTGAGGCTTTGATAACCCAAATTTTAAGATGTTGTAGTCATTATCTTTTTTACATAGTAGTTCTCTAGCTTCAGACTCATAAGCAATTAAAAGATCGTCCAATTCTGCGATCGCGCCAATATGAATATAAAAAGCATCGGGTAAAATCTTGCCGACTTTACTCTGACGACACAACTTAACTATTTGGGGAAAGTTAGCGATCGCATCAGACATATTAAGTTAAATTACCTTCCTGCCGACTTGCGCCGACGACATGGCGAGGTTTCCTCGCCGTCGGCGGTGCGCTTTTCAGCTTTACTTGACGTTGACTTTCTTTTATTCTTGCGTTTTTTGGCAATCGCAGTTACTGCTTTATTCGATCCCGAATCAGGATTCAAGATTCTTTCGGTGAGCTTAGTTAGGACGGCTTGCTGTAACTGAGGATCTTGTGGCAAAACATTCATCAAATCTTCTACCAATTGTTCTACTTGTTTTTCTTGCTCGTTATCGACCCAAACTACACGATGGGTTTCCTGTCCGTCGGCATGAGTAACGGTAATGCGACGTGCTTCAAATCCTTCGCCTTTAGCGGTTGTTTCTTTCTGCAAGGCTTCGAGATTTTGGAATTTTCTAACCAAATCTGCTAGCTCAATTTCAAACCGAGTTACATCTTGGTCTATCCAAGATTCGGCAGGCTTATCAGCTACAATCATGACTAATGCCTTCAACCATTGCGCGTCATCTACGGTTTCATCTATGGCAGCTTTGGTAAAACGTTTGAGGGTTGGTTCGATACACTTGTCAATTAGATAGTTAGATCTAACTCGTAAATCTTCTCTTAATTTTGGCTCTCCTCTGCGAACTCCAAAAGCATCCAGCAGCAGACTTTTACAATCAGCTAGTAGCTTGTCATAGGCTTGACTAAGTTCTTTAATAACCTTAACTAGCTTTGTCCGTAATTCTTTAGCAGTAACACTATCTTCAGCTTCATCTGTACCAATAGCAGGTAAACCACAGGCTTTGGGAAATTCAACGAACAGCAATTCATCTGGTTCGACTGTTTTCTGTAAGGCTTGTAAAATAGCCACTGCTTCTGGACTCAACCGCTTAGTTTGTTTGGTGTAGTTAGGCAGTTTACTGACAAACTGATAGAGGGGAGTCACAACAGTTAAAAGAGTTGCATTCCGTAACCTGCCAGTTTTCTTTCTTTTGGAACTGCGTAAAATAGCCTCAAGCTCTTTGAAAACTTGCGATCGCAATCCCATAATTTCAAAGGATTTAACCGCAAAACGAGCAGGATCTTTCAGTAACAACTCGAAATGCTCTACTCCCAGAATAGGAATAAATGTACCGTCTTGATATACTCCCACGTCATCGAGATGATAGAGCAATACCGCAGCAATTAATATAGGAATCATTCCCTGCTTAATTCCATAGGGAGGATTCGCCAAGGTTTGATAGAGTTCGTCAAGAGTTCGCGGTTTTTCTTTGGCAGTCAAACAAAATTCATCGATAGCTTGCCATAATGTCCATACTCCCGAACCAAGCTTAGGAGGATAGATATCCCAGTACCCATCTTCCTCTCTGTGAATTTTAGTTTCTCCAAGAAGAGAATGATACATGGTAACTTCGGGACCATATCCTTCTAACCCTAGTTTTTCTAGGTCAGAATGCTCGATTATGGCTTCGATCAATTCTCGTCTGGCTTTAGCTCCTTGGGAAGTAAGCTGACGGCGATTAATTAGTTCGTTCCAAATTTTAGGACTCTTGTGATAGATGCGATCGCATACTGCTGAAAGTTGAGAATTGAATTCAGTAATATTTTTAATTTTGATCTGTTTTCCTTCAATCCAGCAATCATTTTGGTCATCTATCATGCCAAAAGATTTTTGAAGAGTATCATTCAGCAGATCTTCTGCTACAGAAGTTCGATAGCTTACTTCTTTTTCGGCTACAGAATCTATTTGTAACTGTGAAGCACTTTTTTGAATTTGTTTTAATCCTGCATATTCTCTAGTATGCAAACGCAATGATTCGAGTCTTGCAGCACATAAGACTATCAAAGGTTTTCCATTAGCAGTTAAATTTGGTGGTGATTTGGGTTCTTCGTTACCCACCCAATAACCAATCAGCCCATCACTATCGGTAGCAGAACAATCCAGCTCTTCTATATTGGTTGAAGTATCTAAATAAAGACGCTCGAAATAACGCAAGGTTCCTGTTTGATAGCTGTGGCGTTGTACAACTAAGGGTTTGAGAGGTTTAATTGAAGATAATAGATTACATATCGACTCACGATTTTCATCATGAAATCGCAGCAACTCATTGTCTACATTGAAATTAGAACCCTGCCAAATACGTAGTTCTTTGGTTAAGTGATATTGTGTAATTAAACCTTTCTTTATTAGCTTTTCATCAATAATTCCTTCCCAAAATTTAATTTCTTTCTCGTTATTAGGACAGTCGCACATTGCCAATATAACTAGCTCGCGAGTAGCTCTAGTTAATCCAATGACGGTTACTAGATTTAAAATGCCAATAGTTTTTAAAACTCTAAGAATATCTGGATCTAAATATCTGGCATCGGCAATCAAATCTCGGATCTCTACCCACCTTTCTAATTTTGGGTGTGATACCAGTCTCATTCCTGCTGCTTCAATAAAGTAGTCGTATACTCGATCTAGCTTGAGAGAAGGCAATTTATCAGCTTCAACTAATATCTCTTTCAAATAATTCCTGAAAGAATAGGGTTCAGAACTTGTCAGAAAAGTAAACAAAGAACGGTCATTTTGAGCATATTCTTGGCATAAAGTTGGCAGAACTAAAGCCGTAAGGGGATGCAAGGGGTACACTTGCTCTAAAACTTCGGCATCTAATTCTTCTCGCTCAAAAATATTATCTAAACGAGTGAACCATTCTTGAGCTTGACTATGTAAGACACAGGCATGAGAATCTGAACTGATGCGATCGATCGCTTGACCGATTAACCGCATCATTTGCCCTGCGGATTCGGTAAAGGGAATATCTTCAAATCGTCCCTGAATTTTCGACCATTCATTGCGCTGAATAGAAGCTAATTTCTGACTATAATCAGCAAAAGCTTGGTGCAGAATTCCCAGAATATAAATAGGATGCTTGTCGTCTCTGGGCAGTTCCGCTAGTTGTTGTAAGAGATATAAATCTTCAGCACCGCGATCGCTGGCAGCATATTCTAAGTTTTTGCCCAATTCATCGATAATTAGGAAAATTCCTGATTTAGAAGCTTTGGCTAGTTCTTTCACTAAGGCAGGAATTTCTTTACCATCTATTTTGTTGCCTAGCTCTATTTCTGCTGCTAGTTCCTGTAATTTAGATACTGCCCCAACTTTTTTTCGTTTTGCAGAAGTCCAAAATGTTTCTGCACCCTGAAGTAAAGCCCGAATAACTGTATTACTAATTGGCTCTCTTTGAGCTACCGCAACTGCCCGAAAATAACCTTGTTTGGGAATGGAGGATTCTAAAGCCTGATAATCATCACTTTCAGCACTTAAAGCTGTTTGAGTAATTTCCCAGGAAAGTGATCGCATTTTGCTTTTGGAAGACGCGCACAAAGAAGCTAAGTAATGAGCAAAAGCAGATTTCCCCGTTCCGTAAACACTAGTCAGAGTCCAAGAACTACTCGTTCCCTCTTTGATTCCAGATAAGACTCGTCTGAGGGCATCAACAGATCTTTCTGTCAGAATATAACCTTCTAAAGCATCGGATTGTTCTAAATCTCTTTCCAAATTGACAGAACGAGAATAGCGACGTTTGACGCTAAAAACATCAGCAAGTGTATTAGCCTTATTTGTCATTATTATTCCCCTCTGCCTCTGGACTGATAATACTCATTTAGGATATCGTCTGCTAACTGTTTTGGATTGCTTTTAAAAGAAAATTGAATCAATCCAGCTGTATCAGAAAGATCTAACTCATTGCGAGCGCGAACTACTTTTTCAATGGCTTCACAAAGGACATTTTCTGAAAGCTTAAATGCCATACCTGGACTACCAGGATCGTAAACCAAACGAGATATAGCGATCGTTTTAGCTGTTTCACTCGTCCAGCTTGCGTATTCCAAACAGGTAGCTACAACTATTTCCGCAGGTAAATTAGCTTTTGCACCAGTTTTGAAACTATATCCTTTACTACCCAAATTTTGAATAATTCCCAACTGCTGAAAAGGACTATCAATTGAATCTTCAAGAAAACTTTTATTACCTTCTTCCGAACCATACATCCGCAATATGCAAGAAATATCTTTTTTCAGCGAAGATTCAACAACTTGCTTATTAAAAGTTTGTTGCCACTCATTTAATTCATTAAGCAACTCATCAGTAGTAAACTCAACTTTTTTAAATTCAAAAAAAGTAAAATACCAAGCAGCAGCTTCACAAGTAGGTTTGAGCAGATTCCAATGTAGTAACCACAGAGAAGCAGGATCTTCCAGAAATGAATCCCAACCTTTATCCGCGAAAAGCTTGCTTCCAAAGTCGCTAGGACTGTTTTCCGATAAAACTTTAAATGTATTGCACCAATAGCGAATAGAGCGCACCATATTCTTTCCCACGCCTAACTGAACGGGTGCGTCATCTTTTTGAAAAATATTTGGATCTTTTTTGATTAAATCAAAACCTTTCTTGAGCCAACCGAAACGAGGGTGAAAAGTCTCATGACGGGCAAAAATAGGTTCAACTGGTTGTGTATCTGACTTCGGACTCGCTAAATTAGAAATAGTTAACTGACTCATTAATTACCATACTTGTCTTAAATAACAAGTTACTGCCAAAACTAAGATTATATTCAACTTCTAAACTTCTTTTAAAATTACAGAATGTTCAATAGAGCTTTTGCCTTTTTGCCATCGAACTGTACTTCATTCCGCACTTATGACATCTACCTTCCACCCACTCAGCAGGAGCAGGGAAACGCTCCCCACAACCAGGGCATTTAGAGAGCAATCTTAGCCTATGGCGATCGCACCCCTTTGTAGATTTAAACTGCCACTTCAGACGGTGATAAGGGCGATCGCTGTAACAAGCAGCACAAAGGCGAATTGGCTCTAACTTCATCGGCTGATTTTTAGTCGGCAATGTCGCAATTAATTCTTCTACATCCATTTCCATAACTTTACTTACTGCTTCTAACTCCTCTTGAGTTGGAAAGTGGTTGAAGCGGAACTTCTCCCAACGAGCAGTAACAGAACCAATTCCTGCAAATATACCCAACCCACCTGGAGAGGAAAGACTGTTAACCTCGTATCTTCTCCACCTGCCTAAGTAATGACTGATACTTTCTCCCTCATAGGGTTTTATATAACCTGGTCGAAACATTTATTTAGATTCTTCTCTAGAAATCAGCTTTGGGTTCTCTAGTAGCACCAATAATTTCATTAATATCGATAACTTCTTCAGAAGATGGATTCAAAGTATTTTCTAGTTGAGCTATAGCAATTTGTTGCAGAAATTTATACAGAGGTTGTATGAGTCCTTTAGAACGATTGTATAAATTGAGAACAATTACCTCATTATTTTCCCAGTTCGGTTTTTCATCCCATAGATCGAGAACTTTTTCTTGCCAAGTCATAATAACTGAAGTGACTTCATCTAATGTCAATTTTCTATATTTATGTTCTCTCAAAAACATATTGCTAATGTGTTCGTATCCTTTAGATGTAGATAATCTATCTTCTAGGTCTTTTGCCCCAGACATAACAACAGGAATCTTGAGATCTTCATAAATCTTGACTAATTCCACCATTGCTTTACGCTTGAGAAGATGAGCATCATCTACAATCAGCAATTGAACCTGATAAGACTTTAGAGTTCCCCTGACTCGTCTTCTCAAATCTCGTAGTTGACCAGCATTCAGAGGGCGTTTTAGGGCATTGAGAATATCAATGTGTATATCGTTAGCTCCCCCAGGTAGGCTAGTTCTGACGTATAGAACATTTACGGGAATCGACAGTAAATTGTCTTTTTGGCGAACCAAACTATCAAAATATTCATAGCAAGATTGCGATAAATTTGAGCCTTTATACTCTAACACTAAACCACATAGCTTTAGCTTCCTTTGTTGGTTTAACCATTTATATAAGTCCTCGTCACGTTTGGTTTTAATAAAAGGGTTAGCACTCAAAATATGAGCTATCTCTGCCTGAACTATTTCGTGCTTATTTTCTACAGGTAGTTTTCTTTCAATAGGTTGTTGTATTGATTTAGCCATAGTTATCATTAATGATTGTGGTTAATAAATCTGTCCCAGTTAGAAGCTTTAGCTTTTGCGGGTTTAACTTTAGGTTTGTTTTGTCTACTTTTCAAAGTGACTGGTTTCATAACCAATAGTTTTTTCTCGTTTACGATCGCCGTTTGATTGTCATCTCGAACTGGAGCTTTAAATTCAACAATATTAATCCCTGTTCGATCGCGATCGATTCTTTTCTGTTCCTTCTTACGATTTTCAGCTTTGCTTTGTTTCTTTTTATTTTCTACTTTTTGATGCCTGTCTAAACGTTCAGAATAGATTGAAGTATGGTCCAGTTGTTTATTTTCACGCTTAATTCTTTTATTTCTAACCTTCTGTTCCCAGATAGAAAATGGTTCGGTTCTGTCCCTAGCTTGAATTATTCCCAGATATTTTGCAGGCTGTCCATTTTCTTCCTTGGTATAAGCCATTAACCTTAAAATATTGCTAGGATCGTACCGTAAAGTTATATATTCAGATTGACAATATCTCAGACATTCACCTTTGTAAATTTCGTTTTCAAACTGAATTTGCTTCTTTCTTTGTAGTTTGCGTTGTGTGGGTTTTAGCAAGCAAATATCTAATTTGCGCTCGTCTATTTCTTCTAAGGGTCTGAGCAACATAGATTCCCACCGACTAACGCGAGTTTGATTTTTGGCACGAGGATAAGGATTTTGATTGTAGTTATCTGCTATGAATCTGACTAGCAATCTTTCAAATTCATCCAAGGTCAAACAAGCTTCTTGTGCTGCATTTTGAGGTCGTTTTTGAATGTTTGAACCAGTGTAACCTGGTATAGATTCCAAGAATTCGGTGTTTATAGTGCCAAAAGGACGTTCTACTAATCCTCCTTGTTGGGGATAAGCACGCAATCGAAGTTCGATTCCTAATTGTGCAGCAATCTGTTTTAAATGATTTGACTTAAATTCTTTGGCTCTGTCAGTAATGAAATATTGCGGGATGCCCGATACGTTCCATTCCTTCTGCAATTTATATCCTTCACCATACTCTTTGGGCAACAAAGCATGGCGTAATGCTAGAGCTACTTCATGAGAGCCAGGTTTTTTGAAACTGATATGAAATCCTACAATACAGCCTGAATTAGACTCAATAACAGTGGTTAGGTAAGGACGACCAATTTCATTCCCATCTACATCCACTAAAAGAACATCGGAATCAGTATGATCGCATTGAAATATTTGATTGCTGTGAGTTATTTCTAGTTGTCCATCTGTAGTTTGAATAAATTGTTTCAGCCCTTGTCCTGGATGACGTAGCTTTTTCTTATTAAGAAATGGTTCTAGTACTTTGTAGACTGTGACATGGGAAGGAAATTCACCATCTTTTAAACCTGATAACTTAGCTTCTGCTTCGATTAATTTCCAAATTTGAAAACAGTTGACTTCGAGCTTTTTATTACTGTTTTTCTTGTTTAGCAGTTTTCTATTTCTTTTGTATAGCTTGATAATTTTGTCTTGCCATTCAGGACTAATACGAAACTGTCCTTTGTCCGAGCGCACAGTAGAACACAACCCAGCTAATCCTTCCTGTTCTACTTTTGCCACCATTCTACGAATAGTTCTGGTGCTTTTTTCCAGTTTGTTTGCTGCTTCCTCTATTAGCTTGGTTTTCATTTTGAGATCGCTTGCATGACGAATACCTTCGATTAGTTCCATCTTTAGCTTATCTGCGTGAGAAAGCTCGGAGAAAATTGTGTATTCCTTCTCTTTAAAATCATCATTGATAGTTATTAAGCCGTCTTCCAACAATTTTTCTGGAGTTAAATCAACCATGTTGCGATCGCGAAGTATTATCCTTTTACATCGCGCTAATTAAATTTTTGTCTACTTACTTCAATATTTTAGCGTTATATGCAATAATAGCGAAATTTATCTTAATCGAAGATAAACAAATGGCAATCATTCTCGATATTGATCATCTCAATTTCTGCAAATTCAAGTCAATAATTGACATTTAATTCTTTAAATGGATTAAAAATATGAAGATAATAAAATTAGCGTAATTCTCTTCTAGTAAGAATTACAAGATATTATGTCTATTTAAAAATACGTGGAGCGTTAGGTTGTAATTAAAAGATTAGAAAATTGACACTTAATTCTTTAAAACCAAAAATGCCTTAAAAAGAAATTGACATTTAATTCTTTAAGTCGAATTTTAGTTAATTTAGACATCAAAAAAGCTATAAGCTTTGTGAGTCAGTACTTGCGGCTAATTTAATTCTGTGACAATAATTCTTTAAAATTGACAAACAATTCTTTAATGTACAAAAAGGGAGAGTGAAGCCTAATAGTTTGGGTGCAGCTCTATTGAGCGAAAAGTTGGGCTACTTTACGACAATTTGGACATTGATCTAATTTGGACATAGTGTGAACCGTCTATTCCATCGCTGCTAACAATCGTTTAGCCCCATCTGTTTTTAACCTACATTCAGCAGTTTGGCTGAAAGATGAGATATTTATAGAAAGTCTTTCAACCTTCTTCGGCGTGGATTCTCCGCTTCTACCGACAGGTGAAGCGTGGGAGGAAACGCCGACAGGATTTAAACTACACATAAACCAGTTGACCTCTTAAGTAATTTG
>JAAUYH010192580.1_pt1 | contig 16941 bp, 13 predicted proteins | sample 7278061 | NCBI WGS metagenome assembly JAAUYH01 (sample SAMN14350203, study PRJNA611818) | marine sediment metagenome | isolation source: surface marine sediment (0.6m) | place: French Polynesia: Moorea | collected 2018-08 | reverse complement strand
GGTCGGCAAATTTGCACCACCTGATGGCCGCACCGTTTCGGTCGCTTCGGCCAAATAATCCGCCGGTTTGGACCCAAGCGCCCAAGGGCGTATAGACCACATGATGCCGAAACGTGGTTAACGAAAAGCTGAAGACACTGGCGCGCGTTCCTTCAGAGACTTTTTTCTCGGCAAGGTTTACAAGTTTGCGTCTGCGAAACAGTGATCTTGCGGCGAAGACTTCGTGGCCGCGCACACCCGATTCGAAAGGCTTGAACGGGGGTTCGCGGTCGACTAGTTCCATCCTGCCCAGTTCTGCATCGTGACCATCCCGCCATCCCTCGGACAACCCATTCATGCGCCGCGCAACGTCGCGCGGTTCGCAGTTCCCCAGAACCATGTGACGGATAAGACGGTTGAGCTCGCGTTTCCGAATCCGTTCGAATATCTCGTCGTATTTCTCGCCAAGATGTCGCCGAAGATAGATCGCCGTACTTCTGCCGATGTCGAACAAGTCCGTCGGAGTTCGCCGGGCATCGCGCCGCTTCGATGGCGCAAAGCCGTGGTGCACCTCGGCGTCCGGCGCGACCGCCATGACTGCCCCGTTTTTCATCAACCTGAGGGAAAGATCCGTATCGTCCAGGAAGTATCGCAAGTTCGGATCAAAGCCCCCGGCACGCAGAAGCGCTTCCCTTCTGACAGCCATATTCGTGCCAACCAGCTTCAACGCCTTTCCCGCTTCCAGCTTGGGAACGCTGGCGCAAAGCATTTGGTCCTGTTCCAAATGCGTCTCGGCTTCGGCATCGACGGATTCGACCCGCGACTGAAAACTGATGCCGTTGCGACCGCGGACAAAACCCCGGATTGCGTCCGCGCCAGTCCCGGAAAGCCCGTCCTCGAAATGACGCAACCACATCGGCTCGGCAACGGCATCATCATCGATGAACGCACAGACGTCGCCGCCTGACGCAAGGATGCCAGCGTTTCTGGCCTTCGAAAGATTTGCTTCGCCGACTTCAATAGTTTTCAGACGGCTGTCGGAAAGCTCGGCGAGACACTCGGCGTCGGCCACGACAATCACTTCGAACTGCGGGTGGTCGAGTTGTTCAAGCGATTTCAGACAGCGGCGGAGCCAGTGAGGTCGGTGCCAACTGGCGACGACAATGCTAAAGCGCAAGCTTCCGCCGCTTGACGTCATTCGGGCACCAGGCTGACTCCTGGAACCGTGGCCAGAAAGAAGGGATTGCGAAACTCTGGCTTTCCGTATCTCAGAGGTTCATGCGTTTTCTTGACAAGAACCGAACCGCCAGCAGCGCCAAGAACCGCGTGGCCTGCCGCTGTGTCCCATTCCATCGTGGGTCCCAGTCGCGGATAGAAATCAGCTTCGCCTGCGGCGACCAAGCAGAACTTCAAGGATGACCCCGCGCTGACCATATCCTGAACCGGATAGCGCGAGATATAGTCGTCTGTCGCCTGATCGCGGTGCGACTTCGACGCAACGACGCGAAGGGCCGCAGTATCGGGGGACGCTACCCTGATGGGCTTGGTCGGGCCCGCTTTCTCAAGATCGAAATCGCCGGTCTCTTCGATCACCCCGCCCGTTGCCGGCGTCAGGAACATCCGTTCCTTCGCAGGCGCATAGACGACACCAAGCGTGGGCGTGCCGTCTTCGACCAAAGCAATGTTCACCGTGAATTCGCCGCGCCGCTTGATGAATTCCTTGGTGCCGTCGAGCGGATCGACAATCAGAAAAATCCGGGCCGAGAGATCATGCGTTGCCGCCTGTTCTTCGGTCACCAAAGGGATGCCCGGAAATTCGGCGCGCAAACCAGCCGAGATCAAGGCGTCGGCCGCTTCGTCGGCCTCGGTCACCGGGGAAGCGTCGTCTTTCGCGCGCACTCCAAGGTCTTCCCGCTGGTAAACATCCATAATTGCGCGACCGGCTTCGATTGACAGGCGGCGCATTGCCGATACAAGGGCTTTTCTGTCAATTGCGGTCAAAAAAATCTCCAGCTCGCTACCCATTGGCGTTTAAGGCGCTTATTATAGCGTTTGGCAAAACAGGCAAGTTGCAGAAAATGCTGTTCGTCGACGAGCAAAGATCCACCCTTTTGCGTGGCGCTTATAAGCTGATCGATCTGACCTTCCACAACACGGTTCGGTCGGTTCGTAAAGGGCACCGCGATGCCATCTTTGCGATTCTGTCGAGCATTATACAAACCCTTGTAATGGTTGGCGCTTTTTATCTTTTCATGAGCTTCTTCAGGAAGTTCGGGGCAAGCATGGCCGTGCGTGGCGACTTCCTGCTTTACGTCATGTCCGGCATCTTCGTCTTCATGGTTCACATCAAGACCATGACGGCCGTGGCCGGAGCAGAGGGACCGACGTCGCCGATCATGCAGCACTTGCCGATGACGCCGACAGTTTCGTTCCTGTCCGCGGCGTTGAGCACCTTGTACACGCAATTGGTCTCGAAGGCCGCGATCCTCTTGGCATACCACCTGCTTTGGACACCGCTAGAAGTCCATCAACCAGCCGGAGCGATGGCCATGATCCTGCTGGCCTGGTTTTCCGGAATTGCCGTAGGCTCTTGTTTCCTTGCAGTAAAACCGTGGTTTCCGAAGGCGACTGGTACGACGCAGCAGATATATGCGCGTTTTAACATGTTTGCCTCGGGCAAGATGTTTGTCGCCAACGCGATGCCCGCGACCATGATCTATTTCTTTGCATGGAACCCGCTGTTCCACATCATCGATCAGGGACGCGGCTACATCTTCATCAACTACAATCCGCTGAAATCGAATCTGGAATATCCGATCGCCGTGTCCATCGTTTTGCTTGTCATAGGCCTGATCGGCGAAAGCCAGACCCGCAAGCACGTTTCGCTCAGTTGGTTTGCAGGTCGTTAAGCGCGGCCCGTTAACACACGACTCATCCGGGCGCGCTGAGGGTTTTGTACGTTTTGTACATGATCGGAGGACCCGTTTTGCCGTTTTGTACAAACTTGCGTGCGCTGCTCTTATCGAAAGGTGAACGAATTCTGGCAGCACTCCTTATCTGGGTGGTCGCCTTGGCGCTGCCTGCTACTGCGACTCAATATGGGTGGCCTGCGCTTTACGACGTGACCGGCGTTGCGTCGGATGACGTGCTGAACATCCGGGCCGGGCCGACCGCCGCGTCAGAGGTGATCGGCTCTTATGCACCGGATGCGACCGTCGAGGTCATCCGACCGAACGACAACGAAACCTGGGGCCTGGTGAATGTGCGTGAAGGCACCGGTTGGGTGGCCATGCGATTCCTGGCCCGGCGGCCCGGTCAGTTCGATGGGCATTTCCCGGACTTCGCCATCTGTACCGGAACCGAGCCCTTTTGGTCCGTCAAACGTGACGGCGATCAACTGACGACAGAGATGTTCCTGACCGACGAACCGCCGATCACGGAAACTGTTCTGTGGGAACAAACCACGGTCAATCATCGCCATCGCTATTCCTTCCGGACCGCAAATCAGGTCGGCGTCATCGCGCGCCAGTATTGCGACGACGGCATGTCGGATCAGGAATTCGGGCTGGAACTGAACCTCATCCTTCTGGAGGAGGGCGTGCATCTGCAAGGCTGCTGTCGGCTCCTGCCACCCGGAGAGTAAGGTTCAGCCGCCCGCCCTTCGGCAAGAGCGTGCTGGAGCCAAACTTGATCCGGTCGATGCCATGATAGGCCAGCCGGGCAGGACCGCTTAGGACCGCCACATCGCCGGATTGCAGCCAGATGCTTTGCGTCGGCCCCTTGCGCGTGCTCTGCCCTATCCGGAACAAGGCGTCGTCGCCAAGCGAGATGGACACGACCGGCCAGCTTGTGTCGGCTTCATCGCGATCCTGATGAAGCCCCATCTTCGCCCCCTCGCCATAATAGTTGAGCAGGCAGGAATCCGGTGCGCGCTCCACACCTGCGACCGCATTCCAGACGTCCAGCACATTTTGGGGAAGTTCCGGCCACGGCTTACCGTCCGGTTGTAACGGCGCATAGCGGTAGCCCGTAGCATCCGCAAACCAGGCGAGCGGACCCGCCGCGCTCGTCCTTACGCTCATCTTTCTGCCGCCGGGAACCTGGTATTGGCGGAATGGGGCCGCTTCCCCGATTGCGCGAAGATCGGCAACGAGCGCGCGTTGCCGATCCGCATCCAGGAAGGACTTCCAGATTTTAACACCGTTTACGGTGAGGGTTTCAGAGACCATCCGCCCAACTTAGGGCGGGATGGGAAGTGCGCCAATCAGTCTTCTGTGGTTGCCGCAGCTTCCGCCTTTGCCTCGGCTTTGTCGGCCTTTTCGGCCTTCTTCTCTGCAATGTCCGCTTTCTTGTCCGCGTTCTCGGCCTTCTTCCCGGCCTTCTCGGCAGCGGCCTCGGCCTTGTCGGCGGTCTTTTCCGCGCGGTCTTCGGCCTTTTCGGCATTTGCAGCCGTCTTGTCCGCCTTCTCGGCAGCCTTCTTGGCCGCGGCGATGTTCTTTTCCGTCGGCTTCTTCTCGGCCTTCGCAGCCTTGCGTTCGGCTTTCTCGGCAGCCTTCTCGGCACGTTTTGCGGCTTTCTCGGCTTTCTTCGCAGCTTTCTCGGCGCGCGCTGCCTTCTTGGCGGCCTTGGCGTCTGCCTTTTCAGCGGCCTTCTTTGCCTTCTCGGCCCGCGCGGCCGCCTTGTCGGCGGCCTTGCGCGCCTTTTCGGCCTTGGCGGTGAGCTTGTCAGCGCGTGTCGGTTCGGCCTTGGTGCTGTCCGGCGTCTCTTTCGTTTCTGTCTTGGTCACAGCCGGTGCCTTGTCGCTTTGACCATCGGCGTTCCGCGATACAAGCGAACGGCTGCTGTCATGGCAAAGAGAAACGCCCAAGAACTTTGAACACCCCTCAGCATGAGCCGGGGCGGCAAAGACAAATTGGCTGGAAAGAAGCGCGGCTATAGCCGCTTGAGGCAGGATACGCATAACAACACTCGCACTTTGATACGAGTGTGAGTGTCGCAAGTCACTGCGTAAACATTTAGACGAAATTAAGGAAAATTTTCAAAAGAGTTTAATTGGTCGCCGGGAATCACGAAGGAGCTCCGAAATTCCTGTATTTCTTACGCTTGCAGGGGCTGGGACCCCTCCCTATATACCGCACGAAGCCGTGAACGGCCCCTTGGAGGGTTGTCACCAAATTTGGGATTGGGCTGCGGTGCCATAACGGGCCGTTCCCCGCAACATCGCCTAGAGAGGATACTGAGCATGGGTAAAGTCATCGGTATTGACCTTGGAACCACGAACAGCTGCGTCGCTATCATGGATGGGTCTCAGCCACGGGTTATCGAGAACGCCGAAGGTGCCCGGACCACGCCGTCGATTGTCGCCTTTACCGACAACGAGCGTCTGGTCGGCCAGCCTGCGAAACGTCAGGCCGTCACAAACCCCGAGAACACCGTTTTTGCCGTCAAGCGTCTGATCGGCCGTCGCGTCGACGATGCCGAGGTGACGAAGGACAAGAAGATCGTTCCTTATGAAATCGTCGACGGCGGCAATGGCGACGCATGGGTCGAAGCTGGTGGCGAGAAATATTCGCCGTCTCAGATCAGCGCTTTCATTCTGCAGAAGATGAAAGAGACCGCCGAGAGCTATCTGGGCGAAGACGTGACGCAGGCCGTCATCACGGTTCCTGCCTATTTCAACGACGCCCAGCGTCAGGCCACGAAGGACGCCGGCAAGATCGCCGGTCTGGAAGTGCTGCGGATCATCAACGAGCCAACGGCGGCTGCCCTTGCCTATGGTCTGGACAAAAAAGAGACGAAGACCATCGCGGTTTATGACCTTGGTGGCGGTACGTTCGACATCACCATTCTGGAAATCGACGACGGGCTTTTCGAAGTGAAGTCGACCAACGGGGACACGTTCCTTGGTGGTGAAGACTTCGACATGCGGATCGTCAATTACCTGGCGGACGAGTTCAAGAAAGAGCATTCTGTCGATCTGACGAAAGACAAGATGGCTTTGCAGCGCCTGAAAGAGGCGGCTGAAAAGGCCAAGATCGAGCTGTCGTCTTCGACGCAGACCGAGATCAACCAGCCGTTCATCTCGATGGACCCGTCGTCGGGCACGCCCTTGCACATGGTCATCAAGCTGACGCGCGCGAAGCTGGAAAGCCTGGTTGGTGATCTGATCAAGAATTCGATCAAGCCGTGTCAGGCTGCCTTGAAGGACGCGGGCCTGTCGACTGACGATATCGACGAGGTCGTTCTGGTCGGCGGTATGACCCGGATGCCGAAGGTGAAGGACGAGGTGACGAAGTTCTTCGGCAAGGAACCCCATCAGGGTGTGAACCCGGACGAGGTCGTTGCCATGGGCGCCGCCATTCAGGCCGGTGTTCTGCAGGGTGACGTGAAGGATGTTGTTCTGCTGGACGTCACGCCGCTTTCGCTTGGTATCGAAACGCTGGGCGGTGTGTTCACCCGGTTGATCGACCGCAACACGACGATCCCGACGAAGAAGTCGCAGATCTTCTCGACCGCGGAAGACAACCAGAACGCCGTGACGATCCGGGTGTTCCAGGGCGAGCGCGAGATGGCGTCGGACAACAAGATGCTCGGCCAGTTCAATCTGGAAGACATCCCGCCCGCGCCGCGTGGTCTGCCGCAGATCGAGGTGACCTTCGACATCGACGCGAACGGCATCGTGTCCGTTTCGGCGAAGGACAAGGGCACCGGCAAAGAGCAGAAGATCACCATCCAGGCCTCGGGCGGTTTGTCGGATGACGAGATCGAAGCAATGGTCAAGGATGCCGAGGACAACGCCGAGGCAGACAAGGCCAAGAAGGATCTGATCGAAGCCAAGAACGCCGCCGAAAGCCTGATCCACGCAACCGAGAAGTCGATGGAAGAGCATGGCGACAAGGTCGACCCGACCACGATCGAAGCGATCGAGCTGGCCATGGCCAACCTGAAGGAGCAGCTGGAAACCGAAGACGCGGGCAAGATCCGCTCGGGCATCCAGAATGTGACCGAAGCGTCGATGAAGCTTGGTGAAGCGATCTACAAGGCGCAGGCCGAAGCCTCTGGCGATGCCGATCCCGAAGATCATGACGAAGGCCCGCAGGGTGTCGATGACGACATCGTCGATGCCGACTTCGAAGATCTCGACGACGACAAGCGCGCTTGACGCCGCTGAACGCAACCCGGACCGGCCTTCGGGCCGGTTTTTGCGTTTCCTGGGGGATACGCCATGTCAAAGCGTGACTATTACGACATATTGGGGGTCTCGAAGGGCGCAGGTGCTGACGAGATCAAGAAGGCTTACCGGTCCAAGGTGAAGGAACTTCACCCGGATCGGAATACCGAAAACCCGAACGCCGAAGCCGAGATGAAGGAAGTCAATGAAGCGCATGACATCCTGAAGGACGCTGAAAAGAAGGCCGCCTATGATCGTTTCGGTCATGCGGCGTTCGAAGGCGGCATGGGCGGCGGCGGGCGGCCGGGCGGTGGCGGATTCCATGGCCAGGGCGATTTTGCCAGCGCGTTTTCCGATGTGTTCGATGACCTCTTCGGCGATATCATGGGTGGCCGTCGCGGTGGCGGCGGCGGGCGCCGGGCTGTGCGCGGCTCTGATCTGCGCTATCAACTGCGGATCTCGCTCGAAGATGCTTATGCCGGGCTGCAGAAAACCATTCAGGTGCCGACGTCGGTGGCCTGCGACGCCTGCAACGGCAACGGGGCCGCGGACGGAACCGAGCCAACTACGTGCCCGACCTGTTCCGGTATGGGTAAGGTGCGTGCCAGCCAAGGCTTCTTCACAGTCGAAAAGACCTGTCCGACCTGTGGCGGTCTTGGGCAGATCATTCAAAACCCCTGCAAGTCCTGTAGCGGGGCCGGTCGCGTCGAAAAGGACCGCTCGCTCAGCGTGAACATCCCGGCAGGTGTCGAAACCGGAACGCGCATCCGCCTGGCAGGCGAAGGCGAGGCTGGTCTGCGCGGCGGGCCTGCAGGCGATCTCTATATCTTTATCGAGGTTGCCGACCACGCGCTGTTCCAACGCGACGGCAACACGCTTTATTGCCGGGTGCCGGTGTCCATGACCTCGGCGGCGATGGGCGGTGATATCGAAATCCCGACCATCGACGGGGGTCGCAGCAGGGTGAAGATCCCAGCTGGCAGCCAGTCGGGACGTCAGATGCGCCTTCGCGGCAAGGGCATGCCATCGCTTCGCGGCGGCGGCGCGGGCGATATGCTGATCGAGCTGGCCGTGGAAACGCCGGTCAACCTGACGTCGAAGCAGAAAGAGCTTTTGCGCGAATTCGAGAAACTCAGCGAAGAGAACAATCCCGAAAGCACGGGCTTCCTGAAGAAAATGAAATCGTTCTGGGAAAGCATGAAAAGCTAGCTCTGTCGTCTCATTTGAAACAATGACGGCCGTTCGCGATGATCGCGGACGGCCGTTTTACATTCTGCCCCGATTTGAACGCATTCTTTGGCAAATGTGGCGAAATGTGGTTCCCTCATTTCAGTTGTGTTGTGTTCCATCTGTTAACGAGTTTCGCCCATGTCGCCCATCGATCGAGTTGCGCTGCGTTCCCAAGCCTTCGACATCCTCGGCATTCCAGCCAATTCGACCAAGTCCGATATTCGCCGCGCCTATAAGAAACTGGCGAAGGAAAAGCATCCGGATCAGCACCCGGAGTGCGGAAGCGAGTTTGCCCAGATCACCGAAGCCTATCAGGCCTTGCGCGAGCATGCGGACGAGTTGAACATTGAAGATTGCGCGAACGATCCCGCGCCGGCGAGCGTATCTCCGCGTCGCGTTTCGCGACCAAACCTGAGGGCAAGCGAGTCTGAATTCACCGAGGCCGAGCGCAAGGAATGCCAGGCGCTGCTGAACGGGTATGACGGTGGGGATGGACGTTACGTGGCCAACGCGGTCTATCGCGTTGGTCGCAAGCTGACGTTTTTGGTCCGAGAGCCGATGGCGAAGGGCATGAACCTGGTCGTCGTCCCAACGGGAATGCTGCACGATGCGCGGCGTGTGATGCCGCGGCTTCTGTCGTTCCACAGCCGGGACGCGGTCGGCGGGTTTTATGAAATGCCAGATCAGGAGTGTGTCGAGCATTTCCCTGGCGCCCGCCAGGTGCAAATCCGGTTCATCAGCGATTAAGCCGTTCTTAACCATGGGTGCCGATGCTCCGGCGCATGTCGGAGCAGTATTCCTTTGATGAGGCGGCCATGCCGCTGTTCGCGGCTCAGGCCGACGCGCTGCCGTCCTATATCAAGGATCATCGTCAACGTCTGCGCGCCCGGTTTCGCAAGGGCGGGCCGGATGCGGTGGCGGACTATGAGCTGCTTGAACTGGTCCTTTTTCGCGCCATACCGCGCCGCGATGTAAAGCCTCTGGCCCGCAGCCTGTTGACGGCCTTCAGAGACTTCAACGGGGTCATTTCCGCCCCGGTCGAGCGGCTTGGCGAGATCGACGGTGTTGGTGACGCGGTCATCACCGAATTGAAGGTCGTCGAAGCTGCCGCGCACCGGCTGGCGCAGACGCGGATCATCGACAGGCCCGCCTTGTCGGGTTGGCAGGCGGTGGTCGAGTATTGCCGCACCGCCATGGCGCACGGGCCGACCGAGCAGTTCCGCATCTTGTTTCTGGATCGCAAGAACGTGCTGATCGCGGATGAACCCCAGGCAAAGGGAACGGTGGATCATGTGCCGGTCTATCCCCGCGAGGTCGTGAAGCGCGCGCTTGAGCTGAATGCCAGCGCCCTGATCCTGGTGCACAACCATCCATCCGGCGACCCGACACCGTCAGAGGCCGACATCGCCGTGACCCGGCAGATCGAGCAAGCGGCAGAGACCCTTTCGATCACGCTGCATGACCATCTGATCATCGGGGCGACGGGCGAATTCTCGTTTCGGTCGGCCGGTTATCTATAGCTTGCGAAGCCAGACCTCGACGCGCCGGTTCACTTGTCGCCCCCAGGGCGTGTCGTCGCAGGCCATGGGCATGACCTCTCCGAAACCGGTTGCCCGAAGCGGGATGTCCGTGCGCTGAACCCGTGCGGCGACGGCGCGTCGGACGGCGCGGGCGCGACGCTCTGACAGTCGGACATTCCCGGCTTCGGGCCCGATGCCGTCCGAGAAGCCGACAAAAAGCACCTCGTGACCGTCGAATTCGCCGCCGTCGATGGCATCCGCAAGGCGCTGAACATCAGGGGCCGAGACCAGATCACTGGACCCATCCTGAAACCGGAAGGTCAGGGTCAGGCGCTCGCCCTCCAGAAGCGTGGCAATCATGTTCTGGACCGCTGCCATCGCCTCTGTGTCATTGCCAGCGGCCAGAACGGCGTTGGCGATGCGGTCGCCTTGTCGTTCGAACCCGATCCGGCCGATGGCCTGGTCGACGTAGCCCGCCGCGCGGATGATTGGCTGCGCTTCGGCGCTGCGGGCAAAGGCAATGAAGTCCCGAACGATCTTTGGCTGCCGCGCTCCGACCCTTTGCAGGTAGAGCGCCTTGGTGATCGGATAGTCCTTGGCGCGGATCGTGTCGCGGGTGGCGGGCGCGGCCAGACCGCAGGCACCGCTGATTACCAAAGGTACGGTGTTGCCAATGGCTGAATAGGGCACCAACCCGATGGCCGCTGGATTGGCAGCGACGGCGTCGGACAGATCCGCCGGACTTTCGTGGAAAGTGGCCTTGGCCAAGCGCCTGTCAGGATTGAGGCGCTGGACAGCGTCGTCCCATCCCTTGGGAAGATGCAGTTCCACGGAAAGGTCCTCGCCGCCCAGACGCGACCAGTTGGACAAGCGCCCGCTGAGCAGTCCTTCGAGCTGCGCAAAGGTCAGCATGGCGCGCGGATTTTCGGTGGCGACACTGGGCACAAGCGCATCAAGCGCGATCACATCCTGTCGAACCGGCCCATTGGCGGGCACCTTCGTCGCGCCCAGATCGATGTCGCGCGAGGCCAGTTGTTGTTCTACCACCTCGCTGCCTGCCACAGTGCCGTCGATGATGGCCACCATGCGGTCGGTATCCGCCTCGCGAAGCTCCCATGCCACTGTCGTGTCGTCGGTGAAACGGCGGATGTACTCCAGACCGTTCAGATCGGCGAACACCTCCAGCAGGGCGGGGATCAGACGGTGGATCATGTCGGGCGCGCCACCGACGCGGGCGCGTGCCACCAGCTTTGCCGGGTCCGGGCATCCGGCCCCGCTGCATCTCAGGCGTCCGGCATCCAGCGTGACCGGTCCCGCAACGGTTTCCACACGAAAGAACTCGCCATCCTGCGAAAGAAGCTGGCCTTCCAGAACCACTTGGCCATCTGAAGATGTCAGTTTGACAGGACCCGCGGCGCCGACGAGCGGGATCAGACAAAGACCAACGATCAAAAAGATACGAAGCATGTGGCAGCAAGCAAACGGATTAGTGTAACGCCAGTCTCATGTCGGGGAACAGGTTTTGCAAGCGGAGGTGTTCCCCGATGCGCTCGCAGCCGGGCATTTTCAGTAACACTTCCGACGGACTCAATCGTCCAAGAGGACCCGACTGATACGCGGTTGCCTCGACGGTTTGGTCACAGGAGGTTTCTGTTATCTCGGCATCGACCGTCAGCCGGATCACGCCGGACGAGGGCATGGCACCAACGGGCACACTGTATATCTCGGCGCCGGACCCCGTCTCATCCCCCAACCGCGTCAGAAAACCACCGCCGCGCAAGGCCCGTTCCGGCGCCTTGGGCGCACCGGACCAGACATGCCCGTTCTGTTGATCTTTCGCCCCGAATTCATAGGCATTGATCCGGAAGACCTGGGGTCCGTTCCACTGCAGCATGACATGTCGAAACTGATCCGCCTCAGGTACGTTCATGGAATGCCGCAAGAGGCGTTCGCCAATGGCGACCTCGACTTCAGCGTCCTGCTCGAAGGCGGGAATGCGCGCCTGCCAACGGCCATAGGCGTCTGTCTTGACGCCAACGGTGATCGGACCCTGACGCAGTGTAGCGGTCTGGTTCGGCGAACAACTCGCGGTCAGGTCAACGCGCAAGGTCGCGGCCGGTGCAGCGGAAACTGTCAGGCGCGGTTCGCAGTCCGCGACGCGAGTTGACCACTGTTCTTGCACACGATCGGGATAGCGTGGTGGTTGGTGAAGGATCGGCAGGGGCGCCGCTTGCGGAGACGTGGGCAGGGGCTTTGGGACATCTTCCGATCCTGGAACAGCAACAATCGATGCAGGCTCGGTCAAGACGGTCTGCATCAGAAAGCCACTCAGAAACGCCAGAATCAACGTGACGACTGCTGTCGTCCAGCGCCGCTTGTCCAGCGAAGCAAGGAACTTCATTACCTACCTCCATCCGGCCCGCTCTTGGCTGGCGGGTCCAGCGTTGCCTTGGAAGGTAGCCAAATTCTTGCGCTGGGCCGAGCGCCGCCGGATGGAATTCCTCAGAACTGAGTCGATTGCGTCACAATGCGCCGTGGCAGTGCTTGAACTTCTTGCCGGATCCGCAAGGGCATTGGTCGTTTCGACCGGGCTTGCCCCAGGTTTCGGGATCGTTCTCGTCAAAGCCCGCTTCAACTGCTTCCTGCGTTGGTGCGGGTGGCGTGTTGGAAGCCTCGGCAGCACCGGCGGCCATCTGTTGTTGGGCCAGCGCCTGTTGCATCATCGCCTGCTGCTCTTCTTCGGTCAGCGGACGGATATGGGCGAGTTTCTCGGTCACGTCCGCACGTAGACCGTTCAAAAGACCTTCGAACAGGGCGAAGGCCTCGGACTTGTACTCGTTGATCGGGTCGCGCTGGGCATAGGCGCGGAAGCCGATGACCGAGCGCAGGTGTTCCAGCGTCAGGATGTGTTCGCGCCATTTGGCGTCCATCGTCTGTAGAACGATCTGCTTTTCGATGGACCGCATGGCCTCTTGGCCAAATGTGTCGGACTTGGCTTGCATGAACTCGTCCGACTTTTCGTAAAGTCGTTCGCGGATGTCCTGATCGTCAACACCCTCTTCGTCGCCCCATTCGACCACGGGGACCGAGATGCCGATCTTTTCCTCGATCGCAGCTTTCAGCCCTTCGGTATCCCACTGATCTGCGTAGGATTTCGGTGGGATAAAGGTATCGACCAGATCGTCGATGACCTCGTGCCGCATGTCCTGAACGACCTCTTCGACCTCGTCGGATTCCATCACTTCCATGCGCTGGCCGAAGATGACCTTGCGCTGGTCGTTCATCACGTCGTCCATTTTTAGAAGCTGCTTCCGGATGTCGAAGTTGCGGCCTTCGACCTTGGCCTGCGCGCGTTCGAGCGACTTGTTAACCCAAGGGTGCTGGATCGCCTCGCCTTCCTGCATGCCCAGTTTGGACAGAACACTGTCCAGACGTTCCGAGCCGAAGATGCGCATCAGGTCATCTTCAAGGCTCAGGAAGAACGCGGATCGGCCCGGGTCGCCCTGACGGCCGGAGCGGCCGCGCAACTGGTTGTCGATGCGGCGGCTTTCGTGGCGTTCGGTGCCGAGGACAAACAATCCACCGGCTGCGAGAACCTTTTCCTTATCACCTGCGTGTTCAGCTTCGATCTTGGCGCGCAGTTCTTCCGGGTCGGCCTCGGGGTCTTCCGCCATGGCCTGCAATACGCGCATTTCGACGTTGCCGCCCAGTTGGATGTCGGTGCCGCGACCGGCCATGTTGGTGGCTATGGTCACCGCGCCCGGTTTGCCAGCGTCACCGACGATCTGGGCTTCCTGTTCGTGGTGGCGTGCGTTCAGAACATTGTGCGGGATGTTGGCCTTGTTCAGCAGGTCGGACAGGAACTCTGACCGCTCGATCGAGGTCGTGCCGACCAGGACGGGCTGGCCTTTTTCATGTGCCTCGCGGATTTCATCGACAACACCGTCGAACTTTTCGCGCGCGGTGCGGAAGATCTGGTCATCCTGGTCTTCGCGGGCGATGGGCATGTTGGTCGGGATTTCCATCACGCCAAGCTTGTAGATCTCCTGAAATTCCTCGGCCTCGGTGGACGCTGTACCGGTCATGCCCGCCAGCTTGTCGTAAAGGCGGAAGTAGTTCTGGAAGGTGACGCTGGCGAGGGTCACGTTCTCGGGCTGGATCGGCACGCCTTCCTTGGCTTCGATGGCTTGGTGCAGACCCTCGGAGAGCCGCCGGCCAGCCATCATGCGGCCGGTGAATTCGTCGATCAGCACGACTTCGTTGTCGCGGACGATATAGTCCTTGTCCTTGGTGAACAGCTTGTGGGCGCGCAGGCCCTGGTTCACGTGGTGGACGATCGTCGTGGACTCGGGGTCATAAAGCGACTGGCTTTCGGGCAGTAGGCCCGTTTCATGCAGGCGGGCTTCCAGGAAGTCGTTGCCTTCGTCGGTGTAGGTGACGTTCCGGGTCTTTTCGTCCAGCGTGAAGTGTTCGTCCTGCACTTCGGGGATGATCTTGTCGATGGTGATGTAAAGTTCGGAGCGGTCCTGGCTGGGCCCCGAGATAATCAGCGGCGTCCGCGCTTCGTCGATCAGGATCGAATCGACCTCGTCCACGATCGCGAAGAAGTGACCGCGCTGGGCCATGTCTTCAAGGCTCGCCTTCATGTTGTCGCGCAAGTAGTCGAACCCAAGCTCGTTGTTGGTGGCATATGTGATGTCGCAGGCGTAGGCCTCGCGCTTTTCGTCTTCCATCTGGCCCGGATAGACGACGCCCGTCGTCATCCCGAGCGCGCCATAAACCTTGCCCATCCAGCCCGCGTCCCGTTTTGCCAGGTAGTCGTTCACGGTGACGATATGGACGTTGTTGCCCGTAAGCGCGTTCAAGTAGGCCGGGAAGGTGGCGACAAGCGTCTTGCCCTCGCCGGTCTTCATTTCGGCGATGTTGCCCCGATGCAGGAAGATGCCGCCAATCAGCTGAACGTCGAAGGCGCGAAGGCCCAGCGCCCGCTTGGCCCCTTCGCGGCAGTTGGCAAAAGCTTCAGGCAAGAGGTCTTCCAGCGTTTCGCCGTCTGCCAGACGCTTCTTGAATTCCTCTGTCTTGGCGATCAGGCCCTCGTCGGACAAAGCCTCGAACTCGGGCTCCAGTGCGTTGATCTGGTCGACAAGTGGTTGAAGCGCCTTGACCTGACGGTCGTTGACCGAGCCGAAAACCTTCTTCGCGATGGAGCCTAATCCAAGCATTCACTTCGCCTTCTTACGCATTTCTGACGCGGATGTGTGAGGGGTTGCGCTTGCCCGTGCCTCTGGCCCGCCATAGAAGGGCAAAACGGCGCGCCGCTTTGCCAACGATTGCGATGTAAGCGGCGGGTTTATAACTGTCAACGTCGCCAGCATCGCGCGGCCCCATCTGAGGTATTCTTATGCCATTTAAATCCGGACTGTCGTTGATTGGCGCTGCCGTGCTGTTTGTCCTGCCGCATGCCGCACCTGCCGAAGGGCATGTGTCGTCGGAAACCGTCGTTGCCACCGTGAACGGAACCGATATCACGTTGGGTCACATGATCCTGCTGAAGCAGCGTCTGCCGCAGCAATACCAGCAATTGCCGCCTGATGTCTTGTTCAACGGTATTCTTGACCAGTTGGTGCAACAAACCCTTCTGGGCGCATCCGTCGACGAGTTGTCGAAAGAGGCGCTGTTGACGCTGGAAAACGAAGAGCGTGCCGTGCGCGCGGCCGAAGAACTGCGCCGTGTCGTCGATAGCGCGGTGTCAGAAGAAGCTATCCAGGCCGCCTATGAACGTCTCTATGGCACGATCGAGCCCGAGCCCGAGTACAATGCCTCGCACATCCTCGTCGAAACCGAGGAAGAAGCGCAGGCACTGGTGAACGAACTGGAAGGCGGGGCCGATTTCGCCGAGCTGGCGAAGGAAAAGTCGACCGGTCCTTCTGGCCCGCGCGGTGGTCAGCTTGGCTGGTTCGGCAAGGGCGCCATGGTGCCACCCTTCGAAGAAGCCGTGATCGCGATGGAGGTGGGTGCCATTTCCGCACCCGTTCAGACGCAATTCGGGTGGCATGTCATCAAGCTGAACGAAACCCGGATCAAGGATGCACCGCCACTGGATCAGGTCCGGGCCGAAGTGACCGAAGATGTGCGTGCGGAAGCCGTGCAGAAGCGGGTCGAGGAATTGACAGAAGCCGGTACGGTGACACGCCTGACGGTCGAAGACATCGACCCGGCGTTGCTGGACGACCGGTCCCTGATCGAGAACTGAAATGGTCGATGCGCTCCCGGTCTCGCCGCTGGCGCCCAAGGGCGGGTTCCCGGATCTGGCCGCCGTGCCGGGCGTCCGCCTTGCAACTGCGGCGGCGGGTGTGAAGTATCAAGACCGGACGGACGTGATGTTGGCCGCGCTTGATCCGGGCACGGTCATTGCAGGGACGTTCACGTGCTCCAAGACCCGCGCCGCACCGGTTCTGGACTGTCAGGCGAAGCTTGGGGGTCCGTCCGAAGCGGGCGCCGCCATTCTGGTGAACTCGGGCAACGCGAATGCCTTCACAGGCGTCAAGGGCGTCGAAGCGGTTCAGGCCGTGACGCAGGCTGTTGCCGATACCCTTGATGTGCCAGAGGCCCGTGTTTTCACCGCCTCTACTGGTGTGATCGGCGAACCCTTACCGCACGAGCGCATTACGCAAGTGATCGGTGAGCTTTCGACGGCTTTGTCCCCAGACGCATTAGCTGACGCGGCGCGGGCGATCATGACGACGGATACCTTTCCCAAGGGTGCGGGCCGACAAGTCACTATTGGCGGAAAAACAGTCACTATTTCGGGATTTGCGAAGGGATCCGGCATGATCGCGCCCGACATGGCGACCATGTTGGTCTATGTCTTCACAGACGCGCAAATCGGCTTCGAGCCGCTGCAATCCATGGTCGCCGACCAGTGTGACCGCACGTTCAACTGCATCACCGTCGACAGCGACACCTCGACATCGGACACGCTGATGGTCGCTGCCACCGGTGCCTCGGGCGTTGCCGTTAAGGACGGGCGCAGCCGGTCAG
>JAAUYH010214680.1_pt1 | contig 16949 bp, 17 predicted proteins | sample 7278061 | NCBI WGS metagenome assembly JAAUYH01 (sample SAMN14350203, study PRJNA611818) | marine sediment metagenome | isolation source: surface marine sediment (0.6m) | place: French Polynesia: Moorea | collected 2018-08 | reverse complement strand
TCCCTGCACTTATTTATAGCGATCGCGTAGTGATTGGGTGCGCGATCGCTATAAATAATCATCTAAAACTTTATCAAAAAATATACAGTTAATTTTGCTTAAGTACTTATTGCTTGGAGTACCAATTTTACTTTTCTTCAGAGCTATTTGAACATTACCATCTACTAGACGAACATGGAAATCTCCTGAAGAAAGGTTCTTACCAGAACTTAAATCAGATTCATAACCATCAGAGTCTCCACTATCTGCGCCAGTAGGATTGTTTCCTCCTATGCTGTTGTTTCTATCCTCATAAACTTCAACTTCACCAATTCCACCTTTATTTTTCCAGCTTGAACTTAGGTCTTCTCTCTTAGGTTGATAAACCAGAAAGTAGTAAGACTGACCATCACCATCAGCTTCTATCTCTAAATAGTATTTTCGAGATTCTCCTGTATTATCAAAATCCCAGTCGTTTCTAAGGTCTAATTCGCTATTAGCCAAAAAATTTTTTTTAAGGTGATTTATCGCGCCTACTCTAATCATCTTTAGAGGGTACAGGGTCATAACCCCCTGGATGGAAAGGATGACAGCGTAAAATACGCTTGATGGCTAGCCAACTTCCTCGAAATACGCCAAATTTTTCTATTGCTTCTATTGCATACTGAGAACAGGTAGGCTGAAAGCGACAGCTAGGAGGAAATAGGGGGGATATAAAGCGACGATAGCCACTAATTAAGATAATTAGTAAATTTTTCATCAGGCAAACATTATCTTACGCATAATCCAACTGATTAATGTTACAGCGCAGACTACAGCTAATTGTCCGAGCAAAGGAGTAAAGGAGTAAAAGTAAATGCCTTGTGGTAGGCTCATTCCTTCTGCTAAACCATGCCAATAAGATAAAAAGATTAAATAAACAATCCCTGTCAAGTGAATTACCACTAATCCTACAATACAGCTAAAAAATAGAGAATTTATCTGAGCTAAGTTTTTAAAAGCTAAATAGCCACACAACCAAGCACCAAAAACAAAACCTAGCAAGTAACCAAAATTAGGTTCTAGAATATATTGCCAACCACCACCATGAGCAAATATTGGGACTCCTACTAAACCTATTGTTATATAGGCTATTTGGGATAAAACAGCAGCGTTTCTTCCACCCAAACAACCTGTTAGTAATACAGCACCAATTTGATAGGTAACTCCTAGGGTAGTTATGGTGATTCCTTGATTGTCCCAACCCCAAGGTGCGGAAATACTCTGGGCTTCTACAAAAGTCCCTCCGACAGTTAAGATAAAACCAATAACCGCCCATAAAATTACTTCAGGCGGAGAGGGGATATAAACCTCAAATCCTTGCTCTATTTCTAAGTCGAGTTGCTCTCTTAGCCACTGATTTTCAGATTTTAAATTATCTAGGTTTTTCTGTTTTTCTTCAATAATGTGTTGTAGGTGAGCAATAAGTATCTTGACGCTATAGGGAGTTGTTTCCCATTCAAAATCTGTTATTTCTTGACTGGGTTTAGGCAGTTGTCTGAGGTTAGACATATGCTAAATCGATGGATGGCATCTCTTAGTTTACTCCTCTAAAACTAAATTGGAGATGATATTGCTGGAGAGTTTGTTACTTTTTAACTTATTTATTTGCAAGACTTAACTTAACGTCAAAAGAAGTCCCGAGCAATACTGCCTTGTATGCAGTTTGTAAGTTATACGAGTGTTAGTGCCACCTTCGGGTGAAGCAAAACCACTGGATAGGGAATAAGACCAACAACGATAGAGCGAATAATGCTCGAAAATAGAAGGCAATCTAAATGAAACAGGAAGCCTACAGTTTCACTGTAGGTAGTTCACTAAATACTGTCCCCACTGAGAAGCTAGGGTGGAGTCGGTGAAGGGGATTTTAATCGGCTCTTTTTGCTCAATCAACTGAAATTCTAGACAAGCTTTACCGTGATTTACTGAATTATCCCAGTCTATGATATTGTCTGCAACAAGCAAGCGAATATCTTGCACATCTTTGAGGGAAAAGGTTTGTAAGTCTTTAATTCCTTTAGCGGTAGGTGTTCCCCAAGTTATAGTATTCTCTTTATGTCCTATTACTGAGTAAATATCATATTTAGCTTTATCAAATTTTTCTGACCAAATTCGATATCCTTCGACTTTTTGGTATTCTTTCCAACCACTCCAAGTTAACCAAATAAATAATGCCAATAAAGGCAGCCAAATTAATCCTCTTTCCATATTTTTTACTGCTCTAGTTTTTCACTATATAACTTTGTCCCACAATGTTTACAAAATTGGGCATCGGGGTCATGATGAGATAGATTACAGTTTTTACACTGTCTTTCTACTACGTTAACAGTTTTTAAAACTTGTTTGAGCAATTCACCTAATTGCCAAGGAATAAATAAAACTCCTGTTAAAATCATTAGCAAGGTCATGGCTTTTCCTGGTTCAGAAAGAGGCGTAACATCTCCATAACCTACAGTGGTCATGGTGACAACCACAAAATAAAACGCATCAAAAAAGTTTTTTAATCCTGTGGGATTAATAGTATGTTCTACTTGATAGATTAATCCTGCATAAATAAAAATCATAGAGAATAAAGTTAAAAAAATTCTCACAAAAACAATACTTTCACTGGGTTTAATTCCTAATAGTACAATTTCTAGTTCCCAAAAACGGATAATTCTCAAAATCCGAAACCAGCGAAAGACCCGAATAAATCTTATATCCATAAACCCTATAAATAAAGGCAAAATAGCTAGGATATCGATGATTGAAAAAGGATTTAAAACAAATTTTACTTTATTATTTGCTGACCAAAAACGCAGAACATACTCTAAAGTGAAAATCTCTAAAATTCCCAGATCTACGATATGTAAAATTTCTTGTATTTCTGAATTCAGGGGATAGGTTTCAATGACGAATATGCCAGCAGAAAATAAAATCAACAAGAGAATTACTAAATTAATGACTAATCCTGTAGGCGTTTCAATATCTTCTAAATAAAAAGCAATTTTTTCTTTGATTGATGCCATTGTTAAAGATTGGATTTAATTGAGAAACTTAGGTCTAGCTTCTTGATTGATGTTTAAAATTTGTTCTAAATTATCCCAGTTTTTTTGCTCAATTAGATTAATTATTTTATCTAGATTCTGACGATAGACTTGGAGCGATCGCAATAATGCTTTACGATTATATTGTGCCATCATTGTCCCTAACTCAGGATTACCACCACCAACCCGACTAGTATCCCGAAATCCCGAACTAGCTAAATGTTGCGCCAACTCTAACACCTGTGGTTCAGTTTCTCCCAAGCAAGCACTAATCAAACTGGTACTAGTCATAACTGGTAAATGAGATATCCAAGCTACAGCACTGTCATGGACTTCAGGAGAACAGATATAAGGTTTCGCTCCTAGTGATTCTGCTATATTTTTGAGTTTCTCAATCCCCGAGATATTTTCTTCTGGGGGAGTAATAACATAAGCTGCACCCTTAAATAAGTTAGTTTGGGCTGCATTAATACCTTGTTCTGCTGTTCCCGCCATAGGGTGTCCTCCAATGAAGTTTGACCATAACTGAGAACAAGCTGTAACTATGGGCTGCTTTACTGAACCGACATCGCTCACTATTGTCTCAGAATTAAGATGGGGAACAAGTTGTTCTAAAGTAGGAACAATTTTCCCAATGGGGGTACAAATGATGATTATTTCTGCTTCGCTTAAGATACTTAAGTCAGTGCTGGCTCTGTCTGCTACGCCTTTTTCAACAGCAGTTTGACACGTACTCTCTTTACGAGATACTCCTAAAATTTCTTGTCCTTGAGCCTTCAAGTCTAACCCTAAAGACCCCCCAATTAAGCCTAAGCCAATAATTCCTATTTTCATAATTTATTTAAGCTAAGATGATTTTTTACCTGTTAAAAGAGTCCGCTTTCAACCAATTTTCTAGGTTGTTGTATGTTTGAATTGTGAATTTTGACGAAGTGAAAGGGACTGGTAAATCTTATAATAAACTTTGGTTACTTGGAAAATTTTTGAAATATCTATAAGTTCAATTATGGTTTTTACGGCTTTAGAATTGAAAAAGATACATAATAACAATAGACCAAAGCAATGGCTAAGGTTATTAAGTCTAGCTTTATTACTTTTCTTTACTAGCTTAACTTGGTTGTGGTCTGCTCCTGCTTGGGCTGGAATTAATGATGATACTTATGAAGGTAATATTTATATTCTTTATGCTGGTAATGGTTCTTTAGTCCCTCCTCGTTTGAGTTTAGCTGAGTCTTTGAAGCGGGAAATGCCTACTGTTTTAGTCTATTATGTCGATGATAGTCAAGATTGTAAGCAATTTTCTATCGTGGTTTCTCGGATTCAAGAGTTTTATGGTCGTGCTGCGAATATTATGCCAATCAGTATCGATTCTTTACCTTTCAAAAGTGATTATACTCCTCAAGAACCTGGTTATTATTATGAAGGAGCAGTGCCACAAACTGTAATTCTTGATGAAGAAGGAAAAGTTGTTTTTAATGGCACAGGACAGGTTAAATATGAAGCTATTGACGATACTTTGCGAGAAGTATTTAATTTACTGCCTCGCTCAGAATCTGAAGAATTAAAACTTCGTACTTTTAATGAGTTTAATTCAGAATTAGTCAACTAAAATAGTAATCAGTCATCAGTAATCAGTCATCACTTAATGTGAGTAATATAGACAAGCTAAACTAAGATGTTGTAAATTCTCTATTTACTGTTTACTGTTTACTGATAACTGTTAACTGTTAAATGGTTTGTTCTTCCACATCCAAATTAAAGAGCATCTGAAGGGATTGTAAGCAGCGACGACGTGCTTCAATATCTTGTTGCCCTCTTAGTTGTACCATTGGTTCATGAAGAATTTTATTAACAATTCCTCTGGTGAGAGACTCAATTACGTCTTGATGTTTTTCGGCAAATTCTGTACCAAGACGAGACAAAGCTTTTTCTAATTCTTGTTCTCGAATATCCTCAACTTTGCTACGAAGACAGCTAATAGTAGGTACTGTTTCTAGGGAGCGTAACCAAAGAATATAGTTAGCAACTTCTTCTTCAATAATTCCTTCTGCTTCCTGCGCCATTTGGCGACGGGTTTCTTGATTGGCTGCAACTACTGCTTTGAGGTCATCCACATTGTAAGATTGGATCTGGGCTAATTCTTTGACATCTGCGGAAATGTTGCGAGGTACGGAGATGTCGATTAACATTAAAGGCTTCTCAGCAACCAGAGTGGATTCTAATTTAGTTTTGGTGAGAATTGGCTCTGTTGCACCAGTGCTAGTAAAAGCAATATCAGAATTTGCGATCGCATCCATCATATCTGATAGGGGATGGATCGAGAGTGAAGCTTGGGGAAATTTCTTGGCTAATTCTTGCGCTCTACGATGGGAGCGATTGACAATAGAAATCTGAGTTGCACCTTTGGATAAAAGATGTTTCACTAGCAGACAAGCCATTTTCCCAGCACCAATAATGGTTACTTTACATGGTGCTAAATCTTGGGCTTTGATTTGTGCTAATTCTACCGCAGCCGAACTGATGGAAACTGCACCTGTACCGATGCTGGTTTCGCTTCTAACTCTTTTGCCTGTGGAAATTGCCTGTTTAAAGAGACGGTCTAATAGTCTGCCTAAGCCTTTATATTTTTGTCCTAGTTTGTGGGTAGTTTTGACCTGTGCTAAGATTTGCCCTTCCCCTAATACTAAGCTTTCTAATCCTGCTGAGACTCGCATCAGGTGACGCATTGCATCTTCGTGTAACAGGATAAATAAGTGTTTCCGTAATTCATAAAGAGAAAGGTGGGCTTTCTCTGCCAAAAATTGGACAATTTCTGTAATTCCTTGTTCTGTCTCTTTAATAACGCTGTAGATTTCGAGACGGTTACAGGTGCTAATAATAGCGACTTCTTCTATATGAGGATAACCACACAAATGTGCGATCGCTTCTTCGGTTTGGGCTTCTGGAATGCTTAATTTTTCGCGTACTTCTACCGAAGCTGTTTTATGACTTAGACCGACAACGACAATATTCATCTGTTCTTCTCAAGGTTTTTTAAAAGGTCTTTTTTTTATCATTTATGTTAGGAAACATCGAAATATGTTTGGGAACATTGGGGGAAAGGCAGCTTTCTGTGGAATTTCTAACTCTAAAAAAAACTCCAACGAGAAAACTCACCTTCCTAGGTTACAGGATAATTAAGCTGTTGTGCAGATAAACTAGATATTCTTAGACTGGCAAAACAACTAGTCAAATCCTTTCCCTTTGTCCTCTGCGCCCTTAATCCTTAGTACCTTCACTATCTAATTTCAATGAAGCTCTGCTTATCTAAGCTGTAAGCTCTTAGGCTGCTCAAACATATGCACTGTATCAACAAAACGAGCAGTTTTAGATTGGGAAGAAATTACTAAGCTTTGGGTTCTAGCTCCACCTTTGAAGAAGCGTACTCCTTCCATCAAAGTACCAGGAGTAATCCCACAAGCAGCAAACAAAACTGTTTCGCCACCAGCTAGTTCTTCTGCATCATATACTTTATCTGGATCGGTGATTCCCATTTCTTGGAGTCGAGCTAAGTTGCTTTCTTTACTTTCCCCAATTAAACCAGTTTTCACAATTTCAGGATCGTAAATTAACTGTCCTTGGAAGTGACCTCCTAAACAACGCATAGCTGCTGCGGAAATAACTCCTTCTGGTGCTGCACCAATTCCCATAAGAGCATGGATGTTAGTACCAGCGAAAGCGCAAGATAATGCAGCAGATACGTCACCGTCGCTGATTAATCTCACTCTTGCACCTGCTGTGCGAATTTCTTGGATCAAGTCTTTGTGACGAGAACGATCCATTACCACTACTACTAATTCCTCAATTGAGCGATTCATGCACTCAGAGATGATTTTTAGGTTTTCGGTAGCGGATTTGTTAATATCTACATGACCTTGGGCTAATGGGGGTGCAGCAAGTTTTTTCATGTAGAAGTCTGGTGCAGCAAATAAACCACCTTTTTCCGAAATTGCTAATACTGCCATCGAACCTGGTTGTCCGTAGGCGACTAAGTTAGTTCCTTCACAAGGATCGACTGCAATATCAATTTGAATTAACTCATCTGGGTTACAGTAATCTGCTGCATCTTCGCGGGCGCAAATACCAACTTCTTCACCAATGTAAAGCATGGGAGCATCATCCCTTTCCCCTTCCCCAATGACTATGCGACCTCGCATATAGATTTTGTTCATTCGCTCACGCATGGCTTCTACTGCTACTTGGTCAGCAGTATTTTTCTCGCCTTTACCCATCCATTTGGCAGATGCGATCGCAGCTTGTTCTACTACCTCAATAATTTCTAATCCGAGGGTGTTTTCCACGATGATTTTCCTCCCTAGTGCATATTTTTCCCTGGTATGGCGATGCCTACTCAAGTCAAAAGTCTATCAGAGAGAGGTATGTCCTTAGATCTTTATTAAGTTTTAATAAGTTGTTTCAGTACAGAAATACCTTATCTAGCATAACTCAAATTAAGCCATAATTTCCATTTAACCAGTAATTTCCGCAAGTCTTTACTCAAACTTTATTGTACATTTTGATAAATATGTCACAATTAAATTTAAAACAAAACAAAAATCATTTATACAAAACTTTATTATAAAAGAATGAAATTAATCAAAAAAACTTTCCAGAAAAACTGGCAAGAATACTGGTTAATCTTAAGATATTATCAACTATATGCACTAGGAAGTTTTTTAGTAATTGTAATTTTTGCTACTATAACAGCAATCAAAGTAGAAAGAAGTTATAAAGCTCATGGAGAAATTAGGCTTGAATCAAACAATCAAAATTCTTCCCTTAAATTATTAGACATACCAATTCAAGATAAGCAGGAACAAGCATCTTTAGCAGAAGGAGTAAGTTTTTTAAGTTCTTCTTCTCTAGTAGAAAAAGTAATTGAAGAGTTAAACTTAACTGATAATCAAGGTAATTTACTTGAATATGATAAATTTATTCATAAATTAAATATTACCCAAAATGAGAAGACAGAAGCTTTAACTGTTACCTATACTTGCAACAATATTGATCAATCTAAATTAGTAGTTAATTCTTTGATTAGCTCTTATATTAATAATCAACTTGAAATTCATCGACACAAAATACTTGAAATTAAAAATATCTTAGATGAACAACTAGCTTCAGCATTAACTCGCCTTCAACATAATAGAACGGAGTTGTATCAATTTTTAGAAAAATATGAACAAGATATTTTAGAAACTAGTGATGAAGATAATATCAAGAAGCTCAGAGAAATAGATCAAAAAATAGAATCTGCTAAATCTGAAATCCAGAAAATTGATCAAGAAATTATAGAGATAAGATTAAAGTTAGGAACAACTGCATCCCCCATACCAAAATTTAATCAGAATTCATCATCAACTAAAAATCAAGCATTAGATAGTAAATTTAACGTCAATAGTTCTGTAACTACTAATTTAAAATTAGATAAATCAGAACTAGAAACAAATTTTTATAAGACTAGTAATAGTAAGGTTTTTATAGTTACTAAAGAGCCAGAAAATATTGCGAAACTTACGGAAAAATTAACCATTTATGAAGCAGAAAAAAAAATTAGGTTGGCTCAAATAGAGACTTGGGAAAAATCTAAAATAAATCACCACAAAAAATCTGAAATTAACGCTTCAGAAATCCAACAACAATATCAAGATTTATTGGAAAGAACTCAAGCAGCAGAAACTGAATATAATAGTTTATTTCGTAAATCACAGCAGCTAGTAATTGCCAGCAACCAAGCAATAAATCCTCCAGTTGAGATATTAAGTCCAGTTACCATCGAAAATAATTTATCATCTCGGAATAAAGAAATAATTATTATTAGTGGTATGGGGTTAGGATTGATTTTAGCATTAGCTACTGTGATAATTTTAGAGAAAAAAAATCCCTCTCTAAAAACAACTGAAAAAATTTGTGAACTACTAAATGCTGAATTGCTAGGAAGAATCCCTAATTTAAAACATTTTTATTTTTGTGATCTTGGTAGTTCTAAGCCCATCTTACCCGAAAGGTCAGTTTTAGAAGCTCCCTATTCTGTAGCTAGCCAAGCTCACAAAATAGTTTATAATCACCTTGAATCTGATACTGTTGAACAAAGTATTCAACTAGTTACAATTTCTAGCTCTGCTTCCCAGGAAGGAAAATCGACTTTCTCGGCTAATTTAGCAGCATTAACTGCTCAGTTAGGAAAAAAAGTTTTGTTAATTGATGCTAATTTTCATCAACCAAAACAACATGAAATCTGGCAACTATCTAATAGTTTGGGTTTAGCATATTTACTAAAAAACATGGCAAAATTTGAGGATATTGTTCAATCTCCTTGCTTGAATTTAGATATTATTACGACGGGTTTTTTTATTGGATGTAGCTTATCTCTATTTCAATTGGAGACAATGCAAGAACTAATTGAGAACGTTAAAAAACAATACGATCTAATTATTTTTGATACTCCTCCAATCAATTTATATCCTGATGCTTTAATAATTAATAAGTTTACTGATGGTATGGTATTAGTAGGAAGAACAGGAATTACTAATTCTGACAATTTGATTAGAGCTAAAGAGCTTATCGACAAATTGCAACCAATAATTTTGGGTGTAGTAGTCAACGACAAAATGCTTAGTTTAACTAGGTTTTAGATTGAAGGTTAGCACTATGATAAAAAGGTTTTTTAACTACTGTGGCAGGGTAGTTTTTGCCACGAATTTCTACTTCTAATTCTTGTCCCACTTTACCTAAAGATTTGGGTACGTAAGCAAGAGCGATCGCCTTTCCTAGAGTAGGAGCTAATGTACCACTGGTAATTTTACCAATAGTTTCTCCTTGATAAATTACAGGATAGTTATTCCGTGCAATATGTCTTCCTTGCATTTGTAACCCCACAAGACGACGGGAAACTCCTGATGCTTTTTGTGATTCTAAGACAGAACGTCCGATAAAATCTCCTTTAGAATTAAGATGAACTAACCAGCCCAAACCAGCTTCTAAGGGTGTAGTACTATCATCAATATCTTGTCCATAAAGACACATCGCAGCTTCTAAACGAAGAGTATCCCTTGCACCCAACCCACAGGGAGTAACTCCAGCAGCCAACAGCGATCGCCATAATTCCTTTCCTGTTTCGGGATCCACCATCACTTCAAAACCATCTTCCCCCGTGTAACCAGTACGAGCAATAAAACCAGAGTTTCCTGCAATCTTTACTTGTTGATGTCCAAAGCGAGGTATATTGATAATAATATCTTCTTCTACTAGAGATTGCAAAGTAGCTACAGCTTCCACACCTTGAACAGCAATTAAAACGCGATCGCGAGAGATATCTTGTAACTTAATAGAATTGGGTGAGATATGCTCTAGTATCCAATTACGGTCTTTATCTGTAGTAGCAGCATTAACAATTAAAATTCCTTGTTGCTCTCCTGTAGCAGTATCTTCTTGACGATAAAAAATAATATCGTCGATGATTCCCCCTTGAGGATTTAATAGTACTGTGTATTGTGCTTGTTGGGGTTGTAGTCTCGATAAATCAGAAGGTACTAAAGTTTGTAACTGTGAAACTAAATCTTTTCCTACTAGAGTAAATTTCCCCATGTGGGAAATATCAAACATTCCTACTTTAGAGCGTACAGCTTGATGTTCTTGTTTGAGTCCTATAAATTGTACTGGCATTTCCCATCCCGAGAAAGGAACAAAGCGAGCTTTTTGTTCTTGTTCTAGAGTAAATAGGGGAGTACGGAGTAAATTAGATGACTGTGTCGGGGTCATAGGAAAAGAAATTAAGTATTGTTAGCAAAACACCTTTGATTCAGTTTAGATCGGCGACTTGGAAAATAGTAAGGAAGTTTGGAACGTCTGAGTTCCTAGCAGGCAATATTAACTTTTTCCTACCATGCTTCAATTCAAAGATTAATATGGGCAAGCAAAGCCTCGTAATGCCTCTGATTAGTTAAAGATGCTGCTTTGGTAAGTAATTTTTCCGATTCTTCGGGATATTTGCCTAGTTTCTTGAAACAACCAGCCAAAAAAACTAAAGCACACCAATTTTGAGGATTAAAAGCGATCGCCCGACGCAACATGACTTCTGCTTCTCAATAAAGTCCCATACGAAACAATGGTGCTGCATTATTGTGCCAAAGAGTAGCAATTTTTAGAGGATTTACCAGTTGCAATCTCTCTATTGTTTCTATTTTTTCTTTAACTTTTGCTACTACCCCAAGTGCATTATTAAAACTAAAATCATAATTGTAGCGTGAGCAATCCTCTATATCTTCTCAATGAATCAGATATCTACCAATTTGGTAGATTTAACTAGCTGTTAATCATGGCGAGCTTTTTGATTATCTTATATCTTGAGAATTTTTTTAGTTTTTGCGAAAAAATTATTGATCAAGTAGCTAACTTAAGGGTTAGGGCTTGTGGGAATAATAAGTTATGGGAGAAAACTTGGAGAAGTTTTGAGGAATATGTCTGAATACTTTAGAGGCTACGAATTAAAAGCGTAGTATGTGTAGTTTTCAGGTTAATGGAGCATACGAGACTCGAACTCGTGGCCTTCTGAATGCCATTCAGACGCGCTACCATCTGCGCCAATGCCCCTCATGTAATTAAAATATAGCATAGTATGAATACACGATAAATTAAATCTTACTACAAAAAACTTTATAGTTACATGAGGTGACTAAGGCAATTTCCCATGAGGAAATAGACCACTAGCATCGCAGCAGCAGCAGCAGCAACCAGAGTTCCTGCGAGCATGAAAGAAAACTCTTTCCGATCTAAAGCCTCTTGCATAAGGTGCAAAGACCAAGCCACTAAAGCAATGTCAAATATGAGAATCGGAATCAGCATTTTTTACAAAACGTAAAACTTTATCTATCTTAATACACAATTTTTGATGTTTGGTGGCTGTTTCCTAAGACTTTATATTTTATTAAGAAATAGGCTCTAGCTATATCTCACAGGGACTTGGCGTTCTTGGAGATATTTTTTGACTTCATCTATTGTTAATTGTCCATAATGTAGCAAAGAAGCCAGTAATGCTGCTTCCGCTTTGCCTTCGCTAAAAGCTTCGTAGATATGCTGACAATTTCCTGCTCCACCAGAAGCAATTACGGGAATTTCTACTTGTTCTGCAATAGTGCGAGTAAGCTCTAAGTCATATCCTGCTTGTGTTCCATCTGCATCCATACTAGTTACGAGTATTTCTCCTGCACCTCTAGATGCCACCTCTTTTGACCAATTAATTGCATCTAAACCCGTATTTTCTCTTCCTCCCCTCACATAAACATCCCAACCAGGATTACTAGGCTCCTTGCGCTGTCTAGCATCGATCGCCACTACAATACATTGTACTCCAAAGCGATCGCTAGCTTCATTAATTAAGTCAGGATTTTTGACTGCTGCAGAATTAATGCTAACTTTGTCTGCTCCTGCTCTTAATAATTTCTTAATATTTTCTAAAGATTGAATACCTCCACCCACAGTAAGAGGAATAAACACTTGTTCTGCTGTCTGATAGACTACATCTAGAATAATGTCTCGGTCTTCGTGAGTTGCGGTAATATCCAGAAAAACTAACTCATCTGCACCAGCATCATTATAAGCTTTTGCTAGTTCTACAGGATCGCCAGCATCTTTAAGATCAACAAAGTTAATTCCTTTAACTACTCTTCCAGCTTTAACATCTAAACAAGGCAAGATTCTTTTGGCAAGCATATCAAGAAGTTATTTCGCAATATATTGAATTTAGGAGTGATTTTTTCCCGAACCTAAATATAACTCTCCCACTTTCGGATTGTTAAGTAATTCTGTTCCTGTGCCTTCAAAGCGATCACATCCATTTTCTAAAACATATCCCCGATCTGCCATCATCAGAGCTTTCTTAGCATTCTGCTCTACTAAAACAATGGCTTTTCCCATCTCATTAATCGCTTTAATTTGTTCAAAAACCCCATTAACCAAAATTGGTGACAAAGCAGCAGAAGGTTCATCTAAGAGTAGTAAATCAGGATCGAGCATTAAAGCTCTTCCCATAGCGAGCATTTGTCTTTCCCCTCCTGATAAAGTTCCTGCTCTTTGGTTACGACGCTCCGCTAGGCGAGGAAACATATTATAAATTGAGTTTTTCAGAGATTGAAGCGAACCTTGACGAATAAATGCTCCCATTTCCAAATTCTCTTCTACTGATAAAGAAGGAAAAACATTAGAGATTTGAGGAACATAGCACATTCCTTTTTTAACTATTTGATTAGATTTTAAACCAGCAATATTTTCCCCTTGAAAACGGATTGTTCCCTGATTAAGAGTTAATAAGCCAAAAATGGCTTTTGCTAGGGTTGATTTTCCTGCTCCATTTGGACCGATAACAGCCACCAATTCCCCTGTTGCAACACGAAAGTTGATACCTTGTAATATGTTCAAATCTTGTACATATCCAGCATAGACATTTTCGACTTCTAAGATGTTGTTGGTCATTTTCCGCAGCACCCAAGGTTAATTATCACAAGCAACATAAATTAGCCCCAAAATTTTCCGTAAAATTATCTAAATAATTCAGCATATTATTGTATTATCGATCGTAAAATATAATTAAAATACGTATGTGTACATATACGAGATGGGGTATCGATTCAGCGAGGAGAAGTAGAGATGAACTTTAAGCATATATCACCACTGTTAGCAGCTAGCATTCTTGGAGTTAGTTCAGTTCCAGCCTGGGGGGAATCAGAATTACCAACTAATTTAAGTTTCTCTTGCCAAGTAGAAAACGGAGTTCCTGTAACTTTTGTAGAAGCAGAAGGTAATAAACAATCTATTTTTCATTGGAATAATGATAGTTTATCAGAATCTATCGAACCAGACTTTGTTTGTAGTGATGTTGCTCTGAGGCTAAACAACTATGCAGCCATGGGCTACGATATGAGCAATTTAGGATTTATTGGCTCTGAACAAGTTGGTTTACCTGCTATTTGTGCAACTCAAGATACTACATCGGCAGATTGTAGTGTTCTGCTATTAACTCTAGCACCTACAGAAGCTCCTTCGGCAACAGCAAGAGGATTTTTAAGTTCGATTATTGATAAAGCCTTAGAAACTGACAAAGTAGAATTGAATGACCGAGGATTCCAATCTACAGTTTATCCCGTAAATTTCTGGAAATTAGTACTAGGAAGAAAACTTTTGAAATAGAAAAAAACAGAATTAGTAATCCTCTTTGAATGAAATTTATGGTTTGTTAAGCTCACTGTCAATCTTTTCCAACAGCCTAATGGTGGTTTGGTGATCGGGTTTGATCCTTAAGGATTCCTCACAGTGAGCTTTTGCCTCCTCATACTGTTTTAACTGATAAAAGGCTTGGCAAATCTGAGTCCAAGCGAAGTAGTAGTCAGGCTTAATGGAAAGGACTTGACGGGTGGTAATAATTGACTCTTCTAATTTTCCAAGCTTCAACAAAACCTGTCCTTTATTGAAGTAACCGTTGTAAAAATCCTCATCTACTGCAATGGCTTTATCAAATTCGATCAAAGCCAATTCATATTGTCTCAAGTCTCCTCTTGCTAAACCCCGACAGTTCCAAGCCTCTGCAAAATCAGGAGCTATGTGGGTGGCTCTGGCGCAAGAAGAAAATTTCTCTAAATGTCTTCCTAGCTTTCCTTGAGCAAATCCTTTATTTGTCCAAGCTTCTACAAAATCAGGCTTAATACTTACTGCTTGATCAAAAGCTGCGATCGCCTCTTCAAATTTTTCTTCCTTGATCAAGGCGTTACCCTGGTTGTAGTAGCCTAGAGCCTTAAGAGCTCTCCAAATATTAGGACCTAGAAACCCTAGTAATGCCAAGATAGGAATTAGAATAAACCATAACCATCGAGCATTGAAGATATGAGCAGTTCTGACTGAAGCTGAGGGCTTGCGACTAAAAGTTCCTGTTTCTAATCTTTGTAAATCATCAATTACTTCATTGACATTTTGATAGCGTTTGGTAAAATCATTACGCGCCATGCGGTCAATAATATCTGCAAAAGATTTGCTACACTCACCCGCTCTTTCTCGCCAATTAATTTCCCCTGTATCGCGATCTCTGGGAATTAAATCAGGATGAAATCCAGTCAGAGCATGAATAGCAGTCATTGCCAAAGCATATATGTCGCTATTAAAACGAGGATCACCCCTTTGTTGCTCACTAGCCATATAACCAGGAGTCCCAATAGCTACTGTTAAGACATTCCCCTGTCCTTCAGTTAGAGTCATATTAGTAATTTCTTTGACCGCACCAAAATCAATCAGCACTATCTTGCCATCACTATCACGACGAATCAGATTAGAAGGTTTGATATCTCGATGAATCACGTTATTTTGATGTACAAAAGACAAAATACCCAAGACATCTATTAAAAACAACCTAACTTCTGATTCACTCCAGCGTTTGCCATTTTGAAATCTCTCATCTTGACTTAAATCTTTTCCCTCAATAAATTCTTGTGCCAAATAAAACTGCTCATCTACTTCTAAGTGAGCCAATAGACGGGGAATTTGTGGGTGATTACTCAATTTGTAAAGAACTTTGGCTTCATTACTAAATAATCTTCTAGCAGTTTCTAAGATATACTGTTCACCAGATTGAGGCTGGAGTTTTTTGACTACACAGCGCGGATTACCAGGAAGCTGAGTGTCTTTCGCCAAAAAAGTTTGGCAAAAACCTGTTGTTCTCAGGCATTTAATTACTTGGTAACGTCCTCCTATTAGCTCATCAGACATAAGATGTTGATATGTGAAGTGAATTTTAAAACAGTAAAGAAGAAGAAATTTCTCGATCAATAAGAGGTTGAAGGCAAATTACCTCATAATTTATCTCATTTTCTGACCCCAATAACAGGGCTAGGTGGAGTGATCTTGTATCTAGGGTGTTGACCACTAGGGCTAGGTTAAATAGTTAAACAATGATTAGTTCCTAGGAGATGTTCTACATTAATAATGTTAATTAATATATCCCCGAGAGGAAACATAGACTGTCTGTCTCCAGTTTTGATAACAAGCTACTGCCATTGGGATCATAAACTAGGATCCTCCGAAGACTGGACACATTTGTTCAGGTTTTTTTGTAGCCCCTCATTTTTCTTAATACTCGTAATATTATAGGATTGATATTCCACGAAAATGTACAGAGATGATTGGTAACAGGTAGCAGTTAAGAAAAATCACATAATCTTAACGACCTATTACCAGTACACAGGAACTAAAATTATTGTAACCTAAGCAAAGTGACTAATAATTGCATCAGCAAACTCAGAACACTTCAGAGGTGGCTCCACACGGGGGTTCATTAATCGAGCCAAATCGTAAGTAACTTGTTTATTTGCGATCGCATTGGCTAATCCTTGTTGAATCAAATTAGCAGCTTCTTGCCATCCCATAAACTCCAACATCATTACTCCTGACAAAATTACAGAGCCAGGGTTAATACGGTCTAAACCAGCGTGTTTAGGAGCAGTACCGTGAGTCGCTTCAAAGATAGCACAATTGTCACCAATGTTTGCCCCAGGACTCATTCCCAAGCCACCAACAATTGCAGCAGCAGCATCAGAAATATAATCCCCATTGAGATTCATTGTTGCCAAAATACTATACTCATCAGGACGAGTTTGAATTTGTTGAAAAATACTATCTGCTATGCGATCATTGACCATTACTTTATCTTGCCATTGACCAGAGCCATGAGTATCCCAAATTGCATTAATTACTGATTCGATTTCCCCACATATTTCTTGTTGTTTTTCTGGAGTCAAGGAATCATAACCAGGCTCAATTTTGCGAGCATTGTCTTCTATAGAAATATTGGGCTGCGCTTCTTTGTTACTTAAAATCCAAGATTCT
>JAAUYH010183429.1_pt1 | contig 16952 bp, 10 predicted proteins | sample 7278061 | NCBI WGS metagenome assembly JAAUYH01 (sample SAMN14350203, study PRJNA611818) | marine sediment metagenome | isolation source: surface marine sediment (0.6m) | place: French Polynesia: Moorea | collected 2018-08 | reverse complement strand
GGTTATTCAAATCAGACCGCTTAGGGGTGCAATACCTATAAATTCTCTTAACAACCGATGACAGGCACTAACAGTTGTTTTGGTATTGGAAATAATTGCTTCTCCCTGTGCACCAACTTGTGTAACACCCCGCTCTTGCCATAATTGATTATTACGTTGCCAGTCTATTTCTTGCAGTCTGGTTAACCATTGGACAAGATTTTCGGCTGGAACACCTTCTTGGTATAAATCATAAGCTAACATTCCTAGTGCCTGAAATAAAACTGCACTGACAGCTAGTGACTCCTGTCTTTGAGCAACACGTTCCTGTTTCGATTTTATTTGCCAAGGGTCTTGGGGAAAATTACTGGCAGCAGCCGTCCAAAATGTTGCACCCCAATCAACCAATTGTTCTAAGTCCTCTTTTGACTTTAAATTGGGGAACATATATTGGGTTGCACGAACCAAAGTTGCAAGAGTCAACAATTTAGGATTGTGTTTACCCAAACCATTTTCAACCATTTCCACATTATTGCGAAAATGAGGAACTCGCTTCAGTAAGTCTTTGGCAATTAAAACTGTGGGCGATCGCCTATCGAATGTGTGGGAAAGGGATACACTTGGTCTTTGCACTAAAAGGTTTTGGTCGCGGAAGGCTTGACGTTCATCTTCTAAGTTTAGTCCAGCATATATCAACACGCCGATTTCTAGTCGTGTAACCATGTTTATATACTCCGATCCTTGCTCCTGGATATCTGCAAGTGCCTGACGAATACCATAGCATCTGTGCTGACCGTCAGTTAGACGCAAAGATAGGGAATGGTAAGGAAGATAAATGTTGCCATCTCTGTAAGTTGGTGACGGCTGCACGTTAATGCAGATGGGAGGGAAAAATGTAGTTCCGTCTTGGTAGGTTTCCAAAATATATCGAGCGATCGCTTTCACTCGTGTCATGTTGAGTTTACGTTGGGCGAAGTCCGGTAATTCTGGAATATTGGGAATATAAAGATGACCATCATTTAACAGTCGGGCAATGTCGCCAAAAGTGACACTGGCAACATAACTAATATGTTCGCCCAGAGGACCACGTTGTACGGGAACCCCTTTTATAAGTAGTTCAAACATTACTTCTTCTGTAAACTAACTTCATTTTTACATAAGCTTGCATACAAGCATACATGGTAGCAGAAATATTCTGTGTGTATTTATGCTGGTTTTAGACACGTAACGCCGGTAAAACAATTGCCTCACCAAGCACGGATTCCAGATGACATTTATACCCAGTTATACTCAATTAGACAATCGTTTGAGCAAATGCTTGCTCCCAACCGAATTAGCGATACTCCAAGCGTACAAGACATCGTAAACGTAGCGTTAAAGCGATTGATAAGAGATTGGCAAGACCCTGAGAAGCAAGATTTACTGCGTGATGAACTTCTGGAACAACGCAGGGTAGCTCGTTTAAATATGGGTCGGAGAAAAGTTGACGGTAGCTAAAGCGTTGCAATTGGATTTGAAATTAACCAACTTTTGCTCACCTGATTCATCTACCTTACAGTTCAAAAATCATGAGTTTAGATTCCGATACCATCAAACAATTGGCTGATGAAGTTCTGACTTTTATAGAGGAACGTGAAGCAGAACAAATTGCCTATGGTATCTATGATGTAACAATGACAGGGATTGAAGTCATTGACAATTTTAAACCTTCCGAAGACATTGAGTTAACCTCTTCAACAAAAATAGAAGAAGCCCTCAGAAATGCTTTAGAAGAACTTGCAAATGGCTTGCAAATTATCCGGTTTAACCAAGTAGAATCTCCTGATGACTGGATTTTCCGCAGTCGAATAGCAGAAACTGTAAGGTTGCTATCAAAACTCCGTCAAAGAATTGTTCGAGACAATAACCGAAAAGTAGCCCACCGTATCAGCAATAGCAAGCGTTTGGTATCAGATATAAAGTTTAGTGTCGCTTCCCGTCGCGTACCTCGAAGAAATATTGCAGTGCAAAACTGCATGGCATCTTTACTTGGTGGTGATACAGAGCAACAGCGAACAGCAAACCTACTTTTAGAAGTAATTAACACCTATCTACCAAAGCTACGTCAGATGAGTGGCTTCCAAAAACGAACTTTAGAAAAAATTCTCAAAGCAATCGAGTTAGAAACACAACAAGGTATTGAAAAGGGTGTTGTAGTTACAGCTAGTACAGGAGCCGGTAAAACCTACGCCTTCTTTTTACCCGTACTCGCTAAGATGCTACTGGAGCGTTGCTTGCGAGAAAGAGAAGGGGTTAAAGCCATTTGTATTTACCCACGAGTTGCGCTGTCTGAAAATCAATTTACTGACTTTATCGAAGTATTATTTTATCTCAACCAAGTCCTGGCAAAGCACAATATTCCACCACTAACAATTGGATTGGAAAGTGGTGCAGCAGTTTACCGAATACGAGATTTTGAAGATATAAGCGAAGATAGCAAACAGCAACTCTCCAAGATGCGAGGCTGGACATTTAGTCAAGAATATGCAGGTTATCTATCGCCTTTTGCTTACTGCGTAGGTACAAACGATAAAGCTTGCAAAACTAATAAACAAAGATTACTTGTCCGTCCTACAGATTCCAAAACTTTAGTTTGCCCTATTTGTGATAAGCGTTACCCCTTTATAAAATTTTCTAGGGATGTCATGAAAGAGCATCCACCCGATTTACTTATTGCTACAACAGAATCACTTCATCGACGGCTTTTATCAACAAAATATCAATATTTGTTTGGTAATAATAAGTTTTGTGCGCCTTCAGTTGTGATGCTAGATGAAATTCACCTGCAAACCTCAACTGCTGGGACTCAAGTAGCACTTCTTCTGCGACGATTGATGGCAAGGATTCGTTTGGGTAAGCAGCATTCCGCTTTAGCGGATAGCTTCGCTTCACGCAACGAACAAAGTAATTTAGTATTTGTAGGATTAAGTGCCACTATTTCAGAACCAATAGAATTCCTTTCTGAGTTATCTGGCATCCCTGTTACCCGTATTAAACAGGAAAATCCTAAAGAAAATGAAATGCAAACCATTGGTGCTGAACGTTACATCTTTGTCAGGGCTGAGGACAACGAAGATACTGCTGTAATTTCAACTTTAATTCAGACCACAATGTGCGTCTTGCACACTATGCCGCAACCATCCCCTGATTCAGACCTGAAAAGATATCGCACATTTGGCTTTGTACAGTCTTTAGATATTGCAGGTCGCTGGTTATACCAGATGGAAGATGCAGAGAAAATAAAACCAGAACAACGCAGAGAAAGAGAAAGATATAAATCGCAAAAAACACCTCTTGACCAAAGGAAAATTAGCCATGTTCCATTATATGCATATCGATACCCACCATATAATCGGCAACTTTTTCCTAACTTTTTTGGTTCCAATTTTACTTGTAACTGTAATTGCCATAACGGTGGTAGTCCAGATTTAAATTGTCCATACTTCCAAGCTGGAGAGTGCTGGTGGGTACTCAATCAGAAAGATAAGGCACGTCCCCAACCCCTAAATATTAAGCGGAAAACAGGGAGCGATCGCTCAATTACAATTGAACCTGATGATGACTTAATAATTACAACAACTGCATTAGAAGTTGGTTATGATGACGAAGCATTAATGTGTGTTTTACAATACACAGCACCAGCAAATGTTGCTAGTTTTGTACAGCGTAAAGGTCGAGGAGGGCGTAAAGTTGGCACCCGACCAATTGTAGTTACGGTACTCAGTCCCTATAAATCTACTGACCTATTTTTGTTTCGTAACGAACACATACTTACAGACCCTACCTTCCAAAAACTGCCTCTCAATTCCCAAAACCGTTACCTGCAAAGAATTCATGGATTTTATGCTTTCTTCGATTGGTTAACTTATCGAGCAAGTTGTACGGGAATTGACCTCGAACTTGATAATTTATCCAGGCAAGGGTACGAGTATTTAATGGAGCGAAGTGTCGATTTTGGGGTATTGCTGGAATTTAAAGATTATCTCAAGCAAACTTTTGGGATACCAGATGATGCCATAAAACACGTACTTGGCGATGAGTCCGAAGGATTTTTGAGCCAAATTTTCTACGAAGGCTTAATGAAGGGAGTAAATCCACAGTTTGAGCGCGAAAATAAGCAGCGCGTCAAAGCCAGAGATTTGCTATCCAAATACTTACCAGAGAATCTATTTTCTGATATCAATTTACCAGAGGTACAAGTTGACTACTGTCCCGATAATAAGCACTCCAATAAGAAGCCTAACTCTGAAAGTATCAGTTTGGCAGTGAGTGAAACAATCCCAGGTAATGTAACATTTCGCGGTGGTGACGGTTCAACTTGGATACCACCAATAATTTCCGTTGGAGAACCCCTCAGAATACCCATTAATCAGTACTATAAATTTGAACGAATTGATGAACGACCTAAAACTGTTAATTTGCCAACACGGGCATTGAAGAAAGTTGACATTACTAAAAAAAGTACTAACTCATTAAATTTATATCGTCCCACTGCAATTACGCCCAAGCAGTTCAGTCGAGACCATAACTCATCATTTTGGTGGTGTAATCCAGACACAGGAGATTTATTTGAAAGCCGTACATATGAAAATGCAGCACAAGACAGGCAACCATTAGCTCATTCCTGTTCGGCTAACACCATTAGTGGGGTAGAAATTCGTCCTGTGCGTGACACTCCCACACCTGCATATACCCTAAAACCTGGTCATACTTCCCTTACCTGTGACCCATTAGGGGAAGAATTAATACAACGGATTGTTTTTCATAGTGACGAAACTACGAATCTTAATTTGTTGGACGTGCGGCGAATTATTTTGGGAAGTGAGTACACAATTAAATTCCATAATTCACAAACAGAAGAAATTCGTGGAGTTGTGGGTTTTACGGCAGATGAAGAAAGTCTAAATAACTGTGCTTTAGGCTATCAAATCTTAACGGAGGGAGTTTGTTTTGACCTCAATTCCGATTTGCTAACAAAGCTTCAATTATCTACTTCAACACAGAAAAATCTGTGTTACCATGCCATCCGCCATGCCTTTGTTACTCTTCTCACGGTTGAATATCAAGAAAACTACTTCGCTGCTGAATATCTTGTTAATGTGCTGCTGACCATAGCAGATAGATGGTGTGGTGAGGAGGGAGGAACACCCACAGGACTAAATGATTGGTTTACTCGCGGTAATAGTCAATTTGATAGTTGGTTGACAGTAACAATTAACGAAGTACACCAGTTATCCCGTAAAAAACAACAAGCTGTTTACCAATTAATCAAGAGTGACAATGATTACTTAGCAATATTTTTGACCCTATATGCGGAAATTCATCGTGATGGATTACGCTATCAGCAATATTTACGGGACAGCTTTCAGTATAGTCTGACTCAAGCTTTAAAGTCTGTAGCACAAGAAGTTGCGGGTGTTGAGGCACTAAATTACGTTGCAGCCTGGACTGAGTTACACGCTGACTTTGAGGGAACTGCTGCTGACCGGATCTGGTTGTATGAAATTGGAATAGGAGGCATTGGTGTCATGCGGGCAACCCATGACTTGCTACGCAATCATGCCGATAAATTCTGGACAACTCTCGCCAACAAAATGACTCGCTGTACCACTGCCCAAGAGGAAGCATTTTTGCGTCATTTATTAGCACAACCTGAGTCTTGGTTAGAAGGATGTGCAACTAGAGTAAATGAAATTATAGCAGCAGGTAAATCTAGCGATCGCCAAAAGAAAATTGAAGAATTAATGGCACAGGTACGGCAACAACTAGGTATACCTATGCGCCAAACCCAACTCAAAGCTATCTTTCGGATTTTTATTCCCGACTACACTCAGCAACTAGGGGATACACCTCTGGTTAATTGGCGTATTTTTCGAGAAATTAACTACGAGTTTCTTCCTGAGTGTGCTCAACAGTTAGGACGTGACCCTACATTTACTGAAGCATCTGCACTGCTTTATAGCAAAGTAGTTAAAGCTAGACGTGACAAACAACCACCATCATATCCAGAGTTAACACGTTTACTTGAAATTTACGAAGCCGAATATGATGTTTCAGGTAACGAAGCACGTAAAGCATTTGAAGCAGGGGCAGAACGCCGAATGCTTTTAAATTGTCGCTGCAACTGTTCCAATTGCCTAGATGACCGCAGTGGTGACATCGAAGCACCAGGTTTAAGCCGTAACCTGCTTAACCGCCCCCTGCTGACGGAATGGTTAAATCAGGTTCGTGCCCCTCAAACCCTAGAATTAGATGGCACTGTAAGTGGCACTAGCGTCTGCGACAAAATGCGATCGTTGCTGGAAAATGGTTGTCAAACAATTTATTTACGGGTAAGAACCGATAATCTTGCATCCCTCTGTACCACAATTAGCTACTTGACAGATGCAGGCATCGACACAGATATCGGCATGGTTTACCCAATGATTACTGATATTCAAACAATATATCCTAACGACTTAAAACCAAACGAAGCACCTGTAATTCAAGTAACAGTTCGTCCTATCAAGTGAGGTTCCGCTAGTGGCAAAGCAATCAACTCAATTGCAACCCAGTGGTCAGGCAATGCTTTACAACTTTCTGCTCAATGAGATTTTAGCATCACAACTAGAGGGCAGTTACGAGTTTTGGATTGTCTCACCTTGGGTAACTAATTTCCGTTTAGAAAAACCCTACTATGTCTCTTTTGGGGAGATTGTGGAGACAAAGCAAGAAGCACTACACCTGTTTGATATTTTGCATCAAATGGCTGCTAATGGCGGTAAAGTGTACATCACAGTGGGTAGCGATAAAGAATATCATCCTTTATTGAGACAACTAGGCAACAAAAGCGATCGCATCCAAGTACGAATGTTATCAGAATTACATGCCAAAGCGTATGTTGGTCGTTACGGTGCAGTTGATGGTTCTCTCAATTTAACGGCAGGGGGAGTCAACCAAAACATTGAGTTATACACTTACTGCCACGATGAACGGAGTATTGCCAAGTTGCGGCAAGTTTGCACACAGCATTTTGAACAAGGATTGCCACTGTAATGTCGTTTCAATATGAAATTAATCCAAAACTGGGAACTACCGATCAAGTGGGACTACGTTTACGGTGTAATGGTCAAACTCAAGCAGATGAAATTTATCGAGGGCTTAGACAAGCTGGTTTCAAAGTCACTCGCCTAATGCCTTCAAGGCATGAAGATTATACCCATTTCGTTTACATAACTGCTTCAGCAGATAATGTCAATAGTGCTATGCTACAAATTAAAGCTATGGTATTAGCTTTAAATGATGCTAATAGTATCAAAAAAGAATCAAATGTTAAAGACTTTAAATCATGGCAAAGTCTATTTCGTAAGGCTATCAAACAATTAAATAACGACTATCAAAACTCCACGAGTTCAGTCCAAGAAATTAATCAAAATATCTTAGAACAACAAATTACTGCTGGACGTGTCACTGAAGTTGAAGAGCATCTCCTTCGACAAGCTGATATTAATGATAGTAATGCTCTGCGAACATTAATTGCACTTTACGCCAAGACAGAACAGTACGAACAATTAGTGGAACTTTGTAAAGCTAAATATAAAAATATTCTGGCTTTACCTGTTTCTGGAAGGTTGGTAGAGCAATTAGTGACTGCTCATACTCAGCATTACCAACAAACAAAAGAACAAGAGTTATTAGGTTCTGCTCAAGCATTAGCACAAGAATTTTTACCTGAATTAGAGCGTTTACGCCAAGCTAACGGAGTACGAAAACTATTACATTTATCCTTAGTTTCCCAAGAACCACTACCAACAATAGAAGGAGCTACACTCAACGAACAATTAGCGCAATTATTAGAAATTGAACCAGGAGAACGTATTTACAAACTTGAGAAGCTCAAAGAAAAATACCCCAAGGCTATTAATGTACTACTCGCTTTAGCTGAGTCATACGTATCAATTGATAACACCGAATATGCTTTACAGATATATCTATCAATTCCCGAAAAAACAGAAGAAGTTCAACAACGTCACGCAGAACTACTATTAAATACTCAACATTTTCAAGAAGTAACTGAGTTATTACCAACTGTAATTTCTGAGCTATCACCAGCATTGGCGGGATTGCGTGGTGCTGCCCTTTATAACTTAGGGCAGAAAACACAAGCTAGGGAATTCCTAGAAAAAGCATGGCAAGCAGGTGAACGTAGAGTTCAAATCCTGCTACCTTTAGCAAAATTGTGGGCTACTGTTGGCGATCCAATAAAAGCAGGGGAGGTATATCAAATACTTCTAGAAACAGCTGATGAACAATTAACATTGTCAGACCGCGCTTTAATAGCTAGAGTTGCTAATCTTGATGGTTTTGGTGATATTTCTAATAATGATAAAGTTAATTATTATGAGTCATGTGTAAATTGGGCTGGATTACGCCTACGGGATTTACCAGAGGCAGAAGAAATATTAAAAGACAGATTAGATTTGTGGAAGCAGTTACAAAATCCGTCAGGAATGCTCAATGCTTATGCTGACTGGCTAGACTGGCTTGCTAACGTAGGAAAGTGGGAAGATTTAAACAAAGAACTAGATAGTTTAAGAAATCTTGCAATCCAACAAAAAGTCAGTTCTCTACAGTATTTTGAACTACTTGAAGGACTGGAAGCATACATCAATGTGCAACCTACTTTACGTCAAAGTTTAACAAATGATTACTTTGGTTTAGCGATCGCTGAAATAGATAACGCATTACGCCAAGAAGAAGTCGAAGCGCCTTTTTTTGAAGATTTAAAACGTGCATTACTCTGTCTTAACTCGGATTCAGCAAATGAGCTTGTTGAGTATCGTCAACAACGCCGTGCTGAGGCTGCTAAGTTGGAGGTACAAATAGCTTCAGATGAAAATACAGTATCAACAACCCACAATTTAGCATCAATACACCTTGCGTTAGTTGGTGGACACCAAGCAACGCGACGGGAGGTAATCCGAGAATTGTGCGAAAATTACGGTTTACAAAATTGTGTTGAGATTGCACCCTCAAGTGAGGCATATATAAGTCGTAGTAATGTACAAGCACAAATAAGCAACTGTAATTTGATTGCAGTAATTACCGGATATATGGGTCATGATTTAAGTCAAATCGTATCTGACTTAAAAAAAGATGGCATATTAACAGGTGATGTCTTTTTTATACCTTGTCGTGGCAAAAGTGGCGTAGTTCGTGCAATTGTTAATAGGGTGCAGCAAGAAAATGACTGATTATACACTCAGAGAAGTACAGCAGCAAGTTGACACTTGGATACAAGAAGTGGGTAAAGGTTACTGGACTCCCCACGAAATGCTCGCCCGTTTGGTTGAAGAGGTAGGCGAGACAGCTAGGCTAATAAACCACCTGCATGGTACCAAAAAGAAAAAGGACAGCGAACCCACTCAAGAACTAGGAGGCGAACTCGCAGATATTTTGTTCGCCGTAATCTGTTTGGCAAATTCCCAAGGCATTGATTTGCAAGAATCTTTTGAGCAGATGATGATTAAGTACGCCGCCAGAGACAAGGAAAGATACAAATAACTCACAGCAAACAAATGTTAAGGTTAAGTTATGTTCTCCCCTAAACCCGAAATTTTTCTTTGTTATTGTTTTATGCCTCGTGTCCAACCCATTTGGTGGTAGTTTTTTTGGGTTTGCTATCGCTGTCGAATTCACGTTCATTTACTTGCAATCTGCTGTAAGTAATACTCAAGCCCGAAAATGATATAAAGCTTCTTCATTCACTCTTTGAAGCACCTACTGTCACCACAACTATTTTGTCTGGGTAAATTAAATCCTTAGCAACCTGATTGACTTGCTCCCAAGTTACAGCTTGAATCTGATCAGGTGTTTGATGAAGAATTTCAGGAGGATGTCCAGATACTTGGTTGTTGAGAATCATGCTGGCTAAAACGTCAGGATCTTTCAAAGCAAGTTTATATGAACTGACTAAATTTTGCTTAGCAATTTCAACTTCCGCCTTGGTGACACCTTGCTCTCGTAACTTCTTGAGCACCTCCAGAGTACTACTAATAGCTTTGTTGGCATTTTTCGGCATTGTCTGCATTTTCATCACCAACAGTGTGGTATTGATTCCGGTTTGGAAATTACTGGTAATCTTATAAGTCAATCCTTGACGATAGCGGAGTTCATTTCCCAAGCGGCTACATAATGGATCACTACCAAGAATGGTATTAAGTACTAATGCAGCATAGAATTGGGACTTGCTCAACTCTGGGAGAGGATAACCCATAATAATCAGGGACTGAGTTTGACCAGGAAGTGCTTTTCGCAAATGCAAGACTTTCTTAGGAGAGGAAACAGATGGTAAATCGGATGTGGGAGGCTGATCACTGCTTTGCCAACTTCCTAGTATAGTTTGTAACTGTGTTCTTACCTGGGAAGGATTAAAATCTCCTACTAGAACCAGTACAGTTCTATCGGCACGGTAGTATTTTTGGTAAAATTTGACGATATCCTCTTCACTGATTGCCTTGAGAGTCGCTTCAGTGGGATGACGATGTAATGGATGATTTTCTGGGTAAATTCCTTGCATAAAGGTTTGTTCAGCCACCGAGGCTGGATCGCGACCAGTTGCTTTGAGAGCAGTGAGATAAGATGAAACGCTGATTTCTAAAGGTACTGCCCCAAATGTCGGATATTGCAGTAAATTTGCTACGTTCTCCAGTAAAAACGGTAAATTGGCTGCTAGGCTGACCCCATAAATATTCACCCCTTCTCTTGCTGGTTCAACTTTTAGTCCTACTCCCCCCCTACTCTCAAACTGTCGAGTCTGTGATATTGGCGTGATAAATACTTTCATTGCTGTCAAAGCAGCCAGACCAGCTTTTTCTTTGGGGTCAAACTCTTGTCCGGCGCGGATGAAACCCCTTAGAGAAACGGATGGACTACTAGAGTCAGGTAACAGCAGCACTTGCAAACCATTGGATAAGGTGAACTGCTGAGGGATTGGTTGCCGAAGCTTGGTACTTGCAGGGGGGAAAGATGGCAAATACTTAGCTACTTCTGCGATGGAGAAAGGCTGTTTGGGGAGAAAGTCTTCAGTTGTTCGATTGAAGTCAACATCCCTGGGACTGGTTGCTTGTTTCGTCCGTTGAGTCGGTTGTAAAAAGCCCACCGTGCGATTGTTTGGATTCAGATATTTCTTCGCCACCCTTTGCACATCAGCCGCGCTGACTTTGTCAATAGCTGCTAACAAACGGCTTGTATGACGATAGTTTCCCGCCGTGATTTGGTCGTAACCCAGTAGAGCTGCTTGATTGGTAATATCTCGGTATTGTAGGATATAGTCACCTCGTATTTGCCTCTTGGCGGCGCTAACTTGTTCCTCTGTCACCCCTTGAGTTTGTAAAAATGCGATCGCTGACTGAAGAACTCGCTCAATTATTTCCAGCTTCCCATATGAATTGGTTGTTACCCAGAGCATGTATGATCCTCCATCGCTCCAGATAGTTGTGTCCCCAATAACATTGTTAGCCAAACCTAAACTTACCAAACCCCTTCTAAGATAAGAAGTCTGACCATAGGTCAGGATATAATCCATGACTAATAGTGCAGGTATATCAAGATGATTGCTTGCTGGTAAAGGATAAACCACTGCTACTGAGGGAATTCCTCCAGATTCGCGGCGGATGATAACTTTGGAAGGGTCGGTAATCGTGGGAGTCAAGGTACGTTTTGCCCTATTTGACTGTCCACTGCTTATTCCCTGGAATGCAGGAATTTTGCCAAAGACTTCTTGGATTTTTCCCAGGGTCGGCTCGGTTTGAAAATCCCCGACTATGACTAGAAAAGCGTTGTCTGGTCGGTAGTGTTGGCGGTAAAAATTCCGTACTTGCTCAACAGTAATTTTCTCAATATCAGCCTTTGTAGCGCTCAGACCGTAAGAGCGATTGAGAAACCCTGCTTTCATTAAGGAGTTGTATAAGCGGTAGTAAGGGTTATTTTCCATACCTTTGATTTCAGCTATGAGAATTTTTTTCTCTTGAGCAAGTTCATCCGCATTAATTAAGGAGTTCCGCATACGGTCAGCTTCTAGAATTAGCAGGGCGTTCAGTTTATTCGACTCTATATTTGCAAAATAGGATGTAAACTCACGGGTAGTAAAGGCATTAAAATCACTGCCTAGGGCTGTTAATAAATGACTAAATTTAACTGGACGCTTTTTAGTTCCTCGAAATAGCATGTGTTCGAGGAGATGAGCAACTCCTTTCTCTCCAGGTGCTTCATCACGGGAACCAACTTTATACCACATTTGCATACTGACTATTGGTGCGGAATGAACTTCTTTAGTCAGAACGGTGAGTCCATTTTCTAGCAGTGTCTTGCGGACTTGAGTGGTAAGATAGGGTGAGGTAAATGCAACTGATTGCACATTAGATAATTTTTGATTAACCACTTGCGAAGAATTTACCGCACCTGGAAAAGATTTTTTAACCTTGGTTGATAGTTGCGCTTTGACTAGAGTCATGGGTATCTGTACACCCGTCACTATCATTGCTGATAATAATATCGCTGTCATTCTCAGCAACATTCCTCTGGGAATTCTTTTATTTTTGCGAAATAAGCATTTTTTTAATGTTGTTCTTTTCATGAATTTTCCCTACCATAATTATTACGGCAATTTTCATCTGAGTGAGGTACAATTCATTTCTTTTTGAGGCAGGGGGTAGGAGAAAATGTACCTCATTTACTCACATCTGGCACCACATAATTATTGCAAAAATTATCGCCTGTAACCCTTATTATTCCGTAACCCACCTATTACCCACCTTACTCTTCCTCGAAGGTGCAAGATATGTGTTTACCTGCAATCTACTGTATGAGCTGACTACAAAGAGGAAGTCATGCATTCAAAATTATTAAACACCATTGTGAGGAATAAAAGACACACATTGTCTCCTGTTACCTGTTCCTTATCCCCTGTATTTATTGAGAGTAAAAACACTGTTATTCAATTAACATTTAACAGTTTAATTTGGTAACGAGCAGCTATATACTGGAGGTAACAGATGACTTTAGTATCCAAAGTTTTCTGGAAATATTCACGAGCCTTACCCTTATCACCTGCAAGTAAATATTGATGGGCAATATAGAAAAATGCCACTGATTTATCACATTTATGCCTAGTTTTGCCAATCAATTCCGATTCAGAGAGCTTACCTAAATGGAAATTCAACAAATGTAATTGCCATGCTTCGCCTTTAAAGTTTTTTGCGTGGCTTTTGAGAAGTGTTTCTGCTCCTATATGCTTGCCAATATGTCGTAGAGCAAGATGATACATTAGAAGGTCACATGAACTAGGCGAATCTACTGTCTGCATATACTTTTGATATTCTTGGACTGCTAACTCAAACTGATTTTGTACAAAGTAAGCAAAAGCTAGGTAGCGACGTGCCGGTGCAGATAAAGGTTCTTTTTTTAAAACCTGACTAAATTCTTTAATTGCCTGTTTGTAATCTCCAGCATATAATAATGTACTTCCTAATGCTACACGGGTTTGGGGACTATCATGGAGCCTTACTGCTTCTTTACTCTCTTGGACTGCTAGGTTATATGCTCCCCGATGGAGATACAAGTGACTTAACCTTAGATGTATATTAGGATGATTTGCTGCCAGTATCATAGCCTCTTTATATGCCTGAATTCCCTGGGTAATTGCCCGATCATCCCAACAATCTTTTCCTTGATGAATGTTGCCACTGTAGATATCTCCAAGTAATACATAGTTATCGGCATCACGGGGTGCTAGCCTGATGGTTTCCTTCACTTCCAGGAGAGCTAAATCTTTTTTACCTTGGGAATAGTAAATTTGTCCCAAAAGCAGATGAGAGCTTGAGAAATCCGGCTGTATGCTAATAGCTTTTTTGAGTTCATTTATGGCTTGATTTTGATATCTTACTTCCTCACTAGTTCCAGCTTTATTGACACTGATTTTGTAGTACACTATTGCTGCAATAAAGGAAGGATGAGGAATATTTTTCAGTTGTGCTGGTTCCAGAGAACTCTGGGAAATTGCCTGGTATTGCTGATTAATTTCACCAAATAACGTAACATCTCCCTGTTGCATTGCTTTTGCGCTCAGCAAAGCATACAGAAGCATATTAGCAGGAAGATATTCTGATTGTATCTGAACTGCTTTTCTGGTTCTCTCAATCGCCAGATCTAAATAACGTATTTTGCTGGTTTGCTGATATTTATATAAATAAGCTGTTGCTAACTTGATATTTGCCTCTAGATTATTGGGTTTCCGCCTTAAATAACGTTCTATTTGCTCAATAGTTTCATTGATGTCCTGAGCAGTAGCTAAATATGATGTATTGAAAACTGGAAAAATCAATAAAATACTTGCTAAAGTATAAACAAATATTTTATTTAAAATTTGTCTGACTAGAGTTATTGGCATGACCTGAACTCCACATTAAATGTCAGAACTAATACAGCACCTTTTATGTCAGTGAGGTATACCGACAGGATGAACAAGCTTTATTCATTAATAATCATGATTGAAAATTTTGTTCCTCACCAACATGAAACACGCTGTCTCAAACCCAGTTGAGGAATTATCACTAATTATAAGTGTGGAGATGCAAAGATGCTGGCATGGGAAGAACTTTTGTGACGATGGATCAAAGGGGTTTGATATAAATAGTTCTCTATACTTAAATTATAACTATATATTTTGGATTTATTTGTTAAATGAAATGGTTCTTAAATAATGGTATATAAGCGGAAATAAATTCCAATTAAAAAATAACTATGCAATTAAAAAAACTTGAACAATTAAGGAAAAATTTGGGGTTTGATAATATAGTTCCACTCACCGTAAAGATTAAATGAACAGGGTGTAGGGGATAGGGTGTAGGGTGTAGGGAACCCCATACTTAAAAGCAGGGGTTTCTTTCCAAGGATGCCGTGTTTCTCCTACTATGTATCTCGAAACACATTTTTATCTGATTTTCATACTTAAAAGTAGGGGCTTATACCCAGGTTTCACCCGCTAATTCTTCCCCTACACCCGCCCCGTTGGCGCAGCCGCCCTGCAAGGGCTAGGGGCTTGGTCATAAATTCCATAAGGAATTACTTTACCTAATTGGGGGTAAACAGAGTCATGCATCCGTACATCAACTGGCTGTTCCTCCTGACACCATTCAGCCCCAAGATTTTTAAACAGTAGGTGTCAGCCTTAAACATAGCAATACTGAATTTTTGTTAGTACTTTGCTACTTTGACATTCTCCCACCGCTAACCTAACAGTGTAGCGTGGGATTCCCAAGACTCACGACTTGGGTTTCTGCTTCCTTCCCTTACGGGTTTTACTCAGTTGCCCTTTAGACTTATGCCTATCAGGTCTTACACTCGATCCACAGACTGTAACGGTGTGTCCCACCGCCAAAATATTCTTAGCCGCGTTAATGTCCCGGTCGTGGTGGGTTCCGCAGTTGGGGCAATCCCACTCCCTGATACTCAACGGCATTTTGTCAACAATATGTCCGCAGTGACCACAACGTTTAGAGCTAGGAAACCAACGGTCAATTTTTACCAAGGTATCTCCTTCGGAGACGCTACGCGAACGACCATACCACTTGGCTTTATATTCCAGTTGTCTTACCAACTCACCCCAACCAGCATCGCTGATAGCACAAGCAAGTTTGGGATTTTTGATCATGTTTTTAACTGCCAAATCTTCAACTGCTATGGTTTGGTTTTCACGTACCAGTCGAGTTGTCAGTTTGTGCAAATGGTCTTTTCTGGAGTCAGAAATTTTTGCTTGAATCCGCGCAACCTTAAGTCTTGCTTTATCCCTGTTGCCAGAACCTTTCTGTTTGCGACTAAGGGATTTTTGCACCCTCCTCAGTTTTTGATAGTGTTTATCAAACGCTTTCGGGTTAGAGATTTTCTCACCTGTACTCAAAGTCACGAGACTGCTAATCCCCACATCCAACCCTACAACATTATCAACTGTTTCCATGATTTGATTGGACGGGTCGTTGGATTCGCAAGCTCACAAACCAGCGTCCACAAGGATCGAGTTTAACAGTAATAGTTGTGGGTTCACACCCCTTGGGAAGTTGCCTAGACCATCTAATTGCCAGTGGCCCAGAACACTTAGCCAAGTAGACCTGTCCACTCTTCCACGCCATAGCAGACTTGGTAAACTCTGCACTGCCACCATTACGCTTTTTCTTGAAGTTGGGATATTTCGCCCTACCTGCGAAAAAGTTGCTAAAAGCCGTTTGCAGATGTCTCAAACCTTGCTGCAATGGCACACAACTAACCTCATTCAGAAATTGGAGGTCTTCTTGTTTCTTCCATTGGGTCAACATGGTGGAGGTTTGAGCATAGCCAACTCGCTCTTGCCTGTTGTACCAAGCTTCGGTTCTCTCTGCCAAGGCTTTGTTAAAAACCAAACGCACACAACCAATTGTCCGGCGCAAAAGTTTCTCTTGCTCGGGAGTTGGATAAAAACGGTAGTGGTAGGCTTTTTCCACATCTCACATTTTACCACTAAATCTGTAAAAAAGTTATATTTTAGTTATGCATCAAATTCTAATTACTCACTCGTCATTCACCCCTGAGCCTATTGTTTCTTGGCAACAATTCGCCTTAGGGGTAAAACTCCTCCCTCGCCCCCATTCCTGAAGCAGCGCGTTGCGGAGGTTCCCCCCCCCCGTTGTAGCGACTGCTGTCTCACCGCCAAACTAAGGTTGTGGCGGGAGTCTCCTGAGGGTGCTATATGACTGTCTAGCTGTAAATTCTGTGGTATCTATGATTATGTTGATAAAATACAAAAGTCGCAGTGTCGCTGTCATTTTGGCATTTGCTGGCACATTGACAATTTCAGGATTGCATAAATTTTATCTGGGTCAACCATTATGGGGACTATTATATGTATTACTGTCTTGGACACC
>JAAUYH010089774.1_pt1 | contig 16956 bp, 14 predicted proteins | sample 7278061 | NCBI WGS metagenome assembly JAAUYH01 (sample SAMN14350203, study PRJNA611818) | marine sediment metagenome | isolation source: surface marine sediment (0.6m) | place: French Polynesia: Moorea | collected 2018-08 | reverse complement strand
GTCCGAAGCCACGTCGTTGCTCCCGGCGCGGTCGATCCTGAATAACGTTGAACCGGGCGACGGCCACGCCGTCATGACCCTGCCCGGCTTCCTCGCGAGCGGCCGCTCGATGCGACTCGTGCGCCGCTATCTTCGGAAATGGGGCTATAACGCCTATTGCTGGGACATGGGCAGGAACCTCGGCCTGTCTCATGAATTCGACCTAGAAGACATGCTGACATCTCGCCTGAAGGAATTGAACGACAGTTCCGGCAGACGAGTCAGCCTTGTGGGATGGAGCCTCGGCGGCCTGTTCGCGCGGGAGCTTGCGCGAAGAAACCCGGATCGTGTGCGTTCGGTGATCACGATGGGCAGCCCTATCGGAAACCCGAAGGCCACGAATGCATGGCGACTCTATGAGCAGGTCTCCGGCACCCGCGTCGACGATGCCTATATCCGGCATCGGGTCAAGTCGGTCCGTGAACCGATTGACGGTGTCCCGATGACGGCGATCTTCAGCCACAGTGACGCCATCGTCTCATCTGACATCGCGATGCTGCCACCCGGTCCGCTGGTCGAGAACGTCGGCGTGCTCGCGAGCCATATCGGCATGGGTTACAACCCGTCCGTACTCTTTGCAATTGCCGACAGGCTGCTACAGACGCCCGAGAACTGGGAGCCCTTCGATATGTCCGGACTCCGCAAGTTGTTCTATCACTACTAGCCGCGCCGTCACCCGACCCTTACTCCGCCAATGTGTTGCCACTCGGCAGATAGGTCGGCACGTCGCCTCGCAGATCGATGCTGGACGGATCGTTCAGCGCATGCAGGAACTCGATCAGGTCGGCGAATTCCCGCTTAGAGAGCGTCACGGGCGAAAGCTCGTTCGCCGCTGCGATTGCCTGCACCAGCACCGGGTCGTTCATGACCTGGAAATCCAGGGCATCGAGATCGGGGCGATTGGGCATGACCGCTTGTGACGGATCGTATGACCAGAGTGACTTGATCGGGTTCAGATGATGGCGGACGACTGCTTCGAGCGAGGCGTACGCACCCGCGTGGCCGTAGGGTGCCGTCAACGCGACGTTTCTGAGCGTAGGTACCCGGAACCTGAACAGGTCAGCCATGTTGCCCGTTTCCCGGGCCAGGCCGAAGTCTTCGCGGCCATTAGCGCCGTCACCCTTGCCCGGACCGATCTGTGGCATCGCGATAGCCGCGAAACCGTGGTTGGTCTGAAACGTGCCGCTGTGGCAACTCGCGCAGTTGCCACGGCGCGGCGAATAGAACACCCTCATGCCCCGCTTCGCGGCAAAGCTCATGGCCCCGCGATCGCCACGAAGGTAGCGGTCGAACGGGCTTGAGTCAGCGCGCCATGCACCGCCTTCAAACGCCGCAATCGCGTTGGCCACATGAACAAACGTGATGTCCTCAGGTGCTGACACGTCTTCGTAAACGGCCGCGAACTGCTCGGCATATTCCGGAATGTTCTGCAGCCGTTCCGCGAGCTGGGCCCAGACACCGGGCAGGTCACCGGCGACGGCGGCATCGGCGACCGGGTTCTCACCCTCTTGCCCCGCCATCTCCGTCGCTGACGTGACCGGGAACATTGCCTGCGCGGCCAGCAGGCTGTCCAGGCCGGCGGGTAACTGGTCACCGGCCGGCGAGCGGAAGCCGCTCGGATGACTGTTATCGACCGCCAGCCTGCCATCGTGAAACAGGCGCGTGAACTCTCGTGCACCCAGGTTGAACACCGGCGGCGCGTTCCTGGGCACACGTTCGTGAATCGCATCCGGCGCAGTACCCGTGTCCCGCGTCACACCGAGCCCACGGCCGCCCTCTCCCACCGGCAACGACAAACCGTCTCCGGTGTCCGTCAGCGCGTGGTGGCAGGTGGCACAGGAAATATTGACGTTGCCGCTCAGGATCTTGTCGAAGAATAGCTGGGCCCCGAGCTCGACCTTTGCCGGATCGGGCACGCCGTTATCGTTGTAGTCACTGTCCGTCGGCGGGTCAGGCAGAAAACCCGGCCCTGCGACTGCGCCAGCGCTGGTTAACCATAGAGCTACAAAAACCAACAGCTCAGAAACACGGTCCGCGGAGCGTATCTTTCTTATAGATTTCATTTACATCCCCTGTTGCTGCCAGAGGCAGCCGTATCCCCGGTGATCAACATTGCATCCCGGCAATCGCACCGGGAAGCGTCTCGGGATAGAGTCGGAGGCCCGCCCACCGGTTGCGAATCGGTCCGACACAGCCCGGCCGCGATTGAGGTCGGGCAATAAGACAACAGAACTCAGAGTAGCGGGCGTCAAATACGACAGCGATCCGGAATTTGCTGCAGAACGCAGAGAATTGCGCGAATCGGCATGGCATCTCACAGCGCTGGATACGTGGAATCCATAACTGTGAACACGGCAAAAATGCTCTACAAATAAACGAGATAGGAGCATTAGTGAACAAATCCGACATCATCGACCGGGTCGATCGGCAACTCGGCGACATCCTTGAACGCTGCGCTGCGATGGAATCGGCGTACTCGGACCAGATCGAGGCAGTCCATCCGAAGAATCGCGAGTCCGCACGGAACCTGGTCCACTACCTTGCTCTCCGCAGCTCCGACATGCATGCACTGCAGCAGAATCTGTCCACGATCGGCCTTGCCTCGCTGGACCGGGCCGAGCGCAACGTCATGGCATCGCTGCTGACGTTGAGAGACACGCTCGAGCAGCTGAGAACGGGCACCTCAGTCAACAATGAACCCGTTGAAATTCCGCTCCGAGACGCACACGCGGTCGCTCAGAAACAGGCAATCCTCGGCGACACGCCGGACGAGCGCGTTGTCAGCATCATGGTCACGCTGCCTGCCGAGGCCGCGGTGCAGCCGGAGTTGGTCAGAGACATGCTGATCGCCGGCATGGGGGTTGCGCGAATCAACTGCGGGCGTGACGACCAGGCCACCTGGTCTGCGATGATTCAAAACACGCGCAAGGCCAGCGAGGAGACCGGCATCCCCTGCCGGGTAATCATGGACCTCGCCGGACCGAAGATTCGAACCGGGCCCTTAAAGCCCGGTCCGAAAGTCGTTCACATCCGGCCGCGCCGCGATGCGTTGGGTCGGACAGTGTCGCCACGACGTATCCGGCTGATCCCCGACGACACGGTCTGGCAAGGCACCAAGGCCCTGGTTCTGCCGGTCCCCGGCGAGTGCATCCAGCTCGCCGGTATTGGCGACGAGATCCGATTCAGGGACACCCGGGGCCGCAAACGCACTCTGGAGGTCGTCGCGAAAGACGACAAAGGGCTCGTTGTGGAGTGCTACAAGGGCGCGTTTATAGCGACGGGCACGAAGCTTCGACTCGACCGCGAACAGGAAGGCGAGAAACTGAAGTATCGTGTAGGAGAGCTGCCGTCGACGGAACAGCCCATACTTTTGCGCCCTGGAGATACGCTGCTGCTCGACAAGGATCCCATCCCGGGACAGCCGGCCATCGAGGACGCCGACGGGGACATTGTCGAACCGGCACACATCTCCTGCCGCCAGCCCGAAGTCTTCGACCTGGTTTCGCCGGGCGAGCGAATCCTGTTGAACGACGGCAAGATCAGCGGTGTCATCGACTCGGTCGACGATACGAGTCTCGCGATGACCGTCACAAAGGCGAAGCCTACCGGCAGCCGGCTGCGGGGCGATCGGGGTATCAACTTCCCGGACAGCGACATACGAATTCCGCCCCTGACATCCACCGACGAAGAAAACCTCGAGTTCGTCGTAAAATACGCAGACGCCGTCAGCCAGTCATTCATCAAGCGGCCGCGAGATGTCATCCAGCTGCAGGCTGCGTTGGCCGCGATGAATGCCGGCGACCTTGGCCTGATCATGAAGATCGAGACCAAGAAAGGATTCAAAAACCTGCCAAAGCTCTTGTTGACCGCGATGCGCAGCTACCCGGTCGGCGTCATGATTGCCCGTGGCGACCTCGCGGTCGAGGCCGGCTGGGAGCGCCTGGCTGAATTGCAGGAACAGATTCTCTGGCTGTGCGAAGCCGCCCGCGTGCCGGTGATCTGGGCGACGCAGGTGTTGGAGCGGACCACCAAGACCGGACAACCGTCCCGCGCAGAAATCTCGGACGCCGCGTTGTCGCAGCGCGCGGACTGCGTCATGCTGAACAAGGGACCGCACGTCCTGTCCGCAATTCGCATGCTGGACGATATCCTGCGCCGAATGCAGGGGCATCGTTACAAGAACACCCTGCGAATGCGAAAGTTGAAATTCGCCGAAGAGTAGGCAGGCAAGAAGAACTCCTACCGCCCTCCGCTGCCGCCGGCACGCGGATGCATCGAGCTGCTCGTGCCGCCGGCGCGCCCACTTTTTGACATCAGATCCACAGCCTTCGCCATGCCCGTCGCATTTTGGAGACACTTGTTGGCCAAAAAATGCCGTGATAACAACGGTTATTCAATTGGGAGGAAGAGCGATATGTTTGAGCGAAACAAGAAAGAAGACCATTCAGAGTCTCAGGACTTCGGCAGCAGCGAGCCGGAAAAGACCTTTGGCGCTAACCGCAAGAGCAAACCCAGGAAGTCCGACGGTCTCGCAACGATCGGCCGATCGATCCAGATCAGCGGCGACCTGCGTGGCGATGAGGACCTGCGCATCGAGGGCGACGTCAGCGGCACGGTCGAGCTGCGCAATAACGCGCTGACAATTGGCAAGGAAGGCATGGTGCATGCCGACGTCTACGCGCGCTCCATCGCCGTCGACGGCGAGACCCGCGGTGACCTGTACGCGACCGAGCGAGTCAGCGTGCATGTCAATGCACGCGTGCAGGGCAATATCATCTCGCCGAGAGTCAGCATCGAGGAAGGTGCGCACTTCAAGGGCTCCATCGAGATGGACCAGGCGGCGGTCGAAAAGGTACTCGGCAAGCCCGCGCCTGAAAACAAAGCGAAGCCCGAGGCAGCCAAGGCCGCCGCGCAGAAATCCGCGAAAGAGAGCAGCAGCAACCTGAATCCGCCTGCAGGCACCGCGTGATCCCGTGACCGTCTCTTTACGACGGGCGCACACCGAGGACCTGCACGACACGCCACAGGCGCTGCATGCGCCGCTGTTCCAGAACGTGCTCGATAAGCTCGAGCCTTCGGAGCGCTCTGTGCTGCTGGACCTCGGTGCTGCGTCCACGGACATGCTTGCGCTCTTTAGCGAGTCGCGCTGCTGTGTCGAGATAGCAGACGTCGCGCATTTCGGCGGCTGCGAACTGCTGAACTCGGCCGAGCCCGGCCCGATTCTCGTGGAGATCGCCGAAACGTTGTTGCCTGAACGCGTAACACACGATCCGGTAGACATCGTGTTCTGTTGGGACCTGCCGAACTACCTGACCCTGCCGGCCCTCAAAGCGCTGATGCAGGCGATTGGGCAACGCTCACGCGAAGGCGCCGTCGCACATGCGCTGGTCTACTACGCCGAGCGCAACATACCGACGTTACCGGGCCGCTTTGTGCCGACCGAGGATGGCAAGCTCGAGAATCCTGCGCTGCCCGGTGAGCTGGTTACAGCGCCCCGCTATTCGCCCGAAGAACTAACCGACCACATGGGTGGTTTTGCGATCGACCGGGCGCGCTTGCTCAGCAACGGCATGCAGGAGTTCTTGTTCCGATATTGACTCCGGCGCTATCACTGGGACGACGACACGAATTCTCTCGAGCGTCGAATCTCCTCAGACCGCTAACCGCCTGAAACACTCCCGTAGCGGCAGATGAAATGGGACTCGCGCTCAGCCGTCAGGTCATGCCCTCCGTCTGGATGTGCAGCTGGCGACCGCAGTGCTTGCAGTGGATGGCGTCCGGCTCGTGTCGGCTAAGGCCACAGTCCGGGCATTCGTAACGTACGCGACTCGGACGGAACACGGTCTGCACGAGGCGCAGGAATAGCGCCACGCCAACGATCATGATGACAACCGACAGCAGCCGACCGGTACTCCCGACGAGAATAACGTCGCCGAAGCCCGTCGTTGTCAGTGTCGTGATTGTGAAGTAAAGCGCATCGACGTAGTTATTGATCGAATCGTTGACCTGGACCTGTAGCACGTATACGGCGGCCGTGACGACAAAGATAAACACCAGCAGGTTCAGCGAGCTGAAGATCACCTCTTCGTTCTTGGCGAAGAACTTCGAGTATTCACGGAGCTCGCGGGCCAACACGTAGGACCGCAACAGCCGCAGTGATCTCGCCAGGCGCAGGAACGCGAAGTTACCGATCAGCGCCGGCACGAACAACGAGGCAATGACGATGAAATCGATGATCGTCATCGGTTTGATCAGAAAACGGCCGCGGTCACGATCGGCGATCAGTCTGCCGACGAAGTCGACCACGTACACCATGCCGATGAGCATATCCAGCACGATTATCCATTCGTGCAACTCCATGAACGTCGTGACGACAAAGTAAGCGACAACCGTAATGTCGAAGGTGATGAAGGCGAATCGCGCCCTCGCCGCTCCGGGTGATCGACCGTAGTGAATCTCGCGACAGAACTTCGTCAGACTCTTCATCTGCACTCCGGTGTGTGGTGCCTGGCAAATTGTCTCGCCGGCGGCGCAGTCGACGCAAGCTCGCAAAGTACCTATGCTGCTGAAACAGGGATTTCACGTCACGGCGAAATAAATCAGGACACCAGCCGGTCCTCTGGACGGACTACTGATTCACTCTAGCGAGATAAAACGATGATCAAGAAACTCATGCTTGTCGGGACGCACGTTGTAGCGCTGGCGATCGGCTTCGCGGCCGGCATTTACACGCTGCCGATACTCATTGCCCCGGATGCGCCGGCCGACGAGGTCGTTCAGGCGGTTGCCGAGCGATCGAGCTTTACGGGTGAGTTCCGTCGGGACCTCGCCGACAGTGATGCACTTCACTGGGGAGAAGGCACGGTCTACGTTACTGATGACACGATTGCCCTCGATGGCAAGCTCGCGCCCGGACCGGATTATCGTCTGTACCTGTCAAAGGAATTCGTCGAGACCGAAGCCGATTTCGAACGCCTGAAGTCACAGATGACAGTCGTTGGCGGCATCAAGACCTTTGATAATTTCGAGGTCTCGGTCTCGTCTGACATCGACGTGTCGGACTACACCAGTGTCATTGTCTGGTGTGAGTCTTTCGGTGAGTTCATTACGGCCGCGAGGTACCAGTAGCACGGGCTACGTCGGCGCGTCCTTATCGCGTAGCACCCAGTACACGATCAGCCCGGTCGCGAAGACGCCCAGCCCGAACAGGGCCTCGACCGGCCGGGTCATCATGACGAACCAAAGCGTCCAGCCCATCAGCGTCAGGTAGATCAGCGGCGGCAGCGGGAACAGGAAGGTCTTATAGGGACGCTGCAGTTCGGGCTGCCGCCATCGCAACACGAACACGCCGAGCACGGTGACGAAGCTGTTGAATGCCAGCGTGAACCCGGCGAACAGCAGCACCGACTCGAAGCTCGACGTCAGGATGAAGAAGATCGCCAGCGCGGATTGAATGTAGATCGCAGTGTTCGGGATTCCGTCCGCATTGACATGGGCAACACGGCGCAAGAGTTTGAAGTCCTGCCCCATGACTTGGATGACGCGAGGACCCGCCATCAGCATCGCGCTGACCGTGGAAATCAGCAGCATCGCCAACACGAGTCCGGTGAATTTGCCGCCCACCTCGCCAAAGGCCGCCTTCGCCGCAATGATGCCAACCTCCACCTCTCCGCGAAGTTCCGCGATCGGTGCGGCGTACAGGAAAATGAAGTTGAGCGCGACGTACAGCAGCGTGACGACCAGTGTTCCGGTCAGCAGTATTACCGGCAACGTTCGCTGCGGGTTCTCGAGTTCGCTCGACAGGTAGGTCGCCGCGTTCCAACCGGTGTACGCGTAGCTGACGTAGATCAGCGAGATCGCGAATGCTCCGCTGGTAAACAACGCGGCGTCGCCCGTCGATGGAAAGAAGCGCACAGGCTGCGGCTCGTCGATCAGCACATAGGCCACGAGGCAGAATCCGACGATGACGGCGACCTTCAGCACCGTGAAGATCACCTGCACGCCCCCACTGTTTCGCCGTTTTCCGGCGTGGACGACAGTCAGCATCGCAACGAGGCCTATCGCGAGCGCGCGTTCCAGCCACACCGAGTCGGCGAGTTCAAAGATGGAGGTGGCATAGGCAGCAAACGTCATTGCAGCAAGCGCCGACGGTCCGGCAAACCCGATCGTGATCGATGTCCAACCTGCGATAAAGCCCACCGCCGGGTGATAAATCTCGGACAGAAAGTTGTATTCGCCGCCGGATCGAGGAAACGCAGCGCCGAGCTCCGCGTAAGTCATCGCACCCGAAACCGCGATGACGCCTCCAAGCACCCACAGCATCAGGATGACGAATCCGGACTGAATATCGAGCAGCTGAAATCCGAGGCTCGTGAACACGCCCGTCCCGACCATATTGGCGATCACGATCGCGGTGATCGTAGGGAAACGGAACTTGTCGCTCGACATATTCTTCAGGCCGCTCGGGTCATCATTGAATGGCCCCGCATTATTGCGGGGTCAGGAGATCAGGTCTATTCGTTTCTGCTGCGAATGCGGCCTCGCCGTTAGCGAATCGTGCAGCCTGCCGGAATCCGTTCGAGGTAAGTGTTTCCGCGACTTGTCACACCCTCAGGTCAGGGAGCATAGTGAACTCCCGATGCGTTTCGAGAGGACTTCATCGTGGCACAGAAAGCAACGGCGAAAGAAAAGCTCTTCTGGGCAGTTGTCGCAGACGAAGCACGCGCGATCGTTTACGGTCATGACACCAAGAGCGGCCCCCTGAGCGAAGTATTCACCTTGGATAACGAAGTCGCACGCATGAAAGCGAGCGAGCTGACAAGCGATCGTGGCGGTCGCAGCTTCGACAGCGGCGGTGAAGGCAGACACGCGATGGGCCAGAAGAATGACCCGCACCGGCAGGCAGCAGCCCGGTTCGCCAAAACTATCGCAGTCAAAATCAGCAAGGCGAAGCACTCCGGCGCTTGCCGTGAGTTTGCGCTGGTCGCGGCACCGCGGTTTCTCGGTGAATTGAGAACGGCGCTCAACACGATGCCGAAAGTAGACCCCTACCTGGAGATCGACAAAGACATGGTGGCCGCCGACGCAGCGGCTATTCGCAGACTGCTGGACTCCGTGTAACCCCGGTTTGTCTGTTGCTCTCGGCTAGGCGCGCCGACCGCGCTCGCTGCACGGACTGGAATTTTTTTACCATTTCGTGGAGAAAAACTTCCACTGCACGGTCTGTACACCCGGTAGTTTCGAAAAAAGCGACGTTTCCGGTGAAAAAACCTGAGCGAATCAAGCACCTGCATGTGATATCAAGAAGCTGGAGAAAACTGTTTGTCTCAGGGTTTTCCGACTGGCAAAGAACCGTGGAACGGACCTGCGATGGCAGGTACGATACTGCCGGCTGACGAAATTCCGTCGAAAAAACCAACTTAGAGTACAGGTAGAACGGGCCTGCTGTTTGCGGCTGGCTTCAGGAGGAACAAGATGACAATTGATGCCAAGCAAACAGTGCGCGCGAGAACGACCGGGTTTGCCCTGCTGGCGGTTGTTGCCCTAGCCGCATGCGGCAAGAGCGACGACGCTTCGCAGCAATCTGCAACAGCCGGCGCCGGCAACGGCGGTGACGACAGGGAACTGGTCATCGGCATCACTCAGTACCCGTCAACGATGAACCCGAATGTCGATTCCATGGTCGCCAAGACCTACGTCCGCGCAATGTTGATGCGAGGACTTACGCGCTTTAATCATGACTGGGAACTGGAATGCAGCCTGTGTGTTGAGCTGCCCACGCTGGAGAACGGCCTGGCCAGGATGATCGAGACGCCCGATGGAAGGCCCGGCATCGCCGCCACCTACGAGATCCAGCCAGACGCAACCTGGGGCGACGGTACACCGGTGACGACGAAAGACATCCAGCTGGCCTACGACGTCGGCCGCGATACGACGACCGGGGCGATCAACACGGACATGTACCGTCGCATCTACCAATTGGAGGTACATGACGACAAGCGCTTCACGATCTATACCGACCGTGTGACTTACAACTTCAATGTGCTCGGCGACTTCTACCCCTTGCCTGACCATCTCGAGCGCGAGATCTTCGAGGCAGATCCCTACGAGTATCGTCATCGCACGACCTTTAATGCCGACGTTACCAACCCGGGACTCTGGTTCGGTCCGTACATCGTCGCCGAAGCACAGCAGGGTTCGTATATCAAGATGACGCGAAACCCGCACTGGTGGGGCAAGGAACCTTACTTCGACACCATCACGACGCGTGCCATCCAGAACACCTCTGCGATGGAGGCTAACCTGTTATCCGGCACCATCGACATGATTGCCGGAGAGATTGGCCTGCAGGTCGACCAAGCGCTCGCCTTTGAGAGCCGGCACGGCGACAAGTACAACATCATCTACAATCCCGGCCTGCAGTACGAACACATCGACGTCAATCTCGACAACCCTATCCTCAGTGACAAGCGGGTCCGCAAGGCATTGATGTTCGGTATGGATCGGGAGCAGATGAACGAGCGTATCTTCGGTGGCAAACAGCCGGTTGCCCATACGAGGGTCAGCCCGTTGGACAAGGTCGCTAGCGACAACATCACGAAGTACAGCTTTGACGAAGACAAGGCGATTGCACTGCTCGAGGAGGCCGGCTGGACAGAAATCCGCGACGGCATCAGGCATAACGCAGACGGCGAGCCACTTCGTATCGAAATCATGACAACAGCCGGCAACAAGACGCGGGAACTGGTGCAGCAGGTACTCCAGGGAAAGTGGAAACAGATCGGCGTTGATCTGCGCATCCGCAACGAGGCGCCCCGTGTATTTTTTGGCCAGACAACGCGTGAACGCAAGTTCACCGGACTCGCGCTGTTTGCATGGGTCGCCGCACCGGAAACTGTACCGCGGTCTATTCTGCACTCCAGCGAAATCCCAACAACCGAGAACAACTACGCCGGACAGAATTACACCGGAATCAATATCCCGGAGCTCGACGCCGCCATTGAATCCGTCGAGTTTGGACTGAGCCTGGACGAGCGCCTGCCGCACTGGGCGACGATTCAACAGATCTATTCCGAGGAGCTCCCGGTTCTGTCCCTGTTCTGGCGCCCCAATCCCTATATCTATCCGCTTTGGCTCCGCGGCGCGCGGCCCACCGGACACCTCAACGCCAGCACGAACTGGATTGAATACTGGACCCGCGAGTGACCTCGGAGGACAACACTCCGGCGCTTGAGGTCTCGGACCTGAGCATCGGGTTCGAGAGCGAAGACGGCATCGTGCGCGTCGTCGAGGACGTCAACTTCTCGCTGCAGCGCGGCAAGACGCTGTCGCTGGTCGGCGAAAGTGGTTGCGGCAAGTCGCTGACAGCCTTCGCGATTTTGCAGCTCCTCCCTCCCTTCGGCAAAATCCTGTCGGGCTCGGTGAAGCTGCACGGACGCGAGCTGGTTGGTCTAGACGACCAGAAGATGCAGGAGGTGCGCGGCGGCGACATCTCGATGATCTTCCAGGAGCCCATGAGCGCGCTGAACCCGGTCTTCAAGATCGGCAAGCAGATTGCAGAAGCCCTGATCCTGCATCGCGACATGGAGAAAGCGGAGGCGCTGGAGCAGGCAATCGCCTTGCTCGAAGCCGTCGGCATTCCTGATCCGGCATCGCGCGCGGACAGTTACCCGCACCAGTTGTCAGGCGGTATGCGCCAGCGTGTCATGATTGCTATGGCGCTGGCCTGCGAGCCGGAGGTGCTGATTGCCGATGAGCCTACGACCGCGCTCGACGTCACGATCCAGGCGCAGATCCTCGATCTCGTGCACGATCTGCAGGAGAAGTTTCACACCTCGATCCTGTTCATCAGCCACGACTTCGGTGTCGTGTCCCGCATGGCCGATGAGATCGCCGTTATGTATGCCGGCAGGATCATCGAGCACGGCACCTCATCCGATGTACTGCTGGAAGCGCAACATCCGTATACCCAAGCGCTACTCGAAACCACACCCCGGATGGATCGAAGCCTTGCGCGGCTCCCGGCAATTTCCGGCCGGGTTCCGTCGCCGATGAACCGGCCAACGGGGTGTTGCTTCCGCCCGCGCTGCGACAAGGCCATGGAGATTTGTAAGACCGAGCGGCCGGGCGACACACGCCTGAGCCCGGAGCACTTTGCAGCCTGTCACGAGGTCGCCCGTGCCTGATCTCGACTACGTCGTCAGCACGCGGAACCTGTCGAAGCGCTTCGACACCCGTATCGCGACGGAGAAAGGCTGGGAAAAGCGCACCGTTGCCGCCGTCTCAGACGTTTCGCTGGACATCGCTCCGGGCGAGACGCTCGGACTCGTCGGCGAGAGCGGCTGTGGCAAGACCACGCTGGGCCGCATGCTCTCGCTGTTCTATGAGCCCAGTGACGGAAGCATTACGCTCAAGGGTGTCGACGTTGGCAAACTCAAGCCGCGCGAGATCAAGCCGATGCGGCAGCAGGTTCAAATGATCTTCCAGGACCCGATGTCCTCACTGAATCCGCGACACACGATCGAGAGCATTCTGACGGAGCCGATGAAGATCTTCTCCCGCGACCCGGCCAGCGTTCGTCGCAAGAAGGCCGGCGACCTGCTGGAATCGGTCGGCCTGCCCGCGAACAGTCTCTCCAAGTATCCGCATGAATTCAGCGGCGGACAGCGCCAGCGCATCACCATTGCTCGCGCGCTGGTACTAAACCCCGGTTTCATCGTTGCCGACGAACCGGTATCCGCCCTCGACGTGTCCGTTCAGAGCCAGATTCTGAACCTGTTGCAGGACATCAAACAGGAATTTCACCTGACCTACCTGTTCATCAGCCACGATCTTGCCGTTGTCCACCACCTGGCGGATCGGGTTGCCGTCATGTACCTCGGCCGTATCGTTGAGATCGCCGATCGGGACGCGCTGTTCACTGACGCCCGACATCCCTACACGCAATCCTTGTTGAGTTCCGTACCGACGATCGTGCCGAACAAGAGCAAGATCGGCCGCGTGCTGCAGGGCGACCCGCCAAGCCCCATCAGTCCCCCGGCCGGCTGCCCGTTCCATCCGCGCTGCCCGCATGCCGTCGATGCGTGCCGGGAGAAGGTACCAACACTGGAAACGGTCGACGCAAAGTACAGGCATGAGGCAGCGTGCCACCGCAAAGACGAGATAAAGCGCCTGTCGGGGGATTCGACGTGAGACGTTTTCTGTTGTCGCGATTGCTGCAGTCACTCGTCGTCCTCGTCATCATGTCCTTCGTGATCTACGCGCTGATAGGATTGATGCCAGGCGATCCCATCGACCTGATGATCAGCGCCAACCCGAACATGACGGCCGCGGACGCAGCTGCACTGCGTGCGATTTACGGACTCGACCTGCCCATCTATGAACGTTACTGGAACTGGCTGACGGCCGCACTGCAGGGCGACCTCGGCTACTCACGCCTGTTCGGACAGCCAGTCCTCGATGTGCTGCTGCCAGCGCTCGGTAATACGGTGATACTGATGGGAACCGCCTTCACGCTCGCCGTGATGGTCGCGATCCCGATTGGTACGCTGGCAGCGTCTAAGCCGCGCTCGGCAGTGGACTACGGCATCAACCTCTTCGCTTTCGCCGGAATCTCGATACCGTCTTTCTGGCTCGCTCTGATGCTGATCATTATCTTCTCGGTGTCTCTCGGGTGGTTACCGGCCGGCGGCATTGCCAGTGCGAATGCCGGTTTCGTGGAATACATCAGCTACATGGTGTTGCCGGTACTGACAATCGCGACACTGAGCATTGGCAGCTATACCCGCTACACGCGCTCGTCGATGCTCGAGACGCTGCGTCACGACTACATTCGGACAGCGCGTGCGAAAGGTGCGAGCCGCCGACGAGTGGTCTGGAAACACGCGCTGCGCAATGCCCTGATACCGGTCGTGACGATCCTCGCGCTGGACTTCGGTTTCCTGTTTTCCGGTGCGCTCGTCACCGAGACGATCTTCTCCTGGCCCGGCATGGGCAAGCTGATTTTCGACGCGGTCATGGGCAACGATTTCAACCTGGCGCTGGTCGCACTGCTGTTTGCGACGGCGCTGGTCCTGACGGCAAACCTGCTGGCTGACCTCTGCTACGCGTGGCTCGATCCCAGGATTGTCATTGGTGGTGGCAAGGTATGACCAGCAACTCGCCGCTTTCGCTCGCCGCCCGCCGTTTTCGACGACACAAACTGGCGATATTCAGCGCGGGGCTCCTGCTCTTGATGATCGTGCTGGTCATGGCCGCACCGTTGTTCGAAGCCCTCCTCGGCGTCGGCGCCAACGATGTCAACCTGATGAGCCGGCTGCTGCCGCCCTCCCTCGCGCATCCGCTCGGCACCGATGAACTCGGACGCGACGTCTTCCTGCGATTGCTCTACGGCGGCCGGATATCGCTGTTCACGGGTTTGACGGCTGCCGTGTTCGCCGCATCGATCGGTACGGTCGTCGGCCTTTTTGCCGGCTTCCTCGGCGGGCGCGTTGATGCGGCATTGATGCGACTGACCGATAGCGTGATCGCCCTGCCGCTGCTGCCGTTGTTGATCGTTCTAGTTGCCATCGACCTGAACAAGCTCGGCTTGCCGCAATCGATCGTTGAATCCGAGGACGTCAGCTTCTATCGCATCGTCTTTATCGTCGCGATCACCGGCTGGACGACCGTTGCCCGTCTCGTGCGGGGAGCTACCTTGAGTTTGAAAGAACAGGAATTCGTCATGGCGGCCCGCGGTGTCGGCGCCGGCAACATGCGCATCATGTTCCGGCATATCCTGCCGAACCTGCTGTCGGTCATTATCGTTGCCGTCACGCTGTCGATCGGCACCGTCATCCTGCTGGAGTCGGTACTCTCGTTCCTCGGCCTCGGGATTCAGCCGCCAATGGCGAGCTGGGGCAACATGCTCACCAACGCACAACAGTTGATCTGGGAAGCGCCGATGCTGGCCGTATACCCGGGTCTGCTGATATTCGTCACCGTAATCTCGTTTAATTTCCTCGGTGACGGACTGCAGGACGCGCTCGATCCGAAAGCCGAGTACTGATCCAATCTCGCCAAGCACCGCGCACCAACGACTCCCCTCTCAATTGGAATGAACCGGGCCTATGAACACTGACTTCAGAAACCACTATCTCGACTACGCAGAGTTGACCGCAACGCTCAAAGGCTGGGCCAAAGCCTACCCGGACTTCGCTCGCCTCGAGTCCATCGGCCGGACCGAAGAAGGTCGTGATATTCACCTGTTGACGATCGGGCCGGAGCCGGACCGCATACGGCCGGCCGTCTGGCTCGACGGCAACATGCACGCGGCGGAACTCTGCGGGTCAAGTGTTGCGCTCGCGATCGCAGAGGACATGCTCAGGCTGCACGCAGAGGGCGAGGCGCCCAATGACTTGCCCGCTGTCGTCTGCGATGTACTTCGCGACGTGCTGTTCTACGTCGTGCCGCGCATTTCACCGGACGGTGCCGAACACGTGCTGAAACAGGGGCGTGTCGTCCGCTCGAACGTCCGGGACGATCGGCTCGATGAGAGCCGGAGTTTCTGGCGCAAGCAGGACATGGACGGCGACGGACTGGCGCTGGCGATGCGCGTCGTCGATGACACGGGCGAGTGTGTCCCGGCACCCGGCTTCCCAAACATGATGCTGCCACGCGGCATCGACGACGAGGGGCCCTTCTACAAGATCTATCCTGAAGGCGTTATCGAAAACTTCGACGGCAAGACAATTCCGTCACCGTCCTTCTTTTCCGATGCGCCGGTCGACCTTAACCGGAACTTTCCCTGGGGCTGGGCACCCGAGCACGAGCAGGTCGGCGCCGGCGACTACCCGGGCAGCGAGCCCGAGTCGCGTGCCGTCATCGAGTTCACGTCCAGGCACCCGAACATTTTTGCCTGGCTGAACCTGCATACCTTCGGCGGCGTCGGCATTCGGCCGCTGAGCGACAAACCCGACAGCAAGATGGACCAGGAAGATCTGTCCATCTTCAGACAGGTCGGCGACTGGCTCGAACAGTTCACCAGCTATCCGATGGTATCGGGCTTCGAGGAATTCACTTACGAGCCGGAAACGCCGATCCGCGGCGACCTGACCGACTATGCCTACCACCAGCGCGGTGCGATCGCCTGGGTTGTCGAGCTCTGGGACCTGTTTGCCCAGATGGGACTCGAGAGAAAGAAACCTTTCGTCAAGAGCTACACGGACCTCAGTCGCGACAACATGCTCGCCCTGGCCGAATGGGATCGGGACAACAACAGCGGACGAACCGTCTCCGACTGGCGGGAATTCGAGCATCCCCAGCTCGGCAAAGTCGAGATAGGCGGCGTCGATCCGCGTGTCGGCATGTGGAACCCGCCGTATGAAATGCTATCGACGATCTGCGAGCAACACAGCGCCGCGTTTCTGCGCGTTGCCGGGATGGCGCCGCGTGTGCGCTTTGGCGACGTCACCAAGACGCCGCTCGGTGGCGGCATGACGCGTATCGACCTGACCGTCGAGAACACAGGTTACCTCCCAACCTATGTCCTGAATTCTGCACGCAAACTGACCTGGAACGAGGATCTGTACCTGGACCTGGAGCTTGATGGCGTCGAACTCGCGGAAGGGGCTCAACGTCGTCCATTAGGTCACTTGGACGGGTGGGGACGGGGTGCCGGCACGGGCGCTGGCGTACTCTACTTCCCGTATGGTCGAGGCAATACGGGCACTGCGAAGGCGTCTATCGTTGTCAGTGGCAGCGGTAGCGTTACGGCCAAGGTTCGGGCTTGCCGGATTGGGGAGATTAGCCAGGAGGTCGTTGTGGAGGCGGAAGTCTGACCCCACCAGACACGAACGAGTAAACCTGAAGTGCACGTTGTTATTGTTCTGATCGTCACCCTTTTGGCGCTGCGATTGCTGTATCGAACCGTACTGGATT
>JAAUYH010006091.1_pt1 | contig 16960 bp, 10 predicted proteins | sample 7278061 | NCBI WGS metagenome assembly JAAUYH01 (sample SAMN14350203, study PRJNA611818) | marine sediment metagenome | isolation source: surface marine sediment (0.6m) | place: French Polynesia: Moorea | collected 2018-08 | reverse complement strand
TACTCCAAGAGGAATTACCCGAAACGGATATCGACCCTCGTACACCGATAGAGGGAAGGGATTGTAAAGCCGCTCTAGAAATCGAGTGAATCAATCGGCGTATCTTTGAATAATTCGTATTCCATATTTTGCGCCATACGTTCGAACAGGTACCTCACTTCTTCAATCGATATACCCGTATCGTTCGCATTCGACTTTATATAATTTTTTATAAACGCATTTCCGATATCAGAGCGTAAGCTGTTTTCTGGCAATCCCTCTGGTTCATACCCATTAAAGAACCCGTCCTCATCTACATCCAGGCTCAGGTCATAGGAGATACTGATAGAGTTCTTATGCTTTACGTGGTAGGTCCTGTCAATCGCCTGTTCATGTGCTAAGGACGCTCTCGCCCTAAGTAGAATAGAATACTTCCAGCCCTCGCTTCCATAATCTTCCGATGGCTCTAAACAGGTTAAATCTGCCTCGCAAAGATGGTCCAGTACAGGATAACCGATAAAATGATGGTAGAGTAACTCTTGACTGAGCTCGACGGCTTCAATGAACGAATCATCGCGATTGTGCTTGTACCGTGCTCGGGCGAGGTTGTAGATGTCTGTCGTCACCGGATTCATTGACACGGGACGTCGGTTACCGGTTGCGTGGTCGGTTTTATAATATGGAACCAGCGCAATAAGATGTCCCGATTCATTAAGATTAATTACGGTGTCTGGTGCCCAGTACTCGAACGTGTAACCTCCACGAGCAACAGCTATAAGAAGTTCGTGATACTCATCCACCTTAATGGAGGCCCTGCCATTCTGGTCACTCATCGCAGATCCCAGGACGCGATCATACAAGATTTCGCCAGTGTGGCTATCCACAGCGTAGATTTCTATCATCGCGCGGATGACATCATTGTCCCCTTTCACGCGGATGTCGAGCACCGGCAGCTCATTCTCTGAATACTGTATACACGCCGCAAGTGTTGTACATAATACATATACGCATAGATGTCTCATATCTGACTCTCCACTCCCTTCTACAGGGCTGCCCTAATGTACGCTTGGGCCTCAATCGTCTGATACGCAGCTTCACTGAGCGCGCGTGCATTCATTCGTCCTTGCAGCCGTGCGCCTAGTTCCCAGCCCTTTTGCAGCCGGTGCCCGATACCGACACCTGCACTGGCTGCTGGAGATAGGTCAAAATACCAATCATGGACAGTGCGCTTGTAAGCTGGCTGCTCCTGACCATTGCCGTACTCAAGCAGTTGTCCGCGTGAGGCCATACGAAACAATAGGCCGGCATAAATGCTCATTGAGAACACCCATTTTCGGCCCATGTGCGCGCCTATCCCAGCTTCGATACTCGTGGCATAAATGCCACGTAGATGCTGAGAGTTGCACCTATCACCTCGGCAATCCGCATCTGTCAGCACAGGATGACGCGGGAGTGCTTGACTCACGCATGTCCCGATCGAGTACCCATGCGACAAATGACGATCACCGCATACTGCCAGCAACGTCATCGGGCTGCGGGTGTGATAGCCATCTTCTACCGTACGCGACCAGCCAAACGCAGACGCCGCAGTGATCGAGTATCGAGCCGGGTCATTTGAGGAGGGTGAGGGAATTGTGGACACCGCAGCGGTCCGAGTCGATGGCGCGGTGCTGACTGCTGGTGTTGCCACCTCCACCGGTAAGGCCCTCAATGCTGGCGATGCAATTGTGGGCCATGATGTCGAGCGCCCCACTACCGGCGCTGGTGGCATTTGTTCATCTGACTTTTCAGTGAAAAATAGCACTTGACTCTCTGCCTGTTCAACAGAACGAACTGGGCGCAAATGCACCGTGACCTGCCGATTGGAATCCGTCCACACAAGCAAATTGGTGGCCGCTGCGTTTCGAGCTGGGACTTTCACAAGGACATGAAAATCGTACATAAAGACCCGGTAATTGGGCATTCCTGCCTTCGCACCAACGATAGCTTCCGGCACAGATATCGACAAGAGCTGATTGCTATGGACCTTTACTTTAGCCTCTGCTCCCTCATGAAAGGGGGCTTTCGTCAGCGCATGGGCCATGCGTGGCTGTGAAATGGTGACTGCGCACAGAACAGCGCCCAACCATAATATATTTCTCGCATTCATGTTCATCGCGTCTGATGCCCCCTGGGGCGCGTTCGCCGATCTTCAACGATACCTTCTGGATGTGGTGGTACGAGCAGTCGCGGCATAGCTCGAAGATCGATGACTCCGTCATCAAAGTATGCTCTATCTCGAACTCTGCGGGATTTCGTGGCAGCGTTACGAGCTTGTGCCGTACGCTTTTCCTGAGCACTGCTTTCCTGAGCACTGCGTTTTCGTGAAAGCTTAGCAGGCGGGTCGGTGACTGGCTCACTCGTGGCCTTTGTGGCTGTCGTTTGTGCCCCGTCTTCATGACCCTCTTGATGGTCTAGCTCCGGCACCAGAGCAGGCGTGGATACATAGTCCACCTGAGCAGGCGTAGCATTTGAATCATCCGGTTGTACGATGCGGCCCAACGCCAGACCCGATCCCAGCATGAGCAATGCCATAGCTACAGCGGCGAGACCACGCCAATAGCGACGAGGCGGTGGCTTCATCGTGCTTGCGGCAATGAGGGCCAGATCCGCTTGCTCGATGCACGATACCTTACGTAGCTCCGCAATCGCATGCTCCGCGTGCTCATAACGAGCACTTGGATCTTGAGCCAAGAGAGTCTGCACAAACTGCTCGATACCCTCGGGAACGAGCGGCTGGACGCTGCGGAGGGATGGTATCTCTCCCCGCTGATTGAGAGCGTGCACCATAGCCGCACGCCGTTGTCGCGGCCGATAATGGCGCCCCGTTATCAGCTCATAGAGGATGACTCCCACGGAGTATAGATCCGAGCGTACCGTCACCGTGCGCCGCCGAGCCTGCTCGGGGCTCATATACTGCGGCGTACCGTGAATGCGGCTATCATGCGGGCATGCACCGCGCTTGAGCGCCGCGCCAAAGTCAATGAGCTTGATGTGACCAGATGGTGTCACGCGGATATTCCGCGGGGAGATGTCACCATGAACGTATCCAGCGTGGTGAACGGCTGCCAATGCATCAAGCAATTGGTGCGCAAAATGGATGACGACGCTACAGAGCATAGGAGCCTGGTCGTAGAGCTGACCCAAGTCGATACCGTCTACATACTAAAGCAATAAATCCCCGTTATCCACATCGATCAGTCGGACGATATTTGGGTGATCGACTGCGCGGAGCACATCAGATTCCGTGATCAGGAGTTCCCGCTGCTTGACACTGCGAGCTATCTTCCGCGCTACGAGTCTGCCCAGGTGTTGCTCTTTCCGAACAATCGCGGTTCCCCCTCTAACCTGCGTCGTCACTTTGCGCGTCCCTCCGTGATCCAGCGGCGAATCGTTCGCACCGATACGCCAATCATATGAGCGGCCCTCTTATAGGTTCCATATCGTCGATACGCCTGCTTTGCGAGTGTATTGACATCGGTTGCAACCAAGTCGGCGGGGCATTGCTCAAGTAGTGCTCCACAGACAAGCAGTTGCCCTTTGCGGCCGAGCTTAATGAGCTGGCCCGGAAACACCTCGACTGCTTCACTGCCCACACGCGTCCGGCCCACGCGGGTGCCATATCTGCTCTCATAATCCTCGATCCATAGCGTTTCACCGTCGCGCGGCAGTAGTAGGCAATGCACAGCACTTACGCCGCGTACTTTGACAATGATGTCGGCATCGGGCGACGACCCCACGGTGATAAGTCTCTCCGCCATCGTGCCGCGAAATTGACTGAGGCGATAGAGCTGCCCGTCCGGCAATGCCCGCACCGCGATGACGGGTCCTTGCTGCCGTTCATCCAGAGGCACAGATGACTGCACTGAGTCTGTCGCTGGCCAGCGTCTGCGAAATGTCCGCCCGAGAGGTCGTCTTGCCATAAGGGGCGAGAGAGTGCCCGATTTTCACCGACTGCGCCAGTGGCTAGGGGAACATCGAAATCAAAAAAAGTGGCCACTATGGCCACTTCGAAAGGGGGGACGGCACCTAACTAACCGATACGTAGTTGCCTGGATAGTGCTGTCAAATGCCCGATTGTCCCCGCTCCAGCACTCCCTGGTAAGCACCGGGATTCGCCAGTAGGGTGGTTCTCGTAGCGATTCACCGGAGCTGGTTCGCGATACGTGAGAGAGCAAACCGAATCTATCTCCTGTGATGTGCGAATTACTTATATATCTACTGTTTACTATGCGAAACCAATCGATCTTATCAATACACAATCATTGCCAAAACCGCGAACTCACAAAATGGAGCGCTCGTGCGGCTGCCAGATCCGAATAGGGAGCTGCCAGGTCGGCGAGAGAACAAGTGGTGCTAGCGCCACTTCATAAGCCTGCCGAGGTGCTTTGTCGCCCTATAGACAAGCAGAATCGAAGTCATCTTCCAGACCAGAGAATCTGGGCGGGCAGCCGTCCTCTACCTGTCTGGGTGCATATATAACTCCGCACACCTGCGCAAGTCACTACGAAAAATTCTTATGAGGGGGAGATCTCCCCAACACGTGGATGCATACCGCTATGAGAAAACACGGAAACAAGAACCACTTTGGTTACGGCCTGATCACGGCATTTCTAGGCGCGAATCCTACCAGCAACCGGTTTCGAAGATGTGCGTTTAATCACTCTCTTTTGCCAGGGTAAGCTGCGCAACTATTAAGTCTCGGATAAGCGCAGATAAAAATGAGCACCAATACGACCCATTTGCGAGGAACGACCATGAAACAAGACGAAGACGTACTAAGGGCAGACGAAGTAGCGAGACTGCTCGGCGTTGGCCGCCAGGCCATCTACAACGCGGCGCGTGAAAACACCATCCCCAATCGCAGAATAGGCCGCCACCTCCTTTTCTCGCGCCGAGCAGTTATGGCATGGTTGCAGTCGCAAGGTCGCGTTGCGCAGAAAGACGCATAGAGCATGTCTGCGTATCGAGACAAAAACGGACGCTGGAGATTTCGCAAACGGATTCGACTTCCCAATGGTGAACACGACCGAGTTGGCGGAACTCCGACCCGAAACACCAAGCGCGACGCCGAGGTTGCGGAGCGCGCGGCCATTGACAAGGCCATTCAAGAGTGCCTGCATCCAGAATTGGCACAGAAAAACAAGGAGGTCCCCACGTTGCGAGAATTCGCCCCAGAATATCTGCGCAATTTTGCTGAACCCAATAACAAGCCCGCGACGGTTTCAGGGAAAGTAAGCTGGTTGCGGACGCACTTGCTTCCGGCGTTTGGCAATGTGCGCTTGCACGAAATTAGCCCGCGTGACCTTGAGAAGTTCAAAGCTGATGGTGTGGCGACTGGATGCAGGCACCAGACCATCAATTTGCCGCTCAAGCTGCTGCGCCACATGCTTATGGTCGCCAAATCCTGGGGGATTATCGATAGTGTACCCAAAATAAAGCTACTGCCTAAACAATCTGTAAAATTTGACTTTCTCGATACCGAGGAAGCGTTGCAGCTCACGACCGCATCGCATGGCTGGTGCCGGACGATGGTAGTGACTGGACTCAAAGCAGGGTTGCGCGTCGGCGAGATGCGGGCGCTGCAATGGGACGACATCGATTTCGAACGAGGACTTCTCCACGTACGCCACAGCGCATGGAATAACCTGGTTGGCACGCCCAAAAGCGGCAAGCCCCGCATGATTCCCATGTGCCGGGCTCTGACGTCGGAGCTGTCCAACTACCGTCATGATCGTTCGACGTATGTCTTTGGAGAAGGTCCCGGCAAGTTGCTCTCCTACGCGAAGAGCAAGTATCACCTGCATAAGGTGTGCAGAGCTGCAGACTTGCGCCAGATCGGCTGGCACGTCCTGCGCCATACCTTTGCTTCCCATTTGGTGATGAAGGGCGTGCCCCTCAAAGCTGTGCAGGAGCTTCTCGGCCACGCGACGATCGATGAAACGATGCGCTATGCCCATCTGTCACCAGCGGTCTTGCGTACAGCTGTCTCTGTGCTGGATACAGAGCCAGAGACCGAAGAGACCGCTGATTCGCCGTCTTCAACGGACGAGTCCGCAGAAGCCGAGGAAGAAGCAGAGGGTGGGCAAGAAATGGCCATCGACCCCTTTGAGTAGTGGGGCGAACCTGACGTAAAAACTTGGAACTACTACGGAATATGAGCTAATCGTCTCATAACCCAAGGTCAGGGGACTGTCAGGGGACTGGCACGAAACGCGCTTAGCAGACCCACGTCGAGCTACGTCTACTGAGGTGTGAACTCGTCGCTATATCGAGCGCGATCAAAGGCGTGCACCGCCAGTGCTTTCCACTGGGCCTCCATGTGCCTACGAAACGCCTCTGGAGCTTCCTTCACACTTTGATCTACTTCTTTGCTCAAAACGACCTTGGTCTCCGAACTCTGCCGGAACGAGCCGCGGATGATGTACTTACCGCCATTTTCCAGGGTGAGGAGTTTGTACCCGTAGTCGATGGCTTCCACACCATCGGGAACGCAGGCCTGGCGGTAGCCAAACGTGACTTCCGCGATTCCATCGGCATCGAGATCGGTGAGCGACATCTTCTTGACGTCGACTTCTAGGTCGGCGCGCACAAAGCACTCATTCACTCTTCCGCGAACCACGCGAAGTTCGCGAACGGCGCCATCACTGCCGATTGCGCTGTGACGAATTTGTAGGACTCGAGAAATCCACAATGGATCGTCTTCGACGGGGCGGGTTTCTGTTCTCGATATAATGACCCAGTTGTCGCCGTTTTTGTCGGCAAAGTGGAGACCACCCATGACGTCTCCCTTATAGGAAATTTCCTTGGGAATCGATTTTTTCGAGAAGGATAGACGTTGGATTCCCTCGTCGGTCGGTGGAGGGGGAGGAGGTTCTTCGACTTTTGGCGGGTCCTGGGGCTTTTCTAGCTCGGCCGGTTTGTTGTCGCTAGCCGCGATTTTGGGGTTGGGCTCAGGTGGCTTGTCTTCGGAAGCAAGATCGCCCGTAGGCGTCTTTGGGGCGTTGGCGGAAGCCTTCTCTTCCTTCTTTTCGTTTCCACAGCCTGAAAGAAGAATGCCCGCGGCCAAGCTCGCGCATAGTGCAATTCGCATGGACTGTATTTACCACGAGGCGTCGACAACGCGGCAGACAGACCTATCAGATTTTGCACGGCCGGTTCCTCGATATCAGCTCATGACGAGAAACGCGCTGGGCTTGCTCCTCACATGGGGTTCAGATTTGGTCGAGGTCACGCAGAGAAGTTTTGCGGGCGCGCTGAACGGGCACTCCGAAAGCAGTGGCGACGATGGTTCTGTTCGGGATCGACCTGGGGGGTCCATTTGCGCACCCGCAACACCGTCACGCCCCCCTGTGTACTCCGCGACCTTGGGTTGCAATATGTGACTGTGGGTCGCAATATGCGAAAAGCTCGTAAGAAGCTGCGAGAAGTTCGTACCCGTAGCGCGGCCATCGCCCCAAGGTCAGGGGACTACATACGGAGCCTCGTGGGGATTCTGCCCTGCCTATTGTCGAAATCGAAGTTCATGAAGCACCACATTCCATCGAGCCCTCAGGATTAGAACATCAATGAGGGCGATTTGTGCTTCGATTGCTTGCCGCCCACGCGGTGTTCTTGCTGTGCGTAGTCGACGTTCGAAACGCCGCAAATTTCCTTGCAGTCGCTCAATTCTCTGATTCGCTTCGTATCTAGCGTGGCTTAGCAAAGCCCGTTCTCGTGCATGTACCGCCGCCCTATTGTTGCCTTGTCGTCGCTGCAACATAGCGTTGACATTTTGACGAGCCAGCGCTTGTCCGATACGTCTCGCCTGATTCGGGTTTAAGGCATTTCTTCTCTGGCGTACTAGTCCGAACGGATCGACGAATGAAACTGGGTTATTGCCAACGTAGCTATACCTGGCATTCATTTCCCATGGCCTTGCGAGTGCTCCTTGGTCTATATGTTCAAACAGTGGATCCGGGCTCAGCCATCGTCGGCTTCCTGTATCCAGATAGCGAAATTGAAAATGCGATAGTCCAGTACTCTTATCTCGCTCTTGACCGGTAAAGCTGTAACTATCCACATAGCCGGACTGGTTTAGGACATCACCAAATGGATGGTAGGAGCGCTCGCCGAGCACCCTGCTGTTCGTGCTAGTGGCTAGCGTTAGACTACCTAGATGATCGCTGTGTAAGTGCACGGGGCCTGCGTCGACCTCCATGAGTAATCGTCGTACGCTTGAGCGCAGTAGCATACCTGGTGCTGTATGGGTTGCCGGGTCGGCATGTATCAGCCCCTGGCCTGCGGCGAAGCTCACCCAAGCGTCAGCCGCGTTGATTTGGCCGTCAGGAGTGCTGTATCCGTCATTGTCTCGCGGCGCTAGGTCGGAGAGCAGAGTCGAGGCTAAGACATCACTTTGCAGTCGAGCGACGCGTTGGCGACCTATACGAGCGTAGAGTACGCTGATGCCGTCGCGTACTTCAAACTCGGGTGCGATGTAATAGGTCAGATTGTCAAATTCACGCTTGGCCACGCGTACTTGATTGTAGTTGTAGGAAAAGCGAGCCACATCCTCACCCGATTCGGCGCTTACACCAGTCAGCCGACCAGCATAATCCCAGTATAATTGCTGGCTATCGCGCTGCGTCACATACCCGGCAGCGTCAAGTTTTTGCAGCCGGCTACCGGTTTGCACGACGCCGCTGGGGTGAGCCGGATCGTACACATAATCATCGACGTGCACTGTGCTCATGCCGTCATGACTTGAGGTCACAGACAGCACGTTATCGATGATGTCGTAGTCATAGCTCAATCTCTCGGGATCCGTGCTACCGAGTTTGGCATCGATCAAACGAGACCAGGCATCGTAGCCAAATTCCGCTGTAGCATCCGCGTGGCTTGGTCGCATCTCAACCACATCATCGATATTGAGTAGGTTGCCGATTCGATCGCGGCTATACGCAAAGCCCTGCAGCACCCGGCCGTCACTGGCAAACGTGGTGAGTTGGTTGAGACGCTGGCTTTGGTCATAGCCATGCCAGGTGACGGTGCCATTGCCGTAACCCAGCTGTTCAATCTGACCGCGCTCATCGTAAGCCACGTTATCGAGCACGCCGTCAATGCCGATGAGGCGCGAGGCACCATCGTAGGATCGACGAAGCTCCTGACCATCGGGATACACCGTATGCACCAAGCGATCGGCGTTGTCGAATGTACGCTCGATCGGGAACTCGTGCCCAAACAAAACCCGCGCCTGGTAGACGGCCCGGCCGCGGGTATCAAAGCCGAACTGATCGCGGCCGACGCTGGCCCCTTCACCGAGGTCCACGGGATATAGCACCTCGGCCAATCGGCCTTCGACGTTGGTGCAGAGCGAGGGGGGGCATATGTGCCCGCCATCGTAGCGCATGGTCACGCGGGTGCCGTCGGGGTCAGCCTCATCCCAGCGCGCGATGGGCCGATTGGCGCCGTCGTAGCTGGTCCTGGTGACCACGCCGCGGCCATCGCGCCGCATCACTAGATTGCCAGCGGCATCGTATGCATACGAGGTTGTGCCGGCGTTGGGGTCTACCACTTCGACCACCCGGCCGAGCAAGTCGTAGCGCTGGGTCTTGATATGGCCGGCAGCATCGCGATAGCCGCGTACATGGCCTAAGCTGTCGTAATGGATCGCAGTGGTCGGCGCGACTCCGCCAGCGTCCATGGCCTGTAGATGGCGCTCGATGGCGACCACGCGGCCCAGGCCGTCGCTGCGCTGAACCGTGGGCGTGTTGTAGTGCGGGCTTTTGGGGTCGCTATCTTCGGGATCAAATGCCAGGGTTTGCAGGGGGGCAAACACCGTCCGCCGCTGCGATGCCTCGCCGTAGATTTCGTCGTCGGGCAACGTGGCCTCGATCTGGCGGAACAGGGCGTCATAGCGCATCTGGGTGGACAGCACACCGGCTTCCGGCGGCTGGGTTGCACACGCCGATGCGCCGTCGGTATAGGGCTGGTAGATGCGCACGGCGGCACCGCGCCGATTGTATTCGGTAAAGCCGGTCACTTGATAGGCGCCATCGCCCAACTTGGTACGGGTCTGGAATGCCCGACCGCGACCGTCGATACAGCGTGCGCTTTCGATATCGGCCTCACCGCCAGCGACCGAGCGCTGGCGGACCACGATACGCGAGGCTGGATCGGCCAGTTCGTACGATATCTCTTGACTCGGCGCCTCGTCACTGTCGCCGGGGCGGATGATTTTATGCACCCGGCCAAAGGCATCATAACGATAAAAGGTGCTATTGCGGGCCGACGTCGTACCGCCGCTCACGCGCATAATGGCGGTGCTTTCGCTCACCCGGTTAAAGCGCGATTCGTAACTCATCTCGCGCCGCAGCTGATAGGGCACACCATCTTCGTCCTTGAGCAAGAGCTCGGTGCGCAGTAGATTCAGGCCCGCGCTATCGTAGACGCGCACCCGGCAGTGGCTGTCATCGTCGCCAAGGGTACCGTTTGGGTCGATGATTTCGACCACGTTGCCGTGACGATCATAGCGATTGCGCCTAAGCGCGATGGTGTCATCGCCGCCCGCTTCCGCCCGGGCCTCCACGCGCGTGACCAGGCCGCGGCTGAGCTGGCCGGCGGGCAGGCCGACGAAATCGGCACCGTCATAGTACGTCGCAGTCTCGGCGGTCTCGCCGCCGTCTACGCCGTATTGGCGCTGACGAAAGGCTGCGCCGACGATCCATCGCCCGTCCGTCTTCACACCCGGCACAATATATTCGGTCTCGGAAAAGGCTTCATCGCCCCAGCAGGTGGCGTCACAGGGCTCGCCGAATACGCCGGCTTCGCGGCTGCAGGGCTCGCATCCCTGAGCGGCCTCGGGCGACCCGCGGTGAACCACGCCCAAGTTACTCACCTTAGTGGCGTTGCCATAACCGTCGTAGAAATACTCGGTGCGCATGGTGGCCCACTCGCTCATGGCCGCGCCCTCTTGCGCAATGGTATTCTGCGCAGTCATGCAAATCGAGCGCACTGGAAAGGCCAGCGAGGCCGAGGCCGCAACCTCGGCAACCTCGCATTCGTCATAGTCCATGCGCCGCTCTTGGATCGGGCGTCCCTCGCTGAACACCGCCTGCGAGCGCAAAAGGCCATGGTAATAGGCGTCGTCGGCGCCCACATCATACATGCTGACCGTGTGTCCTGGCTCTTGGCTGGTATCGGCGAGCATGCGGGTTTCTGCCCGTTCAAAGCCGCGAAAGCGCTTCTCTTCGCTATCGTAGTAGCCGTGGCGGTAGCTGTACTCGACGACTTCGTGCAGTCCTTGGCCATCTTCGCCGCCCGTGAGGGTGACCCAGGTGTCGGTGCGATCGACCACGTTCATGGCGTGGGGCAGCACGTACTTCCACGCCTCCTCACCAGCGTCGCGGTCGCGGGCCTGATGGGCCACCGAGGTGCCGTATTCAATGACCTGAACACTACCGATGCCGTTTTCGATGCGGCTGAGCAGGTTCGGCCGAACGGGAAAGAGCTCTAGATAGCGCACGCGGCCGGTACTGCTCATCCAAACCACATCCTGGGTACCGCTGCCGTTCATGTCGGCGATGACCACGGTCGTGGTGTCGGTGCGCTCGGGCAGGCTGCCCTGGACGTCCGCGGAGGTGAGCGAGACAAAGCTGTCGAAGCGGCCAGCGTTGCGGTTGAGGGCATAGCGTAGCTGGTCGGCGACCACGACCACCACATCGGCCAGAGCATCGCCGTTGATGTCTTCGATGTGGGCCAAGGCCGCTTCGTTGACGGTGAGATCAATGCCGTCTGCGGCAATGGCTGGGCTCCAGTTGCCAAAACCCAGGCTCAAGCGATAATACACGCCGCCCGCGGGGTCGATCTGCACCACGTCGAGCAGGCCGTCGCCGTTCATGTCGGCCAATTGCAACTGGTCTTCATCAAAGACCCAACCCAGGGCCGGCGTATCTGCCATCGCCACAAAGCCGGCCTCGGTGTTGCGATAGATCTGCGTGCTGCCGTCATTGGGCGTGCGCACGACATCAATGCGCTTGTCGTTGTCGATATCGATAAAGCGCACATGGCGCGGGTTGGGGTCGCCGGGCTCGTCTTCTACCAGGGTCAAGCCGTCGACGCCATCGCCAAGGCACGGGCTGCCGCTTGGGCCAGCGCCATCGGCCGACCAATCGCCCAAAGCGTTACTACAAAGCACCTCGCCGCTAAAGCTATTGATGAGATCGCTAAACCCGTCGCCGTTGACATCGAGTACTTGGACGTTGGCGGCCGATAGTTGATGCGAAGCTCGCTGTCCCAGTGCGCTTTCAATGATTTGCGGCGCAAAGCGCGACACACCTTCGGACTCAAGGATATTGAGGTAAAAGCGATGCGGGCCCTGGCGCGAGGTGTCGAGGACGTCGGGCAAAGCGTCGCCGTTGATGTCGATGAGGGTGGCATCGCCCGCGGCCATATTGACGCTGCCGGGCAAAGAGCCCATATCGACCACAAACGGGCTTTGGCAATCCTGGCCGGTGCACACCCCGCCCAGGGCCTTGGAATAGCCGAAGCGAAAGTGAATGGGATAAACCTCATCGCCATAGCCCAGCTGGACTACCTCGGCCAGACGCGACAGTCCGCCCGATTCATCGTAGGACTGATAGCCGAGCTCATAGCCGCGCACGCGCGCGGACTCCGATAGCACATCGATGGTGGCCAAGCGCTGTGACAGCTGCAGTTCAAAGCCGGCGCCAGCGTCGGAGATGACGTCCTGGCGCGGCTCATAGGCAAATTGCACCGCAAAGCGTGCATCCCCGCTCGGCTTGTGAACATAGTCGATGCGGTCGATGAGGGATACATTGCCCCAGGTGCGATAGTGGTATTTGAGCCGGTGGCCGAAGAGGTCCACCACTTCCACCAGGTGATAGCGAAAGACCTGCTCGCCGTCACCGCTGACACCACCTGGGCCGCCGCCAGAGCCCGAAACCCGGGCGCTGGCCACTTGGTTGCCGTCGCTGTCGGCGCCGAAGTAACCAATGCGGCCGTCGGGATATTCCGCGACCCAATAGCCGCCGCCGCCATTGCCGCTATCGCGCCAGCGATAGCGGACAAAGCCTTTTTCAAAGCGGGCCCGATAAACGCGTTCGCCGGATTCGGTGGCCACCTCCACCAGCTGCTCGCTACCATTGACGGCAAAGAGATCGCCGGTATGGTACTCGGGCAGGCCCTTCCATGTCATGCGCTCGATGGTGGGCAAGATGAGGTCCCAGCCGATGCCGACCACCGAGCTGCCATTGCCCGAGCTGTAGCTCAGCGCAAGCTCTGGTGTCAACCCAGCAAAGCCGGCTGGCACCTCGATGGAAACTTGATATTGCATGAGGCCCATGTTGGCGGAAATATCGATATTTTCGCCCACGCCTTCGAGCGACCCCGGACCTTCGGGAAGGCTGACCCGATCGTCGGATACGCCGAGTTGGGCGTGGGCTTGGCCGGGACCGAAACTCGCCAGGGCGATCGGCAATGCGGAGAGTATCGTGGATACTAGTCGTTGTTTGGCCATCATTGGCTAATCCTGTTCATTATAATAAACCTGCCGAAGACAACGGTTTTTAGGATATGTCAATCGTACCGGATTCCGTCATTCTTGTGACGGAACTGGCGCAACTCCAGTAAGAGATAATCGGCTATAATATATTTTAAACCTCCTGTCTTCAGCACCGTTCCAGTGCTGACTATAAAGTCCAACCATCACATGGCCAGGGGGCAGTTCATGATCCACTACGTGGTCCCAATTATTTAGCCAATCTGTGGTTTGGACCTCGCCCCACTCCAGCGCGATACCAGAAAAAGCACCAGCCGTCATCGTACCTTCTACTGTGAGATCGCCTGTAATAGTACCGCCAGTATTAGGCAGCTTATCGTCTATCGCTACGCTATTTTGGCCGATACGGTCCTGCAAATGGGTCAAATTTTCATTGAGATGTTGAGCCACAGCCGGTTGACCGGCTATGAAGTGGTGCGGAAGGACATCACTCCCACCACCAGGCGCATCGGGTTCGGACATGGCCTGTGGCGCCCATAAGAAGATGCCGGCCATGGCCGACAAGACAATGCCACTCATCATGACCTTGATGCCGGCATGCATGCGTTCGACGCGGCGCTGCAGTTGATTCCATTGTCGTTGATCGATTTCGATGGATGTACTCATGGTCGTTATTCCTGTGGCGGCTAAAGCCGCCCGATAAGCCGTTGTTTTGGGTTCGCCATGGGCACAAAGCAACGCCCATGCCATGGCGTATCCGCGGGTAATCGCGGCTCGATGTAGCGCAACGCGCCACAATGGGCGCCCGCTGGCCGAGCAGATTGGCGTAACGCGCTACAAGCGACTGCAATGCTGCAGCCCTATATGCCTCTCACGGGCCACCATGGCGGCTTCAGGGCGCCGATCTGGCAACGGCACGCGCTTTGCCTTACAGGGGACCATGATTGCATTGTCAACGTGGAAAACATGGATATGTGGTATCGTCGCTGTTGGTGCCTCTGCTGCGATGGGCTGTGGCGCCGGCAACCCGGGCCCTGGCCTTGGGGATGATGGCCCAGCGTGTCAACGGGGAACCGAGGCATGCGCCTGCCAGGCTGCAGCGCAGTGTGACGACGGCCTGGCATGTGTCGATCAGCAATGCCGGCGACCCGAAGAGCTCGGCTTGGTGGTGAACGATGCCGCAGCCCGCAGTTGTGAGGTACTGCTCCACGAAGGCAATAGCCGCATCGCGGGAGCACGGTTCGCGTCATCGGTGACCGGCGTCCATATCCGCCAGGGCTTTCACAGCGCGATCAGCTTTTTCGGCAATCACGACGACGCCATCCCGGCCGACGGGATTGTCCTGCAAGTGGTCGAATCGGCTGCCCCGGGGGAAGACATCGGAGAAGATATCGGGGAAGACATCGAAATCCTCCGAGCCCGCTGTTTCGATCGCGAGGGTTGGGAACTCGACGGTATGGCCGCCGCATTAGAAAAGTAGATCGGGAGAATACATTATGTACCGACAAAGGAACTTCTTGTCCAAGTCCTATTCAATCGTCGGCTGTATCGTCGGCAATCTCATCGGCGTGGTGCTGGTGGCCATCATGGTGGCCGTGCTGGCATTGGCGGCACTGGCGACCGGCTGCGGCACTGGCGGGGACGGGGCACCTGATGAATCGGCATGCACGGAGGAGGGAGTATGCCAGCCAGACGACTGCGCCGTCGGCGGCCAAGGCTGTGCATGCGCGGCGGGCAATCGCTGCGGCACCGGCGCCTTTGGCGAAGCCCTAATGTGCATGGACGGCATCTGTCAGGCGCCGTCGTGCATGGCCGGCGATACCGGCTGCGTGTGCAAGGCCAATGAGACGTGCACGGCCGCCAGCGATACCTGCAAAGACAACTATTGCCAGCCCGGGGATTGTTTGCCCGGTCAGGAGAATTGCCAATGTTTGGCCGGTGGCTGCGACCCGGGCTTGCTATGCCAGGGCGGTGCCCTATGCGTGAGCAATCGCGGTCACGAGGGCGGTCCGTGTCTCGACAACGACCGCTGTCATCGGGGTAATCGCTGCGATACCGACTTGGCCATTTGCATGTATTGCGAGCCCGGGACTGCGGGCTGCCAATGCAGTGAGGCCGGCGGCTGTAGCGCCGGCTTGCGCTGCAGCGCCGGTTTATGCCTGGATGCCAGCAGCGTGCCGCCGGACGAGCCCGCATGTTATACTTCGTGTGAGAGCGACCTGGTCACGGCCGATGGGGTGCGGGTTTGCGACAGCGATGGCCTGCTCGCGGGCTGCATCGACGATCAAGTATGCGACCAGGGCTCGTGTGTGGCGCCCGACGCCAGCAAGGCCAGCTGCGCCAGCGATCTCGACTGTCCATCGTTTCAACTATGTTTGCAGGGCGGCTGTTATTCCAACTGCGAACACTCAAGCGATTGTGCCGCCGGTCTCAGCTGCTTTCAAAAAGCCTGTCGCGTGCCGTGTCAATCGGCGCTGGGCAGTGATAATTGCCCTGCCGGATATTATTGCAGCGCCGCCGATGGCGCCAACGGCTATTGCCTGACGCAAGCCCCAGCCGGGGACTCCGACAGCGAACCGGTAGGCGGTAGCTTGGCCCTCAGCAGCGAGGTGATGGAATTTAGCAACATCCATACTGGCGACAGCTTCGAGATTCAGACCCAAGGCTCATGGTCTCAGGATGTGACCATTCGCAAGCTCAACCACACCATTATGGCCGACAGTGGCGAGGTGCGCGCTGCCGCCGATTGCGATAGCGCAACGGGCATATGCGCGTCCTGCGCTGGTAGTCAATGCCCCCTGTATTGGCTGGAGATGGTCCATGAGAATGCGCATGGAGGCGGCCCTGCCGGCGACTCGACTAGCACTTCGAGCAGTACTTCGACCGGCGCTTCGACGATCGAGGTTCGCGCCCTGCCCCAATGTGGTGATGACGATGCATGCCCAACCATCGCGCTGCGCCTGGCCGACAATAGCCCGGAGGTGCCTTGGCGCGGCCAGATCGAGGTCGTCAGTCAAAGCGGTCGCGCGGTGGTCGATGTGGGCTATGTGCCGCGTCCCGAAGGCCAATGGACCGGCACCATGCACTACTTTGCCAACTTTGCCGATGACGGTCTCGATGCCTGGCGGCACAGCCCCGATCGCCTCGATGCTGACGATGTCGGCAATGGCCTCATCAAAAAATGGGCTGCCTTTCGCCAAGGCTCGCTCGATAGCTGGGATGAGTTTATAGCCGTGCTCACGGCCACCAACAGCGAATCGTGGCGCTACGCGCGGGTCAGAGAGCGCTGCGGCGATGACGACGCGGCCTGCTATCCCTATGAGGGCAGCCCAACCGGGCTCAGGACCTATGTGGACCAAGTGTCGAGTGCCCCCATTCCCACGGGATTAACCGAATTGCCCATTGCGGTCAATCTGCGTATGGCCAGCGCGGGCGAGCCCGAGC
>JAAUYH010004993.1_pt1 | contig 16963 bp, 12 predicted proteins | sample 7278061 | NCBI WGS metagenome assembly JAAUYH01 (sample SAMN14350203, study PRJNA611818) | marine sediment metagenome | isolation source: surface marine sediment (0.6m) | place: French Polynesia: Moorea | collected 2018-08 | reverse complement strand
TTGAATTTGTACGTTTTCATGATGTTTCTATTTTACTAGAAAAAAGACTATAATTCAAGTTATTAAATCGCCGTAAACGGCGGGGCTTTAAACCCATGATCACAAGGGTAAGTGAGATACAAAGCGATCGCCCTAAACTCTAAAGACGAAGAGAAAAGCGATCGCCCTACGAGTTATTACTTTAATGTTTGATATAAACTTATGTAACTTTTGCCTTAATCTCATAAGTTCCTCACAATCTTGACCTATATCTATTTATTTAAGTAAGTATGAAGGAAAAGATTATGAAAAATCAACAGGACTCGCTGAAAGACAGCCGTACTTCTACTGACAATCTCGGTCATTATGACTCCCATATTTGGCCCTCAGAAATTAAAGCACGAGCAGCTAGAGAGGGTAAAAATTTTGGTCATGTTGAACATGATATTCCTGGCGATACCGAACATCTTCACAACCGAGATGGTTATACCGTTGATGAAGAAGGATTGATTAATAACTATGCCGTAGAGCCAGAAATGTATGTTAACGAACCTGGAGACTTGAAAGAAAAACAAAAACAACTCAGAATACAACGTCTTCATGAACTGCACGAGTTATCAGAAGATGAAGAGGGTAAATTGACTATGGATCATGACTGGCGGCATAAAGGTCCAGGGATGATTTAGATAGTTATAACACTGTGGTAGTGTTTGATTGAGAATCAAATCGAGTATCTTTGCTAGTTTGCCACTGACATATATCGATCTATCAGGGCTTCAATTTGCTCAACGGCAGTCTGAATATTGTGGTTCGCCCGATGAGAAAGTTGATGCCCAGTTTCAAAGTTTTGACCCGCTACTTTTACCCACCAAGACTGAGGAGAATGACCATAAACGGAATGGGTAAGAGCCAATAATGAGCACGGAGGCAACGAATGCCCACCTCCTGGAGTCGATGAGCCGCCTGTCTCCAGACCACAGGCATCTAGGGTTTTAACTTTCACTTCACCTGTTTTCATCCAGCAAGCATGGACGAAAATGACATAATCGGCTGTTGATAACTTGGTAGACAGTTCTGGTGTCAGTTGCTCCACTGCACAGACCTTAACATTTTTTAATCCTAATGCTTGAATCTGGGTAGTTACCTGAGAGCCAATGGCATCGTCACCATGAGTTGGATTACCATAGCCAATGACCAGTAAGGAGGGAAGCTGATGGGGTGGGGATACGGTTGAATGAATGTTCATAATAATAATCTGTTAACTAACCTCACTTATACTTCCATTAGCTACTAATGACCAGGCTATATGTAGATCTTATCTTAATTTTTTAAATTTTTAGCGTGATGGTCTATTCAAATCTAGGCGATCGCGAAATACAAGAAATTAAGCAATTATCCGATACAGATTTAAGACAACTAAGAAAAGCTGCCTATGAATTTAAAGATCGAAGTGATTTAAATCGCTGGTGTGGCGATCGCTCTATCTAAAAACAGGTTATTTGAAACTATTGACACTACTATAATAATTCGGGTTAAAATGGGTTGAAAGCTCCAAGCTGGGCAAGCCGAATTTAATGGCGAAGGCGCGAAGGAAATCGGTTGGAGCGACTGATTTAATCAAGGAAACAATCATGCCCACACCAAAAAACCGAGAAATCCTAGTCCTGGGTTTAACCTTTTTAGTTACAGGTTCTCTATTAGTAGGAGGAAGCTGGTTAGCTCTCAAGTCTGGTATTATCGGCAACCAACAATCTTCAGGTGATAGCACAGCTCAAACCAGTCCTCAAGCCAAGGTTACTTTAACCGCTCTGGGGGATACTTTTAGTGGTTATTCAACTTTACGGAGTAATGCCTTTGAGGGTTCGTTATTAGAAAGAGGAGTCGGCTTAAAGTATACCGATGAATTCGATCAGAAAGCTCGTGCCGCAGCCCTAAATCAAGGTAAAGCCGATTTAATCGTTACTACCCTCGATCAATATTTAACCCATCAACCCCAAGGTAAAATTATCGCCCTAATCGATCGCACTGTTGGAGCAGATGCGGTGGTTCTCAATAGTAAACGTTATCCTCAACTAAAGTCCCTGCTCGATTTAGAAAAGTTAGTCCAAGAGCAAGCTAAAAAAGGGAAAAGACTAAAAATAGTTTACGCTGGCGATACTCCCAGTGAATTTTTAGCAACAGTTTTAGATACTAAATTTGATAACTTTAATCTTGCCGATTTAGATATCGTCAAAGTCGAAGATGCCAGTATCGCCTGGGAACAGATGCAAAAAGATAAAGCGATCGCCCTAGCAGTATTATGGGAACCCTATGTAACAGAAGCGAAAAAGCAAGGCAATACAATCGTTATTAGTAGCGGTGATGCACCCAAAACCATTGTCGATGTAGCAGTTGCCAGCGAGCGCATTTTGCAGAATAATCCTGAAGCAGTTAAGCATTTTGTGGAGGCTTATTACCGACGGTTAGATAGCTCATTGCAAGATAAAGGACTACTAGTTCGACAAATCGCGACTGACGGCAATTTGACTACAACGGAAGCCAAAACCATCAATGACGGGATTAAATTCTTTACCTCGTTTGAAGCTCAAGATTGGATGAATTCTGGAACTCTGGATAAAAGAATTAAGGCGATCGCAGGTATCCTTACTTTATCGGGACGTACCAACACTATTCCCTCAAACCCCCAAGAATTATATGATGCCCAGTATCTTGCGCCCATAGCCCAACAAACAGCCACAATTATCGATTCTATTGCCGCAGATAATCCCGAATTAGCTGCACTATTAAAAGGTAAGTCAGATAGTCCAGTTAAACAGGTTTCCAATGCTCAAGTTCGTGCTGCTACCCCCATTGGCAATCTTAAAGTTCGTGGCGAGGTGAAATTCCAAACTGGTTCAGCACAATTAACATCTTCGGGCAAACAAACTTTAGACAAGCTGGTTAATGAAATTAATGAATTTAGTCCTACTAATATTGCCATCAAAGTCCAAGGGCATACTAGCCGTACAGGTAGTGCTGCCCTGAATCAGCAGCTTTCCCAGCAAAGAGCTATAGTTGTGCAAAATTATCTCCAAAGTAAAAAAGTTCCTCATAATTTTTTCGCTGAAGGCTTGGGTTTTTCTCAACCTTTACCTGGAGCTAATCCTGCTTCCCCTCTTAATCAACGTACCGTAATTCGCTTAATTCGTATTGGTTCGTAGTTCACCTTGACATCCTCCCTCAATAAATTGAGGGATTCCTAAAACAATACTAATTGTTTGTAGGACGGTACTCGTTTCACAGACAATTGCTCTGAGCTTGCTCCAAGTCTAACATCATCTCCACGAGGGCTGTGTCCCAGCCCCAGGATTCTCATTCCTTCTAGTCTAATGTTCTTGGCTGCGTTTTCGTCTCTCCAATGTTTTGTCCTACAAGCTGGACAAGTCCATTGCCGTTCTTTTAGCTGTAAATCTTGATATTTATGACCGCAGTTAGAACATAATTTACTAGAAGGGAAGAATCGATCTATCTCGACTAAAACACCACCTTTATGTTTTAGTTTGTAGTCAAGAAAATTGATAAACATGGACCAACCAGATTGAGCAATTGCTTTACTCAATTTACGGTTTCTGACCATTCCTTTAATGTTCAAATTCTCCACTACAACGACTTGGCTTTCGTCTGTTATGTGGCGAGATAATTTGTGTAAAAAGTCTTGTCGTGCATTGCTTAATTTTTCATACACTCTAGACAGTAATAATCTTGCTTTATTTCTCCTGTTACTTCCTTTTTTTCTCCGAGATAATTGTTTTTGTTGATATCTAAGATTACGTTCGTGACGCTTCAACCACTTGGGATGCTTAACTGAATAACTCTTAGTTCCGTTATCACAAGTTACATAGTCAGATAGTCCTAAATCTATGCCAGTTATAGTACCATCAGTCGATGGCTTTACTTCTTTATCGCCTAAATCTAGGCTTAGAGAAGCGTAATATTTTCCTGATGGTGTAACCCTAATAGTTACTGTCTTAATTTCCCCTTCAATTTCTTTAGTAAAGCAAGCATCAATTAGACCCACTTTAGGAACTTTAATTTGATTGCTAATTACCAAAACATTTTGAGGAAAACTAATTGATTGTTTATTTTTTTTAGCTTTGAACCTTGGTTTTCTAGCTCTACCTTCAAACCAATTTTTCATCGCCTGTTCTAAATGCTTGGTAGTAGCTTGTAGAACTTGAGAATAGCAGTCAGTTTTTAACCAAGGTAATTCTTTTTTTAACTGAGGAAGCAACGCATTTATTTCAGTACGTTTTAGCCATCTACCTTTTGTTTGGCGATGCTCGTACTGTATTCCTAATGCTTTGTTCCACCAAAATCTAGCGCAACCAAATTGCTTGGCTAAACTTAGCTTTTGCTCTGGAGTTGGATAGATTCTTACCTTTATTGCTTTTCTCATGCAACGATTATATCTTATCTCAAACAGATATATTGCCAGAAAAAAGTACTATGGACTGGCAGCTATTTTATTGCTTCTTGTGGCAGATTTACTATAGAACCTATACGAAAATATGTCGAACAACAAGATAGACCTTTACCCGATCAACCCTGCGTCTGAATTCATCCCTTCAATAAATTGAGGGACTTCTTCAGACAAGAAGTTAAAACTCAAAACTGATAATGCCAGTACCACCGATTAACGATCGAAGAACCCAACTGCTCGAACAAGCGATCGCCTTATCTTGGCGATTTAAATCCCTTGCCGATTCAGACGCTCAAAAGGCTAAAGTTGGCGAGCGTCTGCAACAATTATGGTCAGAACTAGAAAACTTTATTCATCCCCTGCAAAGCGATAGTTTAGAAGTAGAACAGATTCCCTTGCAAGTGCGTCGCTGTTTTGTTCGCGCAGTCAGTTTCTCGACTCGCTATTGTCAACTTGGCGGAGATGTTTTCGCGGGAACTTTACGTTCTCCCACTCTAGAAAGTTATACTTGCGATCGGGTTCCTCTAGATTGGTATCAACCAGAGGCAATAGAAAAACTCTGTAGGCAATTTGCGCTTCTACAAACAGATGTACTAGAAATCAAACAATCTCTAGTCAAAATCGATCGGGCAATTGAGCAGCAAAAAACAGTGATTGCGGCATTAATTGCCGAATTTGGCGGTATTAATTGCCGCCAACAAGTTTTAAAGTTATTTAGTTCCTTATTTAACCTCACAGCTTTACCTGAAGCAGCAATTGATTGCTTGGCAACACCCATGCAATTAGTTTTTGCCCTGGACTATCACGATCGCCAGTTACGGGATGAAACTCTCTGGTCAAGCTTATCTAAAAGCGAGCGCCAATCTCTAACCGAATTTTTTACCCAAATCAGTCAGTTTAGTTTCGACCAATTTAAGCGTTTTCCTAGCTTTGGTTATTTACAATCAGAACAAATTCACTCTGGATTATATGCTCGATTAGTTACTGTAACTGGCTATAGTAAATCAGAAATCATCAAGGCGATCGCCCGTTCGATTTCGATTGTGCCTACTCACAAGTCCGAAGCTTTCTTAATCCACGATATTTGGGGACATTTTTGGCAGTTATTTTTAACTCAGTTTGATAGCGACTATGCCATTATGACTACTGCTAATGGCGAATTGAAAGCGGGTTTAGCAGCATACACACCCGAAGGACCGATTTCCCTCCGAGAGCTTTTTATTTTAGAAGGTACTGCTATTAAATTAGTCGAATCAAAAGCGCGTCAATTTTTCCATGGTGAGGTACAACAACGCCTGGGACATCTATTTACTCATTTAGTGGGAGAGATCCTAGCTGATATTAATGAATTTAAATGGCTCTGGCAAAATAGACACCGTGAGTCAAAATTGCCCTCATCGTCTCTGTTTAAAAATTTACCAAGTAAGCTAGACCTCAGTTTACTTGATGTCGATTTTTTATTTCTTCGGGTACTCCAGCCTTTATTGAGTTATGAGTTATCTGTCGTCCAAGATTCTTGGTTAGAACAAGAACTATTAGCAGATTGGCAACATCCCGATTCTGCGGTACGCCTTAATTTAAAACAGGCGATCGTCCAAATGCACAGTATTTTTCTGGCAGAATATACCCAATATTATCAACCCAATCTCAAACTGGCTAATGGCATTTTTGGTCATCTGCTGTCTAATCTACTATATCTGCAAAATGTCCTCAATCAGCTCTATACTTTCCCCATTGACAAGCAACACTTACCCTATCAAGACTTAATTCTCTTGTTTGTCGGCTGCTTTTGTTCGGCTGATTGCTATCAAGACTTTTGGGATTTAGATGATGTGCTAGCACAATATTTTTTGCCCTGCTGGTTAATTTTGAGCAAGTAGCGAGTAGCATAGGGGAGCTGTCGGTAGGATGCGGGCGCTGCCTCTTGGACGCGATATCGGATTGGGAAATATTGTTCCACCACCAAGACAAAATACTTGATTGTTTCCTCTTGTTTTTCCTCTGCGAGAATAATCTCCGATGTTCACCGTTGCCTTACAATCCATACTCAGGCGTTTGATTCTTGAAGTATTTTTGGGGTCTTTGATACTTATATTTTCAAAGATGGCATCATTGGTATATTGTTGGCAAGAAATCACCTTATTGCTGTAGTTCAATGGTGAATACTGCCATCTGGCATAGTTGCACCTTTCCAATTAACTCCGCTTAAAATGCTATTTTGTAGATTAGCAATTCTTAAGTTTGCTCCTCGAAGATAAACATCAATTAAACTGGCATGACGCAGATCGGCTAGTTGTAAATTAGTTTCATATAGTAGAGCAAATCTGAAGTTAGCTCCTTGAAGACAGACTCCACTGAGATTAGCACCACTAAGATTAGCCGAGCGCAAGTCCAATTTACTAGGTTGACTCACACCAGGTAAGTGCATCTCAGAGATAGTTGCCAAACTGCTACTAATATCTTTTAATGCTGCACCAGACATATTAGCACCCCGTAGATTAGCCGAGCGTAAGTTTGCCCCTTTGAGAGTTGCTCGTTGCAAATTGGCTTTAGTTAAATTACTTTTACTTAAATCGGCTTTGTTGAAATTAACATGAGTTAACTCAGCATTACTCAAATCGGCATAACTGAGATCGGCTCGGCTCAAATCCGCACCACTCAAATTAACACCAGCCAAAGTAGCGCAACTGAGATCGGCACGACTGAGATTAGCACCAGTTAAATCTACCCCAGTTAGGTTTGCTCCACTTAAATTAGCATCGGCAAAGTTAGCGTTTTTCAGACAAGCTTGACTCAGATTGGCATTACTCAAATCTACCCTAGCTAAAGTCGCCTCTTCTAAAGTAGCCCAACTAAGATCTGCATTACTTAAATCGGCACTATTTAAATTTGCACCTACTAGCTTGCTTTTAAGCAATTTAGCGTGAATTAAATCAGCCCGACTGAGATTAGCTCCAGATAGATCGCTACCACTTAAATTAGCCCAGTCTAATTCTGTACGACTAAGATCGATATTGTTTAATTCAACTTGCAGAATTTGTATTTGACTTAAATCGGCACGACTAAAATCTGTTCTCCCTGTTTCATAAAGCGATAATAATTCTGTACCTTTCATCCTTTTTTCGGCGTTTCCTCCAATTAAATTTGTAGTTAAATTTAAGTTCATTTCTCCATTTCCCTAAATCCCTACCTCCCTAACATTTAAAATTGTTAACTTATCTCACTTTGAAACAGCCTACCCAGACAACGGGGATAGAAAGCCTAACATCAAACTTCAAGGTTGTGTCTAGATATGTGCGGTTAAATCAGAAATGCCTAACTGTGAGGTTAGGAATCCTGCGCTAAAAGCGCGGGAGGATGTCAAAGCAACGTTAGTATATAATTCCCAGTCGCAGTTGGAAAATAACAGGAAGCAAGTACAAACTTAATATTAATCAAAGATATAACTTCAGTTAAATTTGGCTTGAGCAACCAGAATGTCCCTTTTTGCAGGACAATAACATTAAGTTGCGTTGTTTAAGTTTATTCGCTCGATCGCCTTTTATGTCCGACTCACAAGCCATTAATCAAGCTGTTGCCAATCTGTATAACACCTACCCTTTTCCTCCCGATCCCCTTTCGGATCTTGAACCCCCTGGATATAACTGGCGGTGGAGTTGGACAGCCGCTTATAGTTTTTGTACGGGAATGAAGCCAGCAACTCAGGATATACGGATTTTAGATGCTGGTTGTGGTACTGGTTCTGGTACAGACTATTTAATTCACCTCAATCCTGAAGCCGAAGTTGTCGCCATAGATTTGAGTGAAAAGGCTTTAGCCGTGGCACAAGAACGTTGTCAGCGTTCGGGAGTAATTGCTAAACACCAAAAACCTGTCACCTTTCATAATCTTAAGCTAGAAGAAGCAACCCAACTAGCAGGAGAATTTGATTTTATTAACTGTGTAGGAGTATTACACCATTTACCTGAACCAGAGAAGGGAATTCAGGCATTAGCTAAAAAATTAAAACCAGGGGGAATACTACATATTTTTGTCTATGCCGAATTAGGACGTTGGGAAATCAGTTTAATGCAAAAAGCGATCGCTTTACTCCAAGGCAATAAACGGGGAGATTATCGGGATGGAGTCCAAGTTGGTAGGGGGATTTTTGCCAGTTTACCAGCTAACAATCGTCTGCTAAAGCAAGAACAGGAAAGATGGGCATTGGAAAATCATCGTGATGAAGCTTTTGCCGATATGTATGTTCATCCCCAAGAAATTGATTACAATGTGGAAACTTTATTTGAATTAATTGATGCTTCTGGACTAGATTTTGTGGGTTTTTCTAATCCCAAATACTGGCAACTAGAACGATTACTAGGAGAATCAGCCGAATTGATGGAACGTTCTCGTAATTTAAGCGATCGCGCCTTATATCGTTTAATTGAATTGCTAGATCCTAATCTGACTCACTATGAATTCTTTTTAAGTAAACCACCTTTAAATAAAGTAGATTGGTCAGAGGATGAACTCTTAAGTACAGCTATCCCCGAACTCAACTCCTGTATGCAGGGTTTTCCCAGTCAAAACTTTCTCAATTTTGAATATCAAATGGTCAACATCTCAGCAGCCGAATACCAGTTTATGCTAGCTTGCCAAGCTAACCCCGAACAACAGCTTACTGTTCAGGATATCTTAGCTAATGGCGATTTAGATTTAGCAGGAGTGCGATCGCTTTATTCTAGACAGTTAATTATTTTAGGGAAATAGAGTAGTAGCAACTAACCACTAACTACTGTACAGACGTAGCATGCTACGTCTCTACCCACTAACCACTAACCACCTTCCCTACTTTATTTCCCAAGATTTAAGCATTTTTTGGGCAGTGCTGAGAAACTTAGAAAACTTAACTCTTTCGGCAGTGTAGGTAATCACATAAACGCGGTTATTTTTAATCGTAAATGCTTCGAGTTGCCTTAAGAGTAGTTTATTTTCTTGTCGAGAATAAATAATCATACGGGCAGGATATCGACCTAATTTGGTTCTTTTTTCTTTATATACTTTAATTTCGTTGCCATTTTCTTGTTTAATACGATTAACAATAGTTTGGGTATATTGATCGAGACTATTAATATCAGGAGCTAAATATTCCACAGAAATATAAATTTTTTCGCTAAAAGGATCGAAACTACTTTCAGCAGGAGAAGAAAAAACCACAACTTCCCCTGTAATCGGATCGTCTAATTCTCTAACTTGCCAATTTTCAGGATAGTTAAGGGTAAAGTTATAGGTTTCATTACTATAGACAACAAATCCCTTATATCTATTTTTATTAACCCCAATTAAAAAAGCGATCGCTGCTCCTAAAAAAGGCAAAATTAATAAAGACCAAAGTACAAATTTAGCCACCTTAAATCTGGATTTTCCAGGTCGATCGGCGGCTCTATTTTGGATTACCGTAGGTGCATTACTAAAAGGAGGAGGAAAGCTAACTACATTTTGTTTGCGGTCTAGTGCTGCTAAGACTTCAACTGCCGATTGATAGCGTTGATTATAGCTATCAGCAGTCATTTTTTCGAGTATTTTTGTCAGTTGATTGCTAATAATAGTAGGAGTATTATTGATATTTTTGGTATTAGCCAAATTGCTTGACAATGACAAATATTCTGAATTTTGCAGATCATCATCCCCTATTAGGGCATAAATAATTGTTTTACCCAAAGCATAGATATCACTGCTAAAGTTAGGTTTACCTTCTTGCTGTTCTGGAGCAATATAATCGCGATCGCCTATCATTAATGATGCCCAATCATTTTGAGACAAAACTACATTTTTAATTCCTCCAAAATTAGTTAAAAAGATTTTGCCCGTGTGCTTTTCTCTTAAGAGACTAGAAGGTTTAATATTGAGATGAATTACTGATTTTTGGTGAATAAAATCCAAAATAGTTAAGGCTTCATGCAACCACTGCACCGCTTCTGCCTCATCAATAAAGCAATCGTGTATCCGCTCGGCTAAACTTTCACTGTCAATAAACTCTTTAACTAAATAAAATTCTCTTTCTTCAGTAAAGTAAGCTAAAAGTTGAGGAATTTGAGGGTGATTGCCCAAATTTTGCCTGGAGTTAGCCTCTTGGAGAAAAAGCTTGTAAACATTAGACCAAGAACGTGAACCCAAAACTTCGCTACTATACTTAGGGTGTAATCTTTCAATCTGGCAGGGAAGATGACGCTCTAAACCCCGATCTTCTGCTAGATAAAGATTGCTAAATTCCTCTTTCTCTAACTCACGCGCAATATAATAGCGATCGTGCAATACTGTTCCAACTATTGACTTCATTCACGTCCTGTTAATTTATAACTCTCAATAAGTAAACCTAAACACCCTATATTCTATTCGATAGTTTTTCCAGGTAAAGAGTTCTTGACATCTAGTCGCAGAAATAAGTTAAAGTATCGCGAGCGTTACGAATAAAATCCTCAGAAGGATTTGGGGTTGAATAAATTTGCTGTAGAGCATCAGACCAAAGACCTTTTTTGGCAAAATAATTGGCTTTTTCTAGGGCAATTTCCTCTTCACTAGCTCCTGCTGCTGCTACCTGAGTTTCTAATGCCCTTAAGTCGGCAGTAATGCGTTTTCTTTCTCCAGATGCCATGACCTGAAAAGTATAGCGATTGGCTCTGCCACTGCGGGTCGCGCGATTGGGCTTCAGCCCACCGCCCAAAGGGCGATCGCGACGCTCAGAAGAAATTACTATTTCCCAATCATAGCTTTTACCTGGTTTTAAGGCTTCTGCTGTATAAGCAAGATAATTAAATTTACCAACGGGAGATTGAGGGGTAAAAGTCTGACTCCATAACAGTTGTTGTTCGCGTTCGGCATTGAAGGAATCATAAAGATAGATAGTTATTGAGGATACATTACCTTGCCAGATAAACATAGGACGATCGCTCCAGATGACATTTTTAGCTTCTAGTAAACCTGGAGTAATCGGGCAGAGTTCCCTGCGGGAAGCTAAGGTAGGCTCTTTTCGACTTTGTAATAATTCCCAAATAGCTTCCCAAATAGATTTATGTTGACCAGAGCTATTTGGGGTTACGGACTCAGGGAAAGTCGTTGATTCGCTTGGTCTAGTTTGGGGATCAAATTCAGAGTTTTGTTGAGCTAGGGCTGGAGGTATTAAGAGAATTGCAATTAGAGTTAGGAAGAACCAAGAGACAATTCTTTGGGTGTGGCGGTGGGTTTTAGGGGAAAACTTAATCCGTTTCATGAGATTTCCTCCTCAAAGTAGGCATGATATAAATCCAAAAAGCTGCTGAAGGTAAAAATATGGGCAGTAATACTGCGGCAGAGAGATAAATTTGCAGTGCAACTAAGACATAGGCTACCGTACAACTAGCTAGTCCCAAGCTCCATTTCGATAGCTGACAGGAAGGCAAATTTAACCCTAATATAATTCCCTTACCTATTAAGCCAGCGATCGCAATAATCCAAAGTTCGGGAACATTAACTACTAGCCGCTGATTCAATAACTGATAAATCATATAAGCAAGAAATTCAGAACCAGTAAAGTTATCTAAACTAATGGGTGCAGTACCATAACGTTCCCGCCAGTATTTAACTGCCCAAGGGATGGGAAAATTGTCAGCACCAGGCTTGACACCAGCCTCCTCATATCCTCCTGGAGCAATAATTACTATTTGTTGTTCCCACCAATAGTCTGGCAAAGAATTTTCGGCAGTGTTGTCGAGCAATTGCCAAGCGGCAAGATGATTATATACTCCCTCAGGAGGAAGGGAAAAGTCATTGATTGGTCGCAACCAATGCCAACCGAAATTGGCGGCAAAGTTAGTCAGGGGATGAAGTTTTACTTGCCTTAAGAAATTAACAGTGTCATTGTGGTGTTCTTGCTGGTGGAGATAGTCAAACAATTGAGTCCGATAATCTCTTCGATCGCTTAATTGTGGTTGGAGCATCTTAGTAGTAGAAGATTCCTGATTTAGGGCATAAACTACTGAGAGCAGATAGGCAAAAGGACAAGCTTGGGAGCAATCAGTTTCAGGAGAGGGAATTTTGACATATTCGGGTAGGGCATTGGTATAGCCTTGAAGACTCCAATTAGGACTGGTAATATCAGTTTCGGGTGCTACGCCAACTTCTTGACCACTGCGGTCTAATTGAGCGGCAAAAACAAACCAGATGCCTTTATTTGCCACCCCACTGCGTACCGCTCTTGCCAATAGAGGATCTTTCTCTGGTTGTTGGCGATCGAGAAGATAATCGATACCGATAATTTTGACATCTCTAGCCACCAGTTGCTCGATTAGATTAGCTAAATAGCGGCGATCGAGCGGATGGGGATCGCTAATTCCAGCTTGGCGGAGGGATTGCTCATCTATCTGAATTAACAAGACGGGAGGTCTTGCCTCGGATGGGATTTGACTAGTGAGATCGCGGTAGATCCCTTGGACTAAAACTCGCCCCTGTAATAAAAATTGCTGTACGGGTGGTATAAAGCCCAGCAAAATTGAGAACCCTAGAGCGATCGCTTCTCGGCGATTGGGCAGCCAACGTTGAACAGATGCGCGCCAACCACAAGATTGAAATCGAAATAATCTTCCCTCTGGGTGACGAAATAGGGAGGGAATTAGGTAGGCAGAAGGATAGTCGAGGTTGTATTGCTGTTTGAGAAATTGGCAAGCTGCCAACAGGGCATCATGTACATCTTTGCATTCAGCTAACTGCCGTAAAAACTGTACCAAAAAAACTTGCGCCACTTGATTGTGAATCGGCTCTCGCATTACCGCCACTTGACTCAATCCTAAGTCTATTAAGGAAGAGGCAATACTCAGACCATTACAAGAATTGAAGACCGCAAATTGCAGTCCTCTGGCTTTAGCTTGCTGTAATTGAGTGGCAATTTCACTGACGGAGATGGACAGGCGTGGAGCGATCGCTAATTGCCCTCCAGTCAGATTAGTTTCATTGCTATGTCCAGCAAAAAATAAAATATCCCAACCTTGTTCATCAGCGATCGCCTGCCGAATCTGCTTAATTAATTCCGTTCTTTGTTTTCCCCGTTGCCAGCCCACAAACTTAATGTCGGCAATAGAAGACAGAGAGCGCAAAGCCTTTTTCTCTCGGGCAAAATTAAGTCCCGTATCGTCTCCTAAAATGGCTAAGATCCGAGCGCGATGGTGACAAAATTGCCGAGAAATCTGAGGGGTTTCCCTTCTAATATTCACTGGGGCTCGAACCAGACGAATCGTTCCCCTGTATCCCAAATCCTCCCCAATTGCCCAAGCTTCCCAAGGCAATCGTTCTAACTCCAGGGGAGCGCAGCTCAGGAATATCTCTAGATGAGAGTCGGGAGAATTTGCTTGGGCGGCACGGGCAATGATAGCACGAATGTCATATAATTCGGCACTCCGCAGCCAACGTTCAAACTCGGCCAGCAGCTCTGCTTCTGCCTGCACTAATTGGGCATGGCGATCGACAGGAGTAAGACGACCTGAACCCTGCAAACGACCTCGTAACTTGCTGTTTTCTGCTGCTGGAGCAGAGGGGTGGACTGTTTGATTATCTATCTGGTAATGTTTGTAATAGTTAAGATAGGCTTTCTGCCACTGGCAATACAAGCTGGATAGTTTTTCTGGATAATTTAATTGGGTACAAAGTTGTTGTCCTCTACCCCAAGACAATTCAAACAGGCAGGAACGATTCAGTTGCTGGATCTTGAGTCGAAAACTAGTGGGAACTTTCATGACTCGAATAGAAAGTTAAACTCGATGTTGTCTCCATTGCTTAAAGCTATGGTTACCAGAAATTGCTCGGACAATGTGCCGATAACACTGGCGTATAGATAAGTATCTTCGGTATCAGTTTCTACATCTTGCTCGAATAAAATATTCTCGCGATCGCTAATCTGTAACTGCAATCCCTGGGGCAGTGAGTAGCCAGGTTGTACTCCTAAAATTAGCAGTAATGACCACTCTGATACAGATTCTTCAGCAGGAATAGACCAAGTAACGGCGTAAAGACGCAGGGGATTGTCGGCTAAATTAAAATCTAAATAAGCAGCACGAGCGCGATCGGGAATGGCTATTTCTGTTTCCTGTAGTTCAGCTATAATCGTCTCCAATTCTGACTGGGGAGATTGAGGGACGGTATTTTCAGCAGAACGGAAAGAGACTGGAGCCAGAACTGGTTGGGGAAGTAATGTCCAAGTAATATTTTGGGCTATTTCCTCTAGTTCGCTTTGCAACCATAAGCCCACATTGACCACTTGTTGAGAGAAGCTGGTGAGTATTTGAGATAATTGCTCGATTATAGAAGTTCTATCTGGTGCAGTTGCTAACTCTGGTTCTGTTTGTAACCGATACAGCCATCTTAATAGCTGGGGATTGGTAAGTAATAATGCTCCTTGTTCCCAATTAAATAATTGCCACAGGTAATAATTCCCCGACTGTAACTGCGGCAGCACTGAAACAATTGCCGACTGCATTTCTTCGACCGCGATCGCCCTATTACTGGGGATAGCAGGTAACCTAATGGCGTTAGTTTCTAGACAACGCAAGTATAGTAATAGGCGTTCCGCCTCTGGTTCAAACCAAGCTATGGGTAATTGATAAGTCCAATCAGGTTCGGGTGCTTTCTTAGCAGACTGTAACTGCGCTATTAAGGAGTCATAAGCAATAAAGCCCTTAATCTTAGCTTGTTCTAGCTCTTCCTGTACGGCGATCGCTACATAAAAGTGAGCGGCATATTCTGGTAGATCGATTAAGGCTCGCGGTAAGACTACTACATCTTCGATACTACTGCCAGTCGCCAGCAAACAAAGTTTAAAATCACCAACTTGAAGATTACCAACCGCTCCGTCGATCGCATTAGCAATAGCAGGCTGCATTAGGGAACAATTTTGTCGGTCAATCCCTAATTCCGTATCTCGTTCCCTCAACCATTGCTCGAAACCATACAGTGCTAAAGCATTCAGATAAGTTTGCCATTGCCCTGCACTCTTAACAATGTGACTGCTAAGTTCGGCTGCTTGTTGGAGCTGCTCTGATTCTAAGGCGATGGTATCTTCGGCAAGATAATCAAAATCAAGCAATAAATCATCATAATTACTCATCATAATCATTGTCTCTCCCTACCTTTTGAAGATGGTCACAAAGATGTTGTGCTAAAAGACTAGTGGCAGTCTGAGTTTTAACTGTATTATCTCCTTTGAGCCGTTCAATAATCTGTTCTGTCAAAGCTGTGGCGATTTGTTGTTCTCTAATCTGTAATTCTTGGCGATCGCTCAATTTCGCAGCTTCGTTCACAATACAAGGTAGTAAATCTCGTAACATTTGCTGCTGAAGATCGGCACGCAAAGCTTTAAGTTTCAGCAATCGAGTTACTTGAAACTGGGCTTTAAGCCCAATCGCAGGAGCAATTTCCCCCATGGTTTTGCCCTGACAGTAAAATAGTTCCAAGGCAATTAAAAACTGCTTGGCTTTGCCCACATCTTGACGCTGTAAATAATTTAAGCGAGCTTGAATTACTGTATTTAGTCCTCGATCTAAGCATCTAATGAATTGCTGACGATAAAAAGATAAAAATGGCTCGTCATAATCTGCTGACTGGGGCTGATATTTCGGCTCAATTACTGAAGATTGTGTAGGTAGTGGACCACCTCTAGCGTGAATGCGATATTGTCGTAGTAGACTCGCTAAAGTTTGAATTCGCGAGAGGGTTTGTTCTGGAGATAATCTCAGCTTAATTCCCCGTTCCAAACAACTGGCAATTTGCTCTAATTGCTCGACAGAAGGAGGCGGACATTTACCTTTAACTCCAGCTTGACGCTGTCTCAGCCGTTCTTGACGATAAATCTGATGATAACTTTCCAGGACAACCGTAGCTTGCTCGATTTCCACTTCAGTTAAATTATGAAACTCACCTAAAATACGCTGTAACTGTTTGGGTTCAGTATCATTGAGTATCGCCCAATCACTGACTAGATACACACCATGTTCTAATAAAAAAGTATTAAGTTCCCGTTGGTGCTTAACTAGCTGATTAGTCCAAGTAGAAAGACCAGCTTTTTGGGCATTAAAGGTTTGCAAAATTTTAGTGGTCATGGGCTGATAAGTCTTTCGATTAGACTTGGTATATTGCCTTGGTTTATTTAACTCGGGCAATGTATCATCGAGAACAAATACAAACAGATCGTAGCGAGTAAAACCATGTTCGCTACCAAAGCGCAGTTCCAGTTGGATACAGGCTTGTTCGATCTGATGAGAAATAAAACAACGTAAACAGCATTCCGCCATCAGGCGATCCAAAAGGCTACGGGTCACGTCGTAATCGCTATTGGCATTCGAGCGGTCTTGATATACAGTTAATAATCGATTTTGAATAGCTCGATCTGGCACTTCGATTTGATTTTTTAGTTCTGGAAATCGTTGGTAGAAAAAAGCTTTAGCTGGAGCAATTTCCTGGATTTGACGCTTTCCCGTAGTATCGAGTCTGATTAATTTCCAGTATCTAGATGCAGTTCCCATG
>JAAUYH010021338.1_pt1 | contig 16971 bp, 10 predicted proteins | sample 7278061 | NCBI WGS metagenome assembly JAAUYH01 (sample SAMN14350203, study PRJNA611818) | marine sediment metagenome | isolation source: surface marine sediment (0.6m) | place: French Polynesia: Moorea | collected 2018-08 | reverse complement strand
GAAAGTCGCCAAATATATAAGCCAATGTGGGGGACATTGTAGCGACCATTACCGCTTCTAGTTGGTCGCACCTGAATTGTGTAGGCAGTTTCTGACTCGAAGGGAGTTCCTAACAAATCTAATTGTGTCGTCGAACGGAGATTGACAATTTTATTTTGTTTGCGGATGTGGTCTAGATTTTGGGCAAGTGCCAGCAAGTCCCAAAACTCCACTACTCTTGCGCCCCAGCCTGTAACGTCTCGTGCTAGTTGTTCTAGTACGGATGCTGTTCCCTTGCGCCTTCTATAAGCGATGGTATTGGCAACATAAGCCCTTCGTTCCTGAATGCCATAGGGTCGCTGACCTGCGGGAATTATCTCTGACGAGCTGGCAGCATATAATTCTGGGATGCCTACCAAGTCTCCAATATAGGGCACAACCCAGTCAGCACAGGTTTCGATGTACCAGTTTTCATAGAGATCGCCAATATCTCCCTCCAAAAGCTGTAATTCTTGGGCGATCGCCAACAAAAATTTCTCTAGTGGACCATCTTTTTGAGAATCCTGTTTTTGAGGCGATCGCAGTTCGTAGTCTCGAATGCGGTAAATCGCTGGTAATAGTCGATATAGACGTTCGCTAGAGTTCATACTTCTAAAGAGTTTGAGCTTGAGGATAGGGTGATACTGTTAGGATCAAGAAACAATAATTGACCAGGTGCAACTTGGTTATTCTGAGAATCCCAACGTGCCTTTTGGGCAATAAGGGATTGATTGAGAATTTTACTTAACCCGCGAATATAGAGGGCATCTAAATCAACTGCCACAACTCCTTCACGCTTTTGGATTGTGGCAATAATTTCTGAACTAGAAATGACTTGTCCAAACTCAGACTTCTCAAAGGAGAAGGTTTGTTCCAATGCCAAACGGATATCTTGCAGTACTTGTTCTGTTTGATAGCGAGAATTAATGACAACTTTGACCTCTAGGTTAAAAATGACCCTATCATAGGAATCAACTTGCACCTGTTGTACGGGATCTCTGGCATTATCGATCGCATTCACCAGATTCTGATAGAGAATTGAGTCTACAGGAACGGTCGCACCCTGGGCAGCAGCTACAGTAATATGGACTAATTGACGATCTGCGATCCAGAGAGGAACTGCCTGAGCTTTAGCGATACCGGCAAAAGTACGGGCAAAATCTTCAAAGTCCCGTAAAGAAACAATCCGATCTAAAGTACGGATGGTTAAAGGGGCATTAGTTTGGGCTGCCGCTAGCTCTTCTCGTTCCGCTCCTCCTGTAGCCAGTAGGGGATTGGTTACTTCTTCGATCCCTAAAGGACGAGTTTTGAGGATGGTTAAACTTTCTGCACTAATATTACCTTCTATCCCAATCCCACTGCGGTATTGGGCAACGATATTTTCCTGTCCACTGGGAAGACGAGCACCCCTTTCTCCATCGCCAAAAATAACCTGGGTTGTGCCATCATCTTCCAGGCGAATAATGTAACTTTCAGTTGTTTTATCCAGGGAATAGAGAGCATCGGCTTGGTTCCACTCCACATCATTGACATAAACCTTCAGCGTACTTGCTGTTCCTGAGAATGTGGGAGCTGAAATAAAGGTTAAGGGAGGTTTTTGGAGTTCAAAGCGCTGATTAGCTATTGTGCCATCACCACTGCCGAGTATTTCTTCACTAATGGTTTCCCCGTGAGTTGCTGCGACAATATTGCCATAGATGGTTACAGTTGCCGGATCGTAACTATTGGTTAAATTCTTCTCTAATATGAGTCGGGGCAGTTGTTGGTCATTGGGTGGCAGATTAATTTTGCCCAGCTCGCTAATTGTGGAATCTTCATCTGCCGCTGGATACAAGGTAATATCTTCCGTTTGCAGAGTGGTTAGAGTGCCCTCAAATCGATCGAGATTTCTCACCTGCCATTTTTGTCCCACGGAGGTAGTTTCAGGAGGATGTACAACATAGAGCCAATCATCTGGTTGAACTTCCGCACTGTAGAAACAGTCCTGGGAAAGTAAAATACCAATGCCGCCGATAAAAAGATTATGCGAGTCAACTGCGATCGCCTGAATATCAGTATTAGTTAAACCTGTATTGAGAGGTTGCCAGTGATCGCCCAAATCTGTAGTGCCAAAAACACCGCCTAAAGCAGTTCCCGCTAAAATCTGATTGCTATATTTATCTACTGTTAAACAACGAATCTCAAGATGATTCTTCAGTCCAGAATTAACTTCTTCCCAGCGTTGACCCTGGTTAGTAGAGCGGAAAATGCCACTGCCTGCGGTTCCAGCAAAGAGAATGTCGCGAGTGAAAGGAGTTCCTTTGGGGATATCTGTGTTGAACTTTTTGTCTATGAGCAATTCTGTATCAGAAATAATTTTCTTAATAGTTCGACTTTGACCGACAGTGGTAATCTCATCATTCTCTTCTGACTGCAAGCTGGTTTGACCTGCAACTGCGATTGTGTCGCCTACTTTTAGTTCAGTTTTGAATTTTGTTTCACTTCCTGTGACTGTAGTACCATTACTGGCGATCGCTCCTGTGCCTGGTAAGGGATAAACCGCCAGGGCTGTTACATTAAGATTGGTTAATCCCGTATGAATTGTGAAGTTGGTACTCGATCGCAAATCCCGACGAAATGGTCGATCGATTGTCATACTGGTCATACTGCGCTCAAGGGGTTCCGAAGCGATGGTAACTATATTTCTTCTTTGTCCCGCAACAGTGATTCGATCGCCCACTCTCAATTCTTGAGCAAATTTGGTATTTTTTCCTGTAATGTTAACGCCATCGCTGGTAATCGTACCTGTCCCAGATCTGGTTTTAGTGAATTGTTGCCAACTGTTGCCTTGATTGAGAGAACGAAAGATACCGCTATTAGTAGTGCCGACAAAGACATAGCCATTAGCAGGATTGATAACCATCGCTTGCAAATAGGCATCGCTTAAGCCCAAGGGAATCCAGCGATCGCTTTCAGGATCATAACGAATCACGCCATCGCTGAAAGTGGCAGCAAATAGCATTTTGCTTGTGGGATTAAATGCTAAGGCTCGAATTTCTGTCTGGGCAATGCCAATGTCAAAGTTAACAGCATTCCAATGCTTACCATAATCTGTAGAACGAAACAAACCCTCTTTTGTCCCAGCAAATAACTGCAAACTGGAGGGATAAGCTAATAAAGCTTGCACATCTAGGTTAGTTAAACCATCATCGATCGGTTGCCAATGCTGTCCGCCATCGGTAGAAGAGAATACCCCTTTGCGGGTGCCGACAAAGAGATAGAGTTTTTCCTGTTCTCGGTGAATTGCGATCGCTTGAACCGTCAGCGAGGTTAAGCCTTGATTGATGCGTTGCCAGTGAATATCCTGCCAGTTGCGACCATAATCACTGGAACGGAAGACCTTATTCCCTGCTCCAGTAAATAGAATGTCCATGGGTAATTGTTCTTCAGATAATTGCTGGTCATCATTGGCAATTGCGATCCCTGCGACTGACTGAGAACTCAATCCCGCATCTATAGGATTCCAGACATTACCCAAGTTGGTGGAGCGGAACAAGCGACCGTTTGCGGTACCAGCAAAGAGATAGCCATTGTGGGGGTGAACTGCTAGAGAGCGAATTTCTAGATCGGTTAAACCAATATTGATAGCTTCCCAATGTCCACCATTATTGTAGGAGCGGAAGATACCACCTTTACTTGTAGAAGCGAAAAGAATAGTTGGACTGAAAAAAGAGAAGGGCATTGGGGAGTCTAAATCCAGGATAAAAGATCGATCGATAGTCAGTCGTTGATCTGAGTCAATAGCAATAATGGTTCTTATTTGACCATCTGCAATAATTGCACTCCCTACTTGTAATTCAAGCGAAAAGATAGTGGCTTCATCACCTATAATTGTTGTACCTGTACCAGAAATCCTTCCCTGACCTCGACAAGGAATAAAAAATGGGGTTTTTTCTAGTAAATCTCTTTCAAAGGGAGCATTGATACTGATTTCCGTTGCTGAAAATACAGCCTCAACAGTTCTAATTTGCCCTGCTGCTATAATGGCATCTCCTGCTCTCAGCTCTGTAGTAAAGTCGATTTCTTTGCCTATTATTACTACTCCATCTAGAATAGAGCCACTTCCTGGCTTAATTGTCCCTTCTCGTTTAATTACAAAGGAGGCAAACAAATTTAGGTAGTACCCTAGAACTATCAAGCCAAGTTGATATAATTCGCTCCGTATAAGAAGGTATTGGGTAAAGATCAATACTTGTTTACCGATACCTAAACTTATATTAGGTTCAAAGGGAGTATCTATAGTGCAGATTACGTCAGAAATGATATTAGTGATTCTTCTGCTTTGAGCTGCGGCAACAATTGTGTCACCAACTCTCAATTCCTGAGTGAAGACTGTATTTATACCTCTGATGGCAGTGCGATTAGTCAATATTGATCCTCTGCTTCTGTGGGGAATCAAATAGTTATCTGTTGAAAATAATTTGTATAAGCAGAGCTGCAAAAATAGTAATCCGAGTCGATAAAAATCACTCTGGATAAGAAGATATAGAGTAAAAATCGCTACTGGTTGATCGCGACCACTAAATGGTCTGTCAAGGGTTAGTTGAGTATCGCTAATAATTTGATTAACGGTACGAATCTCATTGTTAGCTAGGATAATATCCCCAGAACTTAATGATTCAAGAAAATTTGTTCCTGTTCCTGTAACTGTAATACCATTGCTCGAAATAGTTATTGTTTTAGGCTGACGGTAAATCCCAAGTTCAGAGATGCTCATCTCAGTTAAACCAGTACTGATATCAAAGGTGGTTCGAGCAGGCAGATCGGCATTAAAAGCAGTATTAATGGTGAGCTTAATATCAGGAGTACTAAAATCTAATTCCGTGACAAGTCTAGTTTGTCCTGCGGCAATAATTAAATCCCCTGGTTTGAGTTCTCGGGCAAATGCAGTGCGGTTTCCTTCGACTACTGTGCCATTACTAGCGATAGTTCCCGTTCCTGGTTTAGTAAAAGCGATCTGTTGCCAGCTATTGCCATTATCATTCAAGCGAAAGATCCCATTACTTGCGGTTCCTGCAAAAATCTGATTATTTTCTGGATTAACTAAGAGCGATCGAATATTTTTATCTGTTAAACCATCATTAATTTCTGTCCAGTTGCGCCCATAATCATTTGATCGCCAAACTCCATTCTCCTTTGTTCCAGCAAATAACTGAATAGGGTTATCTCCATTCTCTACCTGTTTGATAGCTAAAGTTTGAACATTCTTTAACTCTTGTTGATTAACCTGTTCCCATTTCAGAGTATCAGCGTGGAAGCGAAAAACTCCCTGAGCCGTTCCCGCAAAAAGCTGGTTGATTGTGAAAGACTTGCCGTTGACACTAATGCTAAAAGCGTTATCTATTTCTAATTCTTCGTCGCTTTGAATGTTCTTAACTGCTCTGGTTTGAATATTCTTAACTGCTCTGGTTTGAATATTCTTAACTACTCCAGTGTCATCCTCTACAGTTACAGTAATAAAATCCCCTACTTGTAACTGATTACTAAAAATTGTATTGCGCCCTAAGATATTAGTACCATTACCAACAATTGTTTTTACACCATTTTCGCTAGTAGTCAGGAAAGAAGTAACATTTTGGTTAGATAATTCTTCACTAATAAACTTCCAGGTCAGACCCCGATCATCAGAAGAGAAAATATTAACTCCCTTATCTGTACCAACTAAGAGATAGCCCCCTGGAATGATGCTTAAAGCCTGAATTGTTCTTTCTTCTAGTTCTGCACCAGTTCCATTCCAGTTTTGGGAACGAGCTATCCCACCTAATTTCACTTTAGCTCGCGGATGTTTCCCCGCAACGATCAGCTCTTGACCACTCTCTAAACCCTGAACAAACTCACTGAGCAAAATGCTGTTTTTAAAGATCGGATCGAGGAAAATATTTGTTTGCTGAGATGATACATCTAAACTCTCCTGAGCCATTGCTAATTGCTCACCTTGCAGTAATACAGTAGTGGTTCGTAGGCTAAAGTTGCTGGGTGTGGTTACGGTTGCAGAGGGAATAATACTAGTAATCGTGGTATCTAAAAGAAAATCTCGACGAGAGCCATCGAAGACCTTACCTACCTGAAGTGCTTCAAAGCGATCGCCATTTACCAAGACCAACCAGCTATCTTCTAAGATCCCTGTATACAGGGTATCTAAATCAATCTTCTGGGATGCTAGTTGAAAACCTGGCCATTCCTGTTCCACAAAGCCACTGAAACGAGTACCAGCAAGTAAGATTCCTTGGTTCGCGATCGCCAATGAAGTGATTTCCTTAGTTGCTAGTCCTCGAATGGGACTGATGGCTGCGGTATCTCCATTAATTTCCGACCAGTTGTCACCGCGATCTACGGAACGAAATACCCCACCATCAACTGTGCCTGCAAATAGGTTATTAATTGTGAAATTTGTTCCAGCAGGTAAAGGATTGGAATCGAAGGCTTCATTAATAAATAAAACTGTATCAGGAGAATTGGCATCAATTCCCGTAATAATTCTAGTTTGACCTAAAGCAGTAATCGAGTCGCCAACTCTCAATTCCTGAGCAAACAACGTCCCATTTCCATCTACCTGATTACCATTACTGGTAATTGTTCCCGTACCCAGAGAAGCATCAGCAACCAAAGAAGTGATTTTCAGATTGTTTAAGCCAGCACTTTCCCAGACTCGTCCGTTATTACGAGAACGAAATATGCCACCATCAGCCGTTCCTGCAAATAGATCGCTGCGATTGGCGATCGCAAACCTAGTTCCTACTGGTAAAACAGGTGCAAAGGTAGTATCAACCTTTAGCTCTGTTTTCGTACTAATATCAGTAATCACTCTAGTTTGACCTGCGGCAACAATCGTATCACCTGGCTTTAGTTCACGGATAAAATTCGTCCCATTACCCGTTACTGTAGTATTTGTACTGTTACTGCGAATAGTTCCTGTACCTAGTCTAAAATCAGTAGCTAGAGAGGTCACATTTTTATTGCTCAAGCCATCATTCACTTCATCCCAAGTTTCACCATAGTCACTAGAGCGAAAGATTCCGTCATCTGTCCCAGCAAAAATATGGGTTCTTTCTACAGGTAAGATCCAGAAAGATGCCGCATTTAAAGGAGAGCTAAATTCAGTATTGATTGTCAGTTCTGTATCAGAAGCGATCGCAGTAATAGTTTTAATCTGATCACCGACAATGATACTATCTCCGATCTGGCTTTCGCTGAGAAACTTAGTGTCAACTCCTGTAACCTCAGTACCTATACTGGAAATTGTTCCTTGACTCCGTTTAGGAACGGAAAATACTGTCCCTGCTGGCAAATCAGGATTGAAGGCTGTATCAGTGGTTAGTTGGTCGTCTTCAGGAATAGTTTCAATTGTTCTAAGTTGATCTTCAGCAACAATCAAATCTCCTATATTAAACTCCTGCTTAAATTTTGTACCATCCCCTGTGACTGTTGTACCTGTACTAGAAATCGTTCCTTGACCTTGAAAACCATAAAATAAGATTTTGTAAGATATCTCAGAGTCTAAAGCAGGGTTAAAAGCAGTTTCTATCGTCAGTTCCGTATCAGAAGCGATCGCTATAATCGTTTTGATTTGATCCCCGACAATGAGACGATCCCCTACCTGACTTTCGGTGAGAAACTTCGTACCATTCCCTGTGACTGTTTTATCCGTAATGGAAATCTTTCCTGAACCTTGAGAAGCATTGAATAAAATGTCGTAAGACACCGCAGAGTCTAAAGCAGAGCTAAAAGCAGTTTCTATTGTCAGTTCCGTATCAGAAGTGATATCAACAATCATTCTAATTTGATCGTTAGCAAAGATTCTGTCACCTACCTGGAGTTCTGTAAGAAACTTAGTTTCATCCCCTGTGACTGTTGTACCTGTACTAGAAATTGTTCCCGTCCCTTGATTAGTCGTCCTATAACTAACCAGCAAGGCGCGAATCACTCTATTAGATAAGCCTTTGAGATACCAATTTTTACCTTGATCTGAAGATCGATAAACTCCTTCTTCTGTGCCAGCAAAAATATAAGTACCACCAATGGAAAAAGCAGTGCCATTGGTCGATAAGCTAGGACTAAAAGAGTAATCAATGGTCAGGGAAGTATCGCTATAAAGTTCTGTAATAGTTCTTACTTGCCCGTCAGCGGTAGTAATGATGTCTCCTAAATTTAATTCTGTATTGAATTTCGTCCCTGAACCAGTTAATCTCTTTTCTTCAGTGGCATTGCTAAAAATTGTGCCATTTCCTTGCCTGATAGGAGTGCTACAAGTAACTAGAGAATGAACTACTGTATCGGGTAAACCCGTATTTACAGTTTCTACTGATTTATCATCGCCTTGACCAGAACTTTCAACGCGAATCGTGCCATCGCCAATGGAACTCCAATTCTCTCCATTATCTGTGGAACGAAAGACACCACCTCCTGGTGTGCCTGCTAAAATGTAGTTTCGTTCCCAATCAACATATAGGGTTCGGACAGTAAGATTAGTTAAACCAGCAATTATCTGTGTCCAAGTCGCGCCTCGATCTTGAGAACGAAAAATTCCCAATCCTGGAGTTCCCACAAAGAAATCATTATTTTGATTCACCACCAGACAGAGGATATCTGCATTGGGCAAACCCTGATTTAAAGGAAACCATCTGTCTCCTTGGTCAATTGTCTGAAAAACACCACCCTTGAGAGTCGCATCAGCAGTACGTTTAATTTCATCTGGCACATCTTCTAGCCAATCAGGAGCTAAATTACCGAAGAGTGCTGCTTGCTGACGAAAGGCAAAAACTTGAGGTTGACGCAGTGGGGCATCAAGCTTTAAGGGTTGTTTCCAGCTTACTAAAGTATGTCCTGCTTCGGGTACAGCTACCACATCGGTTAGGGTCAGAAGATATCTGGCAACTTCTATTTCTTCTCGATCGAGCAGTAAAATTGAGTCTCCTGGTTCTAGTTGAGTAGTGATACCCTCTAAATAAAGTTGTTGGGTATTGTTGGTAATCTGATGAGGTCTGCCTTGCCTGGGAGTCAGCCGATTCCAAGCAACACGAGCCAGGATTTCCTGACTACTTTCAAAGATTTGGGGCAATTCTTCTTCTTGGGGAACGCTCATTACTTGAGCTCCCTGGGGGACTTTTACCTCCCTTGGTCCATCGGCAGTATCTTCTACTATAAAGGCAAGATGGGTGCTAGCTGCTACACCTGGTTTGAGTTCGTAGCCAATAGCACGAGCTAGCTCTAAAACCGATCGCCGTTCGGTAGCTGTTAGTAAATATCCCTCATTGGCAATGCGCTCTTGATAAAAACTGAGAACATCGGCGACTACTGCCCAAGAATCGGCAAGCGCGATCGCGAAATCCTGGGGATCGCGAGTTTTAAGTTCTGGTAGATAAAACGCTAAATAAGATAGTAAACGCTCTCGAAAGGAATTGTAGTCGCCAATGCGGTAAGCAATCTGTGATAGCCCAGGACGGTTAGTCGGTTTTTGAGGCTCCTTCGGTAAATTCATAAGCCACCTTCCATATTAAACTCAATCCGACCCTGCTCTGGATTAGCGGGATTGTTATCTAAGCGAGCAATTTCTAGGGCATTAATCGGAATCTGACCTAGATCTCGATAGTCCTGTAGCGGTTGATCTAGCCGTCGAAAGCGGGTAAATTCCACTGCTAAAACTCCCTCAACTTTTACTGCTGTTTCTAGCAACTGGCTCAGGTATACAGGTTCTCCAAAGGTGAGTCGGTCGGGATGAAATCTCCCTAGTTGACCATCAGACAATACTCGATCGCTAAATGCTTCCAGTAATGCTCCCTTAACAGCACTGCGAAAGTAATCGGGCTTTACCTGTACCTTAAGGGCGAGATCGAGGGGAATAAATCGAGGAGCTTCAATGGCGATATCATGTCCTGCTAAGCGAAACCGCTCTAGGAAGTTTAAAACTCTATCTTTAAATGTTTGATCGATAGATAGTCCCTGTTGGCGGTCAATATAAATAAAAATCGTGTACCAACTACCAGTCCAACGTCTGACAGCAACTGCTCGCTGCACTTCAGGGTGGCGTTCTGCTACTTGAGCATAATCTTTAGTGGTGACAGCCCGTTGTTGTTCTCGAAAGGCTTGAGGCGCATACAGGCGAACTTGTTCAATCGGTTCAGGCTCAATTCCGCCCTGGGCAGGTAAGGGATTACTAACTTTGTCAATCGCCTTAGCTAACTCTGAATCATCTGTAACTAGATAGGCAATCGAATCTGCTCCTACATTGCCCGCAGTACCATTACCAATACGGTAGGTAACTTCAAAAAAGTTTCCTGCTGCTGGTTTTTTGCCTAAGACATTATCCCCGAATCGCAGATAAGCAGAGCCGTCATCTTCCGTTTCAACCACATAATCTCGGGCAAAGCGATCGCTGTTGAGCAGATCGCGCTGGAATTGCCAGTGGAATTTTTGTCCCCGATCGTATTCCCGTAAGAACATAGCGGGTTGAGTGTCGCGCATCTCCCAGTCAAAAGCTTCTGTGGCGGGTGCTTCAGGGTCGAATCGCACCCATTTTTGGTTACGATCTAAAACATAGCCCTGTTGAGTGAGAACTCCTCTTTTTAACCGTGGACGATAGCGATCGCTGACTGGGACAGGATTGAGTTTATTGGGGTCGAGAATTTTATAATCGTTATTAATCAAATCCTCCTGGTACTCGGAAATATCTTGTGGTGGCTGCTTGAGAGGGCGATCGGGAACAGTACGACCATAATCAGCTAGCACCACATTGCCTTTGGCTACGCTTAGATCCAGATATAATTGACCATCAATCACTTTGGCAACAGGTAGCGAAAATGGCAGTGCATCTTCTATTGACCATTCAATTTTTAGTACTCTCTGAGGTTGTCCTTTGTTTTTTCCTTCGGGTGAATCCTCTACAAATAAAGGATCTTCATCTGGTGTCACCTCAGTCAAGCGCACAGCATGACGATGGGTTAAATCAATATTTTCTGGCTGACCTGTTTCTGGATTTAGCTGCTCTAAAAAAAATAAAACAGCACCGGGTTTCAAGCATTGCCGCAGTTGACCTCCACTATCTTTTAAGGTCGCCTTAGTCGTACCCTTGGGTAACTCACATTGCTCATTTCCCCAAGTGTAGAATTGAATTTCATTACAAGCTGGATGCAGGGTCAGATCGTGCATAGTTTCAAACACCTGAGTTCCTAAATTCAGGGCATCAATCAACTGATTTGAACGAAGAACTCCTGGTGTGAGGGTTGGCACTCTAGTCAAAAGTTGTGTACCCCGATGCTGATTTTCTAGGGAAGGTGCTGGCAACGTGACTTCCTGATTCACTTCAACCGTCACCCAAACTCGGGCATTGCAACCGTCATGCATAAAGTAATCGAGGAGACGGCTATGACGACGCACAGAGATCCGCTTACGAGCTGTTCCTAAATAGGCTTCTGTCGCTACTGCATCTTGATAGTAACTCAGGTTATCGGCGGCATATGCTAACAACTCCACCAACATAATGCCTATATCTGAAGGATTGCGTTCTCGCCACTCGGGGATAGTGACAGCAAGGCGATCGAGCATTAGCTGGCGAAAGCTGGCATAATCTTTAGCCAGATAGTCAATGCTTGGCGGTGGTTCTGGCTTTTCTGAAGGAGGTTCTACAGGTTGACAATCAAACTCGCTGACCTTTTCCTGCCAAGAAAAATCAATCTGAGAGAGTTGGGGATCGAAACCTTGGGGTGGCGGTGGTTGGTTTAAGTTGCCAAATCCTTTGCTTACTAAGTTTTCCAGAGATTCCACTAAACGTAATCTATAGGTTGAGCGATCGCCGACAGATTGAACTTTAATGGTCACCAGGTTGGCAAAAGAGCTAACTGACTCGATCTCCACCGTCAGATTTCCCCCCTCTAACACCACATTTTCCTGCGTTAAAGGACGTGCAGGTAACAGATTGCGAATTAAGTGTAAGACAATAGTTGTTCTGTCAGAGCCAATTTCGAGATAGTCAATCCCATTCAAGTATTGCCCTTTTGCGCCCTTGGAAGTGCGAACTTGCTGCAATCGTGGCTCATTTTGACAACGAAACTGAGTAACCATCTCAGACCTCACGAGAAAATTCAGCAACTTGGCTTTGTTGAGTACGACGGAGCCTATAGGCGATCGTTACCACTAAACGGGCTCGATCGTTCTCGACTCCCACCTCTTCAACTTCGATTACATCTCCTAACCATCGTTCTAATGAGCCTTGTACCAGAAATTGAGTGGTCGCTGCTAGCTCATCACTATTGGGGTCAAAGATCAATTGCTGCAAGCCACAGCCAAACTCTGGGCGATTTACTCGTTCTCCTGGAATGGTAAACAAAACCTGCTCGATCATCTGACGAATATGGACTTCCTCCGAAGTATTCGCTACTCGTCCTCGACCGTCAATTTGCCAGGGGTAATTAATCTGAACCATGGCTACATTCCCCTAACGCGAAGTTGGGCAAAAATCACTGTTAAAGGAGTACCTGTAGGCACACAAATGGCAATACTGTCTTGTAAGAGGACGGGTAAACCCATAGCTTTGACTCTCAGAGACGCTTTGACCCAATTCCCTAAAATACAAGGTCCTACATTAACAGGGGGTGGGGGATTGACACAACCAGCGATCGCATATGGCGGTCCTTGGGTAGTTACTGGCTGTCCCATCACTCTCACTCTGGGATTGGGTACAGTCGGTTTGGCTTGACCAGCGTGAGCGCAAATCACCGTAGAACTAACGTTTAACAGAAAACCTGGCATTAAATAACCTCCAAAGCACCATTGTTAACATTGACACTGACTGGCGAAAGTTTAACTGTGGCAGCACCGTTAGTTAATTCTGTACCTGATGGTGCTACTTTCAATTTGGCTGAAGTATTAGTGACTTCGATCGCCGAAGCGGTGAGTTTAGTCGTGGAAGGGGTAGTTTTTAATTCAATCGCCGAAGTAGTAAGTTTCGCCGTAGAAGGGTTGTTTTTTAATTCAATCGCCGAGGTGGTCAGAATAGTTTCCACGGCACTTTCTTTCAGTTGAATGCTATCCTGCTTAATCACAATCGTCGAAGACTTACGATTAATCAATTCGATGGTATCGGCAGTTAACTTAGCAATGGTTTCCTGGTTATTATTAATCTCAACACCATTCCCATCGAAAATCATTTTCAAAGGTCTTTTCACCGTTGGGCTTTCTACCTCCAAAGTTACGCCTTTTTTCCCTTCGAGATTACTCAAAGTCAAAGTAATACCATGAGTTCTAAAAACTTGAATTTCCTCCTCCTTTTCTAGATTTTGCAGAGCTTTCGGTAACTCCCCTTCACCCCAAAAACAACCGCTCCAAATAGGATAATTGGGGTCTCCTGCTTCAAATTCTACCCAGACATTGGAACCTTTAGGCGGAACGGTAAAAAAGCCAATATCTTTACCTGCATATGGCACACAGGGCATCGCCCAACTGTTTTTCCCCTCACCAAAAACTGCTGGTACTTCCACTTGAATCCGACCTAAATTTTTGTCGTCTTTCGTACCAGTAACTTTGCCGCGATATTTGCCAAAGAATTGCCTCATATCTGTAATTGTCTTGTTGTTGACTCTAATCCCTCACGGATAAGGGAAAAACTCTGTTTGTATTCGTTGGTGCGAATGCGAATTTTATGGGTCACGTTTTTGACATAATAAAGACCGTCATAATTGAACCCTACCCCCCGCAACCCCACCAGCTCTCGTACTTGAAGTACCCCACCGTAATAAGAAGTATCTAGTTCTCCCGAGACTTTTACTACTTCATCTGTACTGCGATCTACTGTCCCTTGAGCGCGGTCTTGAGCTTGCTCCATAGTTAATCCGCTATCGCGATATTGGGTTAAACGGACTCGGGATTGGGAGCTAGCTCCCCTGCCCAAGGGAGATCGCCTAGCCAGTTGAGAACGAGCCTGGCGATCGCGAGACGAGATGTCCACAGGCTGAATGCGATTGGTTTGGCGATCCTGTACCTGACCTTCAACCTTAGTTGCCGCCAGGGCATTATGTTGAAAATTTAAAGATGTCACATTAGTATAAGGTCCCATGTTGACTGTTAAAGCCTTTTGCACCCGACCCCTGTTCCCTTGCTGGCGTGGACCCCAGTAGGCAAGATTAGTTCCCGCTTTAGCTCCTGGTTTAACGTAGAAAATATAGCCATAGCGCTGTGCTAGGGACTTTATGTAATTCAAATCCGTCCCTTGCTGCACGGGGATACGCTCGTTTTTCCCAGGGCGATTGACTCTATAGGGATCTTTCACATCTGCTTTTAATCCATAGGGACTTTGGTAGTCGGCAATCAGATTTCTGACAATTGTTTGGGGATTTTGTTGGGGATGCTCAACTGACTTTTCGTCCAAATCCATCATGACGCTAAGATCTTCCCCGGTGATCGAAAAAGTAGATTGTCCTGACTCAATGCTGGGAGACAGTTGTTGGTTGGTAATAATTCCATCCATTAGCACTTGGGCAGTAGCACTGTTAGTGATAATTAGGATTACTCGGTTAAATGTTGCCAACAAGGGATTTTTCAGCAACTGGTAGTCCAGCCGATCGGCTCTTCCGGCTCTTCCTACTTGAAAGACAAGCTGAAATCCCGAGCGTCCTTCATCGCTATGGGTAACTTCCACAACTTGTAATGCTTCCATCAACAGTTGCGGAGCAGGCTGGGGTTTCTGCGCGCCAATCTTAAGAGTCAGATTAATACCGATTGCTGGCATGACAATCCTCCTTAAGCTTGAGGTAATGGAATAACCAGAGAAGAGCCAAGCTCTTCTGTTAGCTCAACAGGATTCATGGCGTTGTTCGCATCACAGATTTGCCAAAACTGTTCTGGCTCGCCTAAAGTTTGATAGGTAATCAAATCAAGGCGATCGCCTTCATTGATAATGACTTCTCCTAAGACAGGTATTTCTTTACCTTGGGGTAAAAATCGACGTTTTACATAAGTAATGGTGCGTCCTCTCGCGGACTCAATTTTTTTTTGTTCTAAGTTGTAATAGCGGCTCGTGTATTCAAACATGAGAATCCTCATGAGTAAGAAATATTTAGATTATTAGAGAAAGCAATTTTAACTAAGTAATTGATTAAGATTCGTGATATCTACTCCTCGATCGTTTTTAATCCGCAGAGCACTCAAATTCCGACTTCTTCCAGTATTTGCCATCCTTTCTTTTTTCTGATGATGGGGAAGAAATAGCTTTTTACCACCTTGTTCCCAAGGCAGATCGTTATAGTTCAAAACTCGAAGACTAAGAGAAACCTTAGCTCGAATGGGATTGAGATTGATATCATAAGCCTCTTCAGTAATGCTAAAGTCAGCCAAACGAACTGGTAGAACTCTTTGGTATCCCCAAATCAGTAAAGTCATCGGCACTTCAGCAGGAATAATTTCAATTGTGCCCTTGGCAGCTCGTGCCATATTAGTTTTTGCCCACTCCACTGTGGGATAAATTAGGCTTTCTAAAGCAGATAGTTGCGGATAAATTCCCACCTCTGGAGCAGCTTCCTGTTGTGCCTTGGGCAAACGTCCGCTAGCATCAAATTCCGCATCCAGTTTGAAAGTCTCAATGGGTGGTCCTTGTAAACGCAATACTTCGGAACGAGACCCTGATTCTGTTCCTAACGACTGCACTTGCAGAGTGCGAGTTAAAGTATCTGGGTTATACTGAAAGGCTATGATACTGGTTACTGTGCTTAGAGATGAGTCTAAAGTAACCAGTGCACCTTTAACCAGACGAGAGAATTCAGGAATAGCCATAATTTGAGCATCCTCATTTCATAACTGACTTTCCTAACTCATGGTGATGCCAAAGCATTTTATTTCAGGTAAATCAGTTGTTTATCTTGCTGCCTTACACTAATTAAAGATATCGCTACATATGCGTTACGGTGAATATTTCAGTTGAACATGTAATATTTCGCTGAACTTCGTAACTTTAGTTCATCACTTACGAGGAATGAAACTTTTTCCCAGCTATTTTGGTGGCAGAAACTAATACAAATTATTGCTAATTCTGCTGAATCAGTAACTAATTGCTCAATTACTATTACATTCAAGATAGCAAGCTTTAGGGATGACCCAGGAGCGATTAACAATGAACAGCATTACCCCCTATTCCAATACTAGTAGTCTGCCGAGTAACTCAGAGCAATCAAATCCGATGGTTAAGTATACTCAAGCGATCGCTACAACGGCATTTCTCGGTGTTGGTCTCCTCAGATTTTTACTCTTATCTGTGCTTTTGGTCGTAGCTTTTGTATTGTGGCTGTGGAGTATCAGCTTTCAGACTGGACGTTTGTTTGCGCAATGGTGTTTTACAAAAAAACCAGACCCCTGGCAAGCAGCTTACAAGCTCGGCGAGATTATCTTGTATCCTTTTGTACTCTTAACAAGATGGTCTCGAAACAAAGTCAAAGAACTCTGGAACATAGAATTACCCTTAATTTCTGAATCGGTACAGCCCCAAAAATGTTCCGAAATCTTTACTTGTAATGACGAATAGTAGCCAAACTTATTCAACCTATCAAACTATCAAAATCGATGTGGTTAAGTACTAAGGGGTTGGTAGCTGAGATTTTATTGGTTTGGTTAACTCTGGAGAATTACTGGTACTCTTGGCTGCTGGCTCTTGTTCCTGAGAGCTAAACAGTACATAGTACAAAAACCCCAGGGCAAAAGGAATTACACCCAGAAAAACAAGAATTGAAAACAAGTAAGAAGCCATAAATTCCTCCTTCTATCAAAATTTGCACTTGCTTATAATTATTTAGTATTTAGCAAAGCTCTTGAAGGGTCAAGGATGATTGACATACTCCTCGACCTAAAGGTACGAGGATTCTAGGATACTGGCGTAGCTAGCGAACTAAGTTCGTCTTACGGCTACTCTCCTACTGGAAAATGCCCTCACCAGCT
>JAAUYH010001301.1_pt1 | contig 16971 bp, 19 predicted proteins | sample 7278061 | NCBI WGS metagenome assembly JAAUYH01 (sample SAMN14350203, study PRJNA611818) | marine sediment metagenome | isolation source: surface marine sediment (0.6m) | place: French Polynesia: Moorea | collected 2018-08 | reverse complement strand
GGCATGATGAAGGAGGCAGGCGTGCTGTCAAAGATCGCCAACAATGTCTGCATCAAGCTGCCTCTCACCATGGATGGATTGAAAGCCTGTAAGGCCCTGACAAGCGACGGTCATCAGACCAATGTCACGCTTTGTTTCTCGGCCAATCAGGCGTTGCTCGCTGCAAAAGCCGGCGCAACGTACATTTCACCCTTCATCGGCCGTTTGGATGACATGGGGATCGACGGCATGGAACTGATCGAAGACATCCGCACGATCTATGACAATTATGATTTCCAGACACAAATTCTCGCAGCCTCCATCCGCACGGTAAATCACGTAAAGGATTCAGCGCTCGCTGGCGCAGATGTGGCAACGATCCCGCCTTCAACGCTTAAAGCGCTGGTGAAACACCCGCTCACCGACAAGGGCCTCGATGCCTTTATGGCAGATTGGGCAAAGACTGGCCAGCAGATTGGGTGAGTGTCTGGTTTGCGGACAAAGCTACATTTGAGAAGTGGCTAAATATTCCGTTAGCGACGCTCTACAATACAGAAGTTACGACGCATTCCATGCCATCAGAAAACAATTTGTTAAGTATTAGGAAAAATTTACTGCCTATACACACCACGAGTTAAGTTTCTCTCGTTATATCTAGTCCTAAACAGTTTATTCTAGTATTTGGTGGGTATTTTCATTGAGGTTATTTCTTGACATCGACGGCAGGATAAACTTGAAAGAATTTTGGCTCGGGTTTTTGCTGATCTTGATGATTTATTTTGGTGTCATTTCTATAACTGGCCTTGTTACTCAGTCGCATCAGGCATTCAAGTTTGTTGAAATTGGTATTACTATTTTGCTATTTTGGCCTTGCGCATGCCTTGTAGCTAAACGCCTCCATGACCTGAACTTATCAGCATGGCTTGTTCTGCCAATTTTGTTCTCCAACTTAGGGCAATGGGTTGGCTTGTTTTGTTTGGGTTTGATTCCGGGATCAGAAAAAAACAATGAATACGGCCCAGCATCGGATGGCACCACAAATAGGCATTCAACAAAACATCGAACGGACTTTTCAGGCGTTCAACTTCCTTCAAGTATTGGCATGGAAGGAAGGTAACTTTAAATTATCAGCTTCTGTTTAATTTGCGACATGTTTTAAACGGCAAGGTTGGGCTCAAAGCTGCCATTCAGCTTTAGTTGCATGTCACAGAATTGAGGGATTGAAAGCATCGGCTGGCGGGTGCCCCAGCATTTTAGCACGCCAGCCGAATCCCTAAGGAAATGTTTTCATTCCCAATATTTGGAACTCACAAATATCACTTGCGCTTTTTCCAAACAATAATGAAAATAAGAAACATATAATTCGATATTACCGAATAATGAGGCAGCTATGCTAATTGACAACCTGCGTCTCTTTTTACTGATCATACGAAAAGGAGGCCTTGCATCCGCCGGCCGTGAATTTGGGCTGTCACCGGCCCGGGTATCCGAGCGACTTGCAGCACTTGAAGCCCATTACAACGCCCGCCTGCTGAACCGTTCAACCAGATCTATAAGCCTGACAGATGAAGGGCGTGAACTTGCAAAAAGCGCCAATCGTATCCTTGCGGAGATCGACGAACTTGATTTGCGCATTAGACATGGGAGTAAAAAAATCTCCGGAACGATCCATGTCACGGCAACTCATGACTTTGGAAGAAACAAGATCGCGCCCATGCTGGATGCATTCATGAAAATGCATGACGAGATAAATGTGCAACTTACATTGGATGACGGTTACGTCGATTTCATGAACAATGCCGTGGATTTGGCGTTTCGAATTGGCGAGGTATCAGATACTTCCCTGGAAGCCAGAACACTGGCAAACAATGTCCGGGTCATTTGCGCTTCTCCCGAATACCTGAAACAACATGGCACGCCGAAGCACCCCTCTGATCTTGTGAACCATAATTGTCTTTTGATCAATTTCGGAAACATGGTGGACCGCCATTGGAAGTTTCTGGTGGATGGCAAGGAGAAAACTGTTTCTGTAAATGGCAATCGAACCGTGAATAATGGCGAGCTGGTTGCCGAATGGTGCCGCGCGGGCTACGGCATCGCATTCAAGTCCTTGTGGGATGTTGATGAAGATATCGAAGCGGGACGTCTGGTTCACATTCTAAAAGAGTTTCAAATGCCGGTGCGCCCGTTGAAGCTGGTTTACAGGAACGGCGCAACCAACTCCCAACGCATCAAGCTCCTGGTTGAACACTTTGCAGATGGACTTCGCCGCTACGCATAGGCTTTCATATTGCTTTATATCGGCAAACCAGTCGTATCCTTGATGTCCTCCATAACAAAGCTTGCTGAGACTTCGGAGATCGGCACTTTTGCAATCAGTCGCTGATAAAACGCATCATAGGCTTTCACGTCTTTCACGCGAACGCGCAGCACATAGTCAAGATCTCCACTCATACGGTGCGCGCCAACAATTTCGGGCATGGAACGAACGGCGTTTCTGAATTTCTCCAACCAGCCCGGCTCATGATCGTGCGTGCGGACCATCACGTAAACCATCAAATCAAGGTCGAGCTTCTCCGCATCCAAAAGGGCAACCCGGGACGTGATGAAACCGTCTGCCTCCAGCCGTTTGATTCTGCGCCAACAGGCATTGCGGGATAGACCGGCCTGGTCTGCAACAACCTCAATGGGTTGCGCGGCATCTTTCTGCACTTGGCGCAGAATCTTGAGATCAAATTCGTCAATACTAGTCATGACTGAGAAATTATCTCATATTTTTTCCTATTTCCATGATTTTTTCGGATTATTTCCCGTTGTGACCGAAGTATTGTCCCGGCAAGGAGAACAATCATGAGACAATTTTTTCACCGAGCATTCATCGAGCACCCACAGTCGGTTGATGAAACGTATTTCGAGCATCTTGGCTTTGCACTGAAATTTGCATGCTCGCTGTTTGTTGCAGGCCTTGCTGCGTTAGTCCACGCATTTATTCCGTGCGCATGTGAGCGCACTGCAAGCAACAAGATTAAAGAGCTACACACACGTTTGCACAATCGCTGAGCCCCAGAGCGCAACTCAGCCTGTTGCGCTGTGCCCGGACCATGCTTATGGTTCGGGCACTTTTATATTCGGGACACCAATCACTTGAAACAGAATGAACTTGGCCGCACCGGCATTATGGTGAGTGAACTTTGCCTTGGCTCCATGACCTGGGGCACTCAAAACAGCGAAGCAGAAGGCCATGAGCAAATCGACTATGCGCTCGATAATGGCATCAACTTTATCGACACCGCAGAGATGTATCCAACCACACCTTTGTCTGCCGAGACGCAAGGCGATACGGAACGCATCATCGGAACTTGGGTTGCGAAAAACAAGGCGCGCCGCGGGGATGTGGTCATCGCTACCAAGGTTTCAGGTTCTGGTTTTAAGCATGTGCGAAATGGCGCTCCCATTTCACCAGCCACAATCGATGCCGCACTAAACGATAGCCTGACCAGTCTTCAGACTGACTATGTTGACCTCTATCAGCTTCATTGGCCGAACCGTGGTTCCTATCACTTCCGTCAGCAATGGACGTTCGACCCGACAGGACAAGATACACAACAAACGCTTGATAACATGCTGGAAGTTCTTGAGGCGCTGGATGGGCATGTGAAGGCAGGCAAGATTCGTGCTGTCGGACTTTCCAATGAAAGTGCCTGGGGTTCAGCACAATGGCTGCGTCTTTCTGAGCAGCATGGTCTGCCACGTATGGCTACTATCCAGAACGAGTATTCCCTCCTGTGCCGGATTTATGATCTCGACTTGGCTGAGCTAAGCCATCACGAGGATTTGGGCCTTCTGTCCTTTTCACCGCTCGCATGCGGTCTTCTTACTGGCAAATATGCGGAATGCACGGGAGATGAGCGCCCAAAAGGCTCGCGCGCCGATGTCTCAGTCGCAAATCTTGGCGGTCGCTGGAATGAAACAACTCACGCCGCAGTTTCGGCCTATCAGGCCATAGCTGAAAAACACGGGCTCGACTTTGCGCAAATGTCGCTTGCATGGTGTTTGACCAGACCGTTCATGGCATCGGTCATTTTTGGGGCAACTTCAATGGAACAGCTTTCGAACTCAATCGAGGCAGCGGAGTTGAAGCTGAGTGATGAAGTGATGTCCGACATTCTTGCGGTCTACCGGCAATATCCAGCGCCTTACTAACATCAGGCCCCATTGATGCTGAACGGAGTGATGCAGGTTTTATTCGCTCTCGAATGTGCAAACAATGGTGATACCTCGTCAATGACTTGTGACTGGCAGTTAAAGCGGGCGGCGTTAGGTTTCTCTCAAACCATGAGAGAAAATCGATGTCTGTATTCCTGAATTCTGTTGCAACCTGCACGCCACCCCATGAATTGCCCCAAGATCTGGTAGAGCGCAACGCGCGCAGAATTCTCGGCCCACGCTTTGCGCAATTTGAACGCATGTCTGCAAGTTTCAAAACGTCAGGTGTGGAAAAGCGGTATTCTTTCGCTCCTATTGAATGGTTTGATGATCCGAAAGACTGGAGCGACCGAAATTCGCTCTATCTCGAAGAAGGAAAAGCACTGTTTTCCAAAACAGCAAATGAGGCTTTGGCAAAAGCAGAGAAGCTTGCGAATGAAATTGATATTGTTGTTTCAGTATCCTCAACCGGAATCGCAACACCAACCTTTGAAGCTTTGTCCGCTGCTGAACTCGGTTTCAGGAGCGATATCCAGCGAGTACCTATCTTCGGCCTTGGTTGTGCGGGTGGCGTGACCGGCCTTCGGATTGCTCAACAATTGGCAATCGCCGACCCAGGCGCCAACGTTCTGCTAGTCGTAATGGAAGCCTGTACGCTTTCCTTCCGTTCTGACCGGCTTTCCAAAGCCGATATCGTCGCAACCATTCTGTTTGGGGATGGCGCAGCGGCGGCTGTCCTTTCTTCCGATCCCGGTTCAGACAAAGAAATTCGCCTTGGAACAGGCAGCGAGCATATGTGGCCTGACACGTTGAACATTATGGGCTGGAACGTAGACGAAACCGGTCTCGGCGTCATTTTTGATCGTTCGATCCCCGCATTTGCGCTGGAGCATATGAAAGATGCAGCTGACACGGCATTGGCCAAAGCAGAAATTGGCCAAAACGATCTCGCGCGTTTTGTTTTCCATCCCGGCGGGACAAAAGTGGTGGAAGCACTTGAAGAAACGCTGCAACTCCAAACCGGAACACTGGACGCGGAACGGAAAGTGCTTCGCGACTATGGAAACATGTCAGCGCCAACGGCACTGTTTGTGCTGGATGAAGTGGTCTCACAAGGCAAAACCGGCCCGATGATGCTTGGCGCTCTTGGCCCTGGCTTTACCGCCAGTTTCGTGCCGATGGATATCGCAGCATGACTATCTCAACCGGCGCTACACTTTTCCTTGGCTTCATCATTCTGCAGAGATTGAGCGAGCTTGTAATTGCGAAACGCAACACTGAACGACTTTTGAGCCGTGGGGCTCAGGAACATGGTGCCTCGCATTATCCGGTCATGGTTTCCATGCACACTGCCTGGATTATAGCACTTGTCGTCTTTGGCATTGGGCAAGAGGTGAACATGTTCTGGCTGGCGCTCTTTGCCTCGCTGCAAGGCTTACGCGTCTGGATACTAACCTCACTTGGTGAGCGCTGGACCACCCGGATAATTGTCCTGGACGAACCTTTGGTGCTGGCCGGGCCCTTCAAATACTTTCGTCATCCGAACTATATGCTGGTGATCGCAGAAATCATCGTCGCGCCCATGGCGCTTGGCCTTTGGTGGATTGCACTATTGTTCACAGCTCTCAATGCTGCAATGCTCTATGTCCGCATCGGCGAAGAAGAAAAAGCATTGATGCATTTACGAAGCAGCTAGTGTTTCCCTATAAACTTCAAAATATCCATATTTTTAGTTAGCCTTGGCGAATCAAGAGGATTTGCCATGCGCTTTTTTATTACACTGCTTCTAGTTACCTTAGCATTTCCAGCCTACGCGCAGAACACTCAAAAAATCGAACGTCAGTTTCAAACCTGGTTGAAAAACGATCTTTGGCCGGAAGCGAAGAGGCTTGGTGTTTCATCACGCACTTTCAATTCAGCATTCAAGGGCGTTACGCTTAATTGGAAGCTGCCCGATCTGGTTCCACCGGGTACAAAGGCAAAACCATCCCGTCCGCAGGCCCAAGCAGAATTTCGTTCACCGGGTCGATATTTTAATGAGAACAACATCGCACCCGTGGTGCGTTCAGGCCGACAGCTTTTTAACAAACACAAAGCCCTACTCACGCGCATTGAAAAACAATATGGCGTTCCAGGTCGTATCATACTGGCGATCTGGGGTCGCGAGTCCGCCTTTGGTCGAGCGAAAATCCCCCATGATGCGGTGAGAGTGGTTGCCACAAAAGCATTCATGTCCACCCGCAAAGACCTCTTTCGCAAGGAAACGCTGGCCGCACTTCAAATCCTGCAAAAAGGCTATGCCACCCGAGGTTCTATGAAATCATCCTGGGCCGGAGCCATGGGGCAACCCCAGTTCCTGCCTTCATCCTATCTCGAATATGCGGTTGATTATGATGGCGATGGCAAGCGCAACATTTGGGGCTCAGTCCCGGATACACTCGCTTCAATTGCCAATTATCTTTCGCAATATGGATGGCAGCGTGGTCGGGATTGGGGATATGAAGCAGCAATTCCAGCAAATGTTTCCTGCGCCCTAGAAGGACCCGATCAGATGCGCCCAATCCGTGATTGGGCAAAGGCAGGTGTCACCCGAATTTCCGGGAAAGCATTTCCAAACGCGGAACTTGGGAAAAATGGGGGTGTGCTAATGCCAGCAGGTCGCGCAGGCCCGGCGTTTATCGCAACACCAAATTTTTATGTGATCAAGAAATACAACAATTCCGACCTTTACGCCCTCTTCGTCGGCAATGTTGCCGATCGGATTCAATATACCGACAAACCCTTTGTCGCCGGGTTTCAGTCTGTGTCCGGTCTCAAGCGCGGCAATGTCATGGCCATACAAAACGGTCTGATCAAGAAGGGCTATGATGTCGGTGGTGCAGACGGCCTGGCTGGTTTTAAAACCCGCAGATCGATCGGCGACTGGCAGCAAAAGAACGGGCTGAAGCCTACCTGCTTCCCGGACAGGGGATTGGCAGGCAGGTTTTGACAGATGACCCATTCCGCCAGATTAAATTTTACAAATCAGATTTTATTGCGAGTATTCGAATACTCACCGCAGCCGAAGGTGGAAGACAAACCCCTCCTCATAATCCAATACGTTGGGACGTAATGTTCCTAGGTGATGACGACACTGGTTATCTTCACATGATTCACCCCTTTTTCATTGAAGAGCCGGGTGTATATACGTCTCAAAATATTCCGATTACGGGGACAAAGATTGCTGAAATGTATGTAATCTTGGAAGAGAGAAAGCCTTTTTATCGTGAAAAAATATACGAAGGTATGAAGTTTACCTACAATGAAGGGAGTAAAGTTGTGGCGCACGGCGAGGTTATAGAATTAACAGGATTGCTGAATACTTGAATTATCCTAATTCACTCTGCACTGCTTTCAAAAACCCTCGGCTCACCGGCACTTCTTGTCCGTCGGATAAAACCAGCGTTCCTTTTCCGGATGCTTTTTGAAAAGAACGAACATGGTCAAGAGCGACCCACCACGACCGATGAACCTGCATTCCTTTGAAATTGGCAAGTTCGCTGCAAGCATCGGCCATCCGCATCAAGAGCATGTCGCTTCCAGCAACAGTTGTTACTCGCAGATAATGATCCTGAGACTGGATCGAAATAATATCCTTTCCCAAAGCCAAGGGGAGGCGGTCGAGAAACGGAGAGATCGTCTGATTGGTATTCGCTACTGCAGTCTCCATGCGCCTGTTTCGGAACATCCAAAAGAACATGGCAACAACTACCGAGATTAACCCGCACTCCAAAACCAAAATGATAAACTTGAGAAGTGTGTCTGCCGGGTTCAGTCCGAACAAGAACACTCCGCTAAACCACACCAACCCGGCAATCGGAAGGCCTGCCAGGAAACCAGATATGCTTTGAGCAGCCATCCGTCCCAAACCTTGATGATAAAGCCAGGCTCCAACAAAAAGCGATGTAAACAGGCCAAGCACAAAACTCACGCCAGAGATCAAGGCCCAATACGAAAGGCGCTCTGCAAAGTTTAAATTTATGGCTGTGTAAAATGGTCCGCTGATTGCCAAAACCAAAACCACCGCCACAAAACCAATCCAAAATTTGGGATTCAGAAAAACTCTGCGCATTTCGCGACGCGTGAATTGCATAGGCGACAGGTTGACGAATTCTCTGTGTTCGTTGGCGTAGTTTGCCTTTGAAGTATCCAAGCGCCTGCTACTCATCGTTTTGTTCTTCTAGAGAATGTTCACGCAACTACAAAACGTCAAGGATTTCGATATGAACGTTCAGGCTTTTTTGCATGCAGACCCTGTAGTTCAGGTTCACATGATTTCAGCGTTTCTGGCGCTCTTTATTGGCTCTGTTGTCTTTCTAAGGCCCAAGGGAACTCCAATACATAAACGCTTAGGCAGAGCATGGATGGCGCTAATGCTCGTGGTATCATTGACAGGCTTGTTTATTCACGAAATCCGGACTTGGGGACTTTTCAGCCCCATACATATTTTCTCAATTATTGTTCCAATCAGTTTGACGTTGGCAGTTTATTTTGCACGCAAAGGACGGATCGGAGATCACAAACGCACGCTGATTTCTGTCTTCATCGGCGGGAACATCATTGCAGGTGGCTTTACCTTCCTGCCCGGCCGGCTGAACTACGACATTTTTCTCGCAGGTCTTATGGATGTAAAAATCCAAAGCGGAAGCCTAATGCTTCTGTCACTGAGTGCAGGCATCACCGTTCTAGTTGCTACGATCATTTCTATTCGAAAGTCGCGAACATGAATAAGGCCGCATCTGCGGCCTCATTTGAAAATTGCGATTCTAGCTTAAGCTGCCTGAATTTGATCCACTGCAGTTTTGCCATTGCGGCTATCAACAGCCGTTGTAAATTCAACTTTCTGGCCTTCCGCCAAGGCACTCATTCCTGAACGCTCCAATGCAGTTGCGTGAACAAAGACGTCAGCGCCGCCTGTTTCAGGTTGAATGAAGCCGAAGCCCTTTTGATCATTATAAAATTTTACTGTACCTGGTGTCACGGATAATTCCTCTCGTGGGTAGATAAACGCAACCGGAATTGGCCACGCTTTGTAGATCGTCAATTTTGAGAAAAAGAAGCCGTTAGGTTTACCATAGTGGCAATACAGAAAAGAGTCGTCGTCGGCAAAATAGTTCGATGACCGCTATATGGCTTTAAATTCAGGCCAACACAAGGCGCTTCGCATTTTTCATGCACTCCGCGACAACCTAAACCAAATAGGAGGCCAGATCTTCCGGTTCAAAAACAAAGAACCCGGCTTCAAGAGCAGCCATGTCATAGTTGGCAAGTGTGATTTTACTGCTCCCGCCATAGACGATATCCGTGTCTTCGCCGTTCTGTGATATGTCTAGATCTTCGAACGTCACTAGATCATGTTCACCTGTAAACCAGATTGTATCGCCTTCTTCATCACCAGAGAAATCCGTGATGACGTCAAAAGAGTCGCCAACTTCAAAAACAAAGATGTCTGCGCCTTCTCCACCGGTGAGAAGATCGCGTGACAAACCACCAATGATGGTATCATCACCATTGCCGCCGATCAGAATATCCTGACTACCATTGCCATCAAAGTAGGAGCCTCCATCAGCCCCGTAAATGGTATCCCGACCTGTTGACCCTTCTGCATGTGTGAAAACGACGGAATTCTCATCGTCATAATCTATGCCGGCGTGTCGCGAGCCTCCTCCGCTAACGATGCTCCAAAAGCCATTACCGCTTCCAGTGTGCTGATCTGGGCTATACTCAAGAATCGAAGTTCCTACTATTACTGTGTTGCCGATATCCGGTGACCCGTGGAAATTCACATCCCGGTTGGTCGAAGCAATTTCAATATAGTTCCCGGCCTCAGCATGCCATGAAGAGAACAAGACTGAATGGCGCACGTTGTAGATTTCCAGATCCGTCAATGAGGCATCGAATGTCTCATAAAGCTGGAAACCATAGCCATTGCCGCCGCCACCAAGATTATGCGCGCCATTGACGTAAAGATTGTCGCCGGTCAAATCGATGGTACTTCTGAAATCAAAAGCTGTACTGGGCGTATCGATGATCGTGATACCCGAGAGCTCCATACCATCGACACCTTCAACATAGATGACGGATGTCTTGTCGAACTCCGGGTATGTGTTCACAAAGTCGTTGTAGTTCGTTTCCGCATCAAGGCCTGATGTCACTGTGAAATTTTCAAGCGATACATTTTCAAGCATCTCAATGTTGAAGATATCTGCTTCCATCGCATCAAAGTCGAATGCCAACGGAGATGAAAGAGTGATAGTGTTTCCCTCAACCGCCTCAACGCGGATGATCATCTCGCGAAAGGGACGATTGTCCGCATCCTCAAAAGAAACATTGTCCCATCCGTTTTCTGCCAAATACTCTTCCGTATTTGCCTGGCTGATATAAATCACATCGCCTGCGCTTAAAGATGATGCATCGGCAATGGTGATCTCGGTCGCCCCAGCTTCGACAGACTCAGTCAGTTCGGAAAACTTGGCTTTCTCGGCACCAGATGAAATCTCAATGGCGTTGGCACCGGTTCCCTCAGGAAATGTGAAATTGAGAATGGTTCCCTCTTCACTTTCGCCCTCAATCGAAATGTCATCGCGATTGATCTGGATTGTTTCTGAGAACTCATGGACACCATCGAGCAAAACGATGGTAGCACCGGCGGTTGCGCCCACAATGATTGTGTTTACCTCTGCTGCCGGAGTGCCTGTCGGAACCGAATAGGTATTGCTTTCTGCATCATATGAAACACCTCCTTCTGAAGCAGAAGATATTTCTTCTCTTATTTCATCCCACTCTTCTCGTTTCTCATCCCACTGCTCACGCTTTTCGTCCCAATTCTCCCTAATTGAATCCCATTTTTCCTCAAGAGCAGCTAGTTTTTCGGGGTTATCAGCGAATTGTTCCGCTTTGGCATCCCACTTTTCCTCCCGGGCTTCCCATTTCTCTTCCCTTGCTGCCCACCTGGCTTCCTGCGCCGCCCATTTGCCTTCCAATGCCTCCAGCCGGTCCGAGGTAGAGTTTTGTTTTGCTTCGCTTTTTGACTTCCCCTGCATTTGGTTGGAATTGCTTCCACGCATACGCATCTCCCAAATGACATTGATATTTCTGACCCGTAACTATTGGTTTAGATTCGCTAATGCCTGCCTAAGTCGACACGGGGTGACTGACCTGTGAAATCTGGTAGTCAGGCATCAACGATTTGTTCATGAATTGAGAAACCCTCCGTCCAAGGCCGAAATTTCATTTCCGTGCCAGAGTGTTTTTGTCTAGGCTATTCGTGTTACGGGTCTCAGGAGGATCTCATGCAACATTCACCTCAAATTATGGATGCTGATGTCAAAACCATTCATGCGGCGATGTCCGAAGAACCCAGAAATTCGTCGGTTACCAAATTCGTACCCGGTCCCGGCATCCAGAAGCTGAACCTCAAGTTTGACATCAAACGCCTGCTTGAAGCCCTTGATGAATGTCTGGCCCGTGAAGCGTTTCAGGGAAGCATGCAGGATCAGGGATTTGCTGCCCTGCCGCTCACTCAAAGACCCGGACAAACAGAATGGACAGAGAATGACTTGTCTGGACGATACTGGATCAGGGGCGATGACAGGTATGTCGAGGAAGCTCGAGAAGACCTTGTACCTGAAGATCAGTTTTCAGAGTTCAATTCAAAATTTGCAGGAACCTATTTTGAGGAAGTAGTAACAGAACTCAAGAAGCGCTTTCCGATTGGTCGAACCCGTATTCTCTCAAAGGGATTGTACAATTGCAATTCCTGGCATCGTGACCCGGAACCCAGGCTCCATATTCCGGTTACAACCAATCCTGGCTCGCTTTTCATCGTCAATCATCACGTTACCCACCTTCCCGCGGATGGCTCTGTGTATTTTACCGATACCAGAGGTTATCACACCGCACTAAATGGTGGTGATACGCGCCGTGTCCATATAGTTGCGGCACTTGCTTACGAACAGGTGACGGAATGAACCTATATTCACAGGTTGAAACCGATCTCGAAACGTCAAAAACCGTATGCGATTTGAGATCGGACACGGTTACACGTCCTTGCGATGACATGCGCCGGGCAATGTCAGAGGCAGTGGTGGGTGACGATGTCTACGGTGAAGACCCAACTGTGAATCACCTTGAAGCTAGCTTGGCCGAAATGCTCGACAAGGAAGCGGGCATGTTTGTCCCTTCGGGCACACAGAGCAATCTGTGTTCAGTCATGGCGCATTGCGGACGTGGTGAAGAAGTGATTGTTGGCGATCAGTACCACATCTTCATTGACGAAGCCGCTGGAGCATCCGTTCTAGCAGGCGTCGCAATGTTCCCGATCAATCTTGAAGAAGATCACTCCGTATCTGCTGCAAGCGTTCGCCCTGCAATCAAAGACGATGATCCGCATTGCCCCATTTCCAAACTTTTGTGCCTTGAAAACACCGTGCACGGCAAAGCTATTTCATTGGAGACCATCAAGAATGCTGCGTCAGCCGGGAGCGATGCAGGATTGAGTGTGCATCTTGATGGGGCGAGGTTTTTCAATGCCGTAACCGCACTGGGATGCGCACCACATGAACTCGCGAATATTGCTGACACAGTTTCCGTTTGTCTGTCAAAGGGATTGGGAACACCGATGGGTAGCGTTTTGACAGGCCCAAAAGATCTCATTGCCAAGGCGAGACGTAACCGGAAAATCCTGGGTGGTGGCATGCGTCAGGCAGGGTTTGCAGCGGCAGCCGGTCTTTTTGCTCTCGACAACAATATCAAACGCCTTCAGGAAGACCATGATCGCGCCGCCCATCTTGCTTCAGAATTGAAAGTTTTGAACTGCGGCAAGGTTCAACAGGATACTAATATGGTGTTCTTCACGCCTGAAATTGAAGACCATGTGGCGCTTCATACCCATATGGCGGGCTACGGCGTTAAAATTGGCGGACAACAACCCAAAATCCGTATGGTATTGCACAAGGATGTAGATGACGCAGCTCTGACTGCTTGTATTTCAGGCTTTAAGAGTTTTTTCTCTTAAAATGAGATCAATGAAATCATAATTTGCAATCATTGACATCAGATCTTATATTCCCAATATGGCAAGTATCACAATCAGAAATCTCGATGAGGCCACAAAACAGGCGCTACGTGAACGCGCAGCGCGCAATGGCAACTCCATGGAAGAAGAAGTTCGTCTTCTGCTGAACGAGCTAAATCAACCACAACCATTTAGGGCTGTTTCATCAGCTGCGGAGGTTGAACCGCACTCAATCGATACTTCTGGATTGGCTGGAAAGCGCATTCTATTGATCATTGGTGGCGGGATTGCCGCCTACAAATGCCTGGACCTGATCCGACGGTTAAGGGAACGCGGTGCGGTTGTGAGGCCAGTTCTCACCCCCGCAGCAGAAGAATTTGTCACACCTTTGAGTGTTGGCGCTATTTCTGGTGACAAGGTGTTTACTGACCTGTTCGACCGCGAAGATGAACACGATATTGGCCACATTCGTTTGTCGCGCGAGGCTGATCTGATTGTCGTTGCACCGGCGACGGCAGACATGATGGCCAAGATGGCAAACGGCCATGCCAATGACCTTGCCTCTACAGTATTAATGGCAACCAACAAGCCTGTTTTGATCGCACCCGCTATGAATCCTCAAATGTGGTCTCATTCCGCAACACAGCGCAATCGCGTCACACTAGCAAATGACGGCATTCACATGATCGGCCCCAATGCTGGCGAAATGGCAGAAAGTGGTGAGGCGGGGATCGGCAGGATGGCCGAGCCGATGCAGCTCGTCGAAGCAATCGCCAAATTGATTTCTCCCATTGCCGAACCAAAGCCACTTGCCGGAAAGCGCGCAATTCTGACCTCCGGCCCGACCCATGAACCAATTGATCCCGTTCGGTATATTGCAAACCGCTCTTCAGGCAAGCAGGGCCACGCGATAGCCGAAGCCCTGGCAAATGCAGGCGCTGAAGTCATTCTGGTTTCCGGTCCTGTGGCCATCCCAAATCCAAAGGGTGTGGAAACGATACGGGTTCAAACCGCGCGAGAAATGCAGGCCATGGTGGAAGCATCACTTCCTGCTGACATTGCAATCATGGTTGCTGCAGTTGCTGACTGGCGCAGCGCGGACGAAGCCGATGAAAAAATGAAGAAGGAGAATGGCAAAGGCCCAGACTCACTCAAGCTTGTTGAAAACCCGGACATTCTCAAAGGGCTGGGGCATCACAAAAAAAGGCCATCACTGCTGATCGGGTTTGCTGCGGAAACCGAGAAACTTGAGAAACATGCAAAAGCGAAACTCAAGCGCAAAAACGCTGACTGGATTGTCGCCAATGATGTGTCGCCCGAGGGCGGTGTAATGGGTGGCGATCGCAACACGGTAAAGCTGATCAGCAATTCCGACATTGAAGCATGGCCGACGCTTGGCAAGGTGGAGGTCGCAGAACGGCTTGTTCAAAAAATTATTGACCATTTTGACGTGGAAACTCTGGAGGCCTGATTCCTTGCTTCCTTTGTTGGTGATAGCATTCGCGGAACAATAAAGGACTGCTAATGACTGCAAAGACCCTTGGAATTGACCATCTGGGATTAACTGTCCGGGACCTTGAAAAGACCGCTACGTTTTTCTGCGACTGTCTTGGTTGGAAAGAAGTTGGCGGCAAGCCGGACTATCCTTCCAAATTCATCAGCGATGGTTCCTCTGTTCTTACGCTTTGGCAGGTACATAACGAAGCCGCACAACCGTTTGATCGCCGCGCCAATATTGGCTTGCATCATTTAGCGCTAAAAATCGCCTCAGAAGCTGAATTGGACGCCTTGTTTAACCAAGTAAAGGATTGGCCGGGGATTGAGGTAGAGTGTGCACCAGAGTTTTCGGGTGCCGGCCCCAAAGTTCATTTCTTTGTTGCTGAACCTGGCGGCCTTCGCCTCGAATTTGCATATGATCCAAGATGACCGACTTAAGAATAATACGTCTACCTCATTCTGAAGGGCTGGATTTGCCTGCTTACGAAACTACTGATGCAGCAGGCATGGATTTGCGTGCCGCAGTTTCGGATAGCGAACCAATTACCCTTGAGCCCGGCAAGCGGGCCTTGATACCAACAGGCTTGATCATGGAAATTCCATCCGGTTTCGAAGGGCAAGTCAGACCTCGTTCGGGACTTGCGTTCAAGAACGGTATTACCTGCCTTAATACGCCTGGCACAATTGACGCGGATTACCGTGGTGAAGTGATGGTGTTACTTATCAATCTGGGCGAAGAAGACATTGTCATTGAGCGCGGCATGCGTGTTGCCCAAATGGTGATTGCCCCAGTGCATCAGGTTGAGATAGTCGAGGCAAGTCTTGCCAATGATACCGAGCGGGGCTCAGGTGGTTTTGGGTCGACCGGAGTTTAACTTTTTCTACTCATGCGCCGAACCAAATTATGGGAGGCTGGACGTTTTTGATCTTCTGGCGACAATTCATCTTCTTCCAAAGCGAACACCGCTCTGGCGAGTTCCTCGGTTTTCTTGAGCTGTATACATGTCATGGGGAGTTCCAGCGTTTCACTCTGAATGGGCTTGTCGACCATTCTTTTAGAGCGCCAACATAACAGTTTTGTGTATCGCTCTTTATCGTACTTCGTCTCATTACTGGTGAGGACCCAAACTGCGGCAAGCGTTCAGACTTTTCGGGAGGAATTCATGACTCGCCTTGCATTGATCACAGCCTTTCTTGTTTCAATGGCTTTTCTTTCAACCGACAGTTATGCCTGTGGGCCTGACACAGATTGTGTTCTGTCCAATGAGCGGCACTACAGAATTCGGATGCCGGAAGGACATGACGGAAAAACAAAGATTGGTGCCATCGTCTATTCGCATGGATATCGTGGTTCTGCGAAAGGCATGATGAAGAACAAGTCGATGGCCAAGCTTGCATCCGAAATGGGTGTCGCGCTTGTTGCGACCAAATCTTTCAGCGATGACTGGCGTCTTCCCGGCGTGCCACGAAACACCGATGCAGATGGAAGCCTTGAATTTGAATATTATGACGAGGTGGTCAACGACATCACAACCCGTTTTCCTATTGATCGAGACAGGCTTATGGCAACCGGATTCTCAGCTGGCGGGATGATGGTCTGGAACCTCATTTGCCACCGAAGCGAATTATTTGCAGGATTTGCGCCGATGTCAGGCACTTTCTGGGAACCCGAGCCGACGACTTGCGATACGCCTCCAACAAACGTAGTCCACATTCATGGAGATGCTGATCCGGTTGTACCCTTACTCGGTCGGCCAATTGCTGATACCCACCAAGGGCAGGTGCCTGATGTACTGGCGATGTATGCCAAATATGGAGAATACAAGGCAAATGGCCGTGAAACTGTTGGCAAGCTGGATTGTCAAAAAAGCCAGAATGCCAATGGAGATGTTCTGAACTTTTGCCTGTTTGAAGGGGGGCACTCTTTCCGATCGGAATATGTCAGACAGGCCTGGGAAATGTTTGAAGGAGCGGGAAAGCTCTAACCATTAGTTTTCTGCAACGAGATACCAGCTTGTTTCGCGACCGATTCCTTTTAGATGTTCGGTTGGCGCTTTTTCGAATTCATATTTTTCCCTAAGCGCTTGATACGTGGCCTGAGAGACTCTTATCTTGCCCGGCTCTCCATGGCTTTCAAGTCTTGCAGCCAAATTTACGGTGTTTGACCAAACATCATATGAAAATTTTGCTTTACCAATCACGCCCGCGGTAATGGGTCCCGTCGCAACACCTAT
>JAAUYH010246159.1_pt1 | contig 16973 bp, 16 predicted proteins | sample 7278061 | NCBI WGS metagenome assembly JAAUYH01 (sample SAMN14350203, study PRJNA611818) | marine sediment metagenome | isolation source: surface marine sediment (0.6m) | place: French Polynesia: Moorea | collected 2018-08 | reverse complement strand
GCTCCACAGACTGACACCGCTTGCCCTGCGGCCAAAATATTGTTACTTGCGTTGATGTCGCGGTCATGTTTAGTGCCACATTTAGGGCATTCCCACTCACGAACATTTAACCATATTTTTAAAGGACGGGGTTTCAGACCCAAAATTTTCGATCACTGTAAAGATATAAATTTGCTAAAATAATCGACGTAAGCATGACAAGCAACCAGTAGAAACACAACGTTGATAAAATGTCTGAATACATTTTCGGAACCCTCGGAGACGATCTGATTAACGGCACTGACCTTAACGACCGCATCAAAGCTCTTTTGGGCGACGACGTAATCGTAGGCAATAAAGGTGACGATTTCATTTATGCCGATGCTACTGAGAACCCTTATGCTAATCCAACCAGTGGCGGTAATGATACCGTTTTCGGTGGGGAAGGCCGTGACACCGTATTTGGCGGCCTAGGAGATGATGTTATCGACGGTCAAGAGGATAACGACATCCTCTGGGGTGATACGAATTTAGGCCGCAACCGCAACAATGGCGGTAATGACCTAATCTACGGTGGTGCTGGTGATGATACCCTAGACGGAATGGTCGGTGATGATACCCTGTACGGAGGAACAGGTCGTGACCGCTTACTGGGGGAACGTGGTAACGACGAGCTTTATGGGGAAGAAGGCAATGATATTCTGAATAGTGGCCATGGCAGCGATACCCTTATGGGTGGAGCAGGTAATGACAGACTCTATGCTACTGCTGATGTTCTCGACTGGTATGCAACAGCCTATAATTACCTCGACGGAGGGGACGGTGACGATTACCTCTGGGGTAGCAACGACTACGATACCCTAATAGGTGGTGCTGGCAACGACTTTATGTATGACTATAACCCTAGCACCGTTGGCATTAACGAAACCGTGTTTATGGGTGGCGATGGCAACGATAAAATCTTCAGCTATCGTGGTTCTGACATCATTTTTGCTGGTCGTGGTGCGAACACAATCCAAATCAAGCATAATCGGGTAGCAGGACAAGTAACGATCAATCTTGATAGGGAGTCAGTGTCAAACGAAATTACCTATCTTTATTTTGACGAGGAAATCGATATTATTCGTAACTTTGTCGAAGGTCGAGACTCCTTTGTTTTGCCGTACAACTATACGTTGCAAATTACTGATCTTTCGGACGGTACTCAGCTTGCTAGTGCCGTAAATGGGGGCGAAGTATTTGACTTTGCCCATCTCCAGGCGGTTGCTTAAATAATTCTACCAGGATTCAACCAGCGTAAAATCTCATCTTTAAGACGATATAAGTCACGAGAAAACGTTTGTTTTACCCATTGTCCAACCGCATCCAAAGGCGTAAAAACTTCCCCCATTTCCCACTTTATTTCCTGAGATAATGGGGTTAAATGGTTCCCGGATAAACTTTGTAACGCCACTAAATTAGGATATTTGTCGTCTAAAATGGGTTGTAAAATCATCGTTTCATCAATATTATCATTGGTGAATTTTATCAATAAATTGCGTCTAATTTGGTAATCTTTTTCTATAATAATTTTCGTTTCATCAGGAGAAGGGGTAAATTCTAAACTTAAATAATTTTCGATATCAATTTGCTCTAAAAAAGGAATGGCTTTTTTAACCGGATAATTATTAAAAGAGATGAGAATATTTCCTGCCCGTTCCACAGAAAATAAACTACCAATTAGTAAATGAAGTTTACAACCCATACTATGGCCAATGCCATAAATTGGAAGATAACCCTGTCCCAGAGACGTATTGGTTTTGAGGCGATCTAAAATGTTTTCAAAACGGTTCAGAACACTACGAGCGATCGCCAAATGATCAAAGGTATTAACAAAAGGAGTGGCAATAATAGCATACCCTTCCTTTGCTAATTCTTCGAGTAGATAACGATAGGTAAAATTAGGTGCTGTTCCCACAAAAGCCCCTCCCAGAAAATGAATAATGGCGATGGGATATCGAGGAACTAAAACCGAACTTCCAGAAATTTCTTGCCATTCCATAATTAAATAATCAGTTAAGGAGTATTATTAGAGCCTTCTGTATCAAGAATCGGTACAAATTCGTTTTCAGGAGCTAAGGAAGGGGGAATTTCTGGTTTTGGGGGTTCGAGTAACTTATTCCACACCGTCAGTTGTGATTGAGCCGAGTTATAAGCTGCACTATCACTAGGAATCATCCGCGCTAACTTGACTGCTTCAGGTAATAAAGAACGATTAGCCAATTTTTGAGCCATGGACAGTAATTGAAACCCCCAACGATCAAGAGCCTGCTTAGCTTGACTTCCAGCATCCGTCGAAGACGGGATTTTACGCACAATACTCATGGCCGAAACCAGAGCTTGAGGGGTTTGGGGTTGGGCGATCAAATAAGCCTCTTGTAAGTTACGTTGGGCGCGAATTTCTTGTTGCCATTGACGAATATTACTTTGAGCTTCTTGATACAGTACCCGGCCCGAACTAATTTGCCCGGCAGCGCGAATGGCTGCTTCGTAGTCATCCCCAGAGGCTAACGCGATCGCCTGATTGAGAATCGGTTGATCTTCTTGGCGTTGGATAGTGGCACGCCAGCCATTGATCTCTCGTCTTGCTTCATCGGATAAAGCCCGGCCTGAACCAATCATTTGTGCTTGAGCAATGGCTTGTCTTAAATCAGAAATACTACCACCCACAGCTAAACCACGGGCTTTATCCAAGATGGGTTGATCTTCTTGCAGTTGAATGGTGCGAGTCCATTGATTAATCTCTTGTCTGGCTTCTTGATAACGGGGGTTACTCGAGGGAACCATCTCTGCGGCTGCAATGGCTGCGTTCAAATCATCAACGCTACCTCCATTAGCTAAGGTGCGGGCTTCTTGTAGATGGGTAACGTCTTCTATTTCCAGTTTGAAACGACTAATGAGATTTTGGGCTTCTTGGTAGAGGGGACGATCTTCATCAATTTCTTCTAGGGCTAAAATGGCAATTTCCAGGTTATCCACTGTGCCGCTTTGAGCGTCTAAACCCGCACTGGCCATGGTTCTCCAGTCTGCTATCTCTTCCGATAAGGCGAGACTATCGGGCAACTTATTGACCACATCGGATAAGCTAGACCAACGACGATCATCGATTAAATCATCAATATAACCAGTGATTTTTTCTTTGGCTTCTGTGATCAGGTTTTGGGCTTCTCGATAAGCGTAACTCTCAGGGGAAATTTTTTCAGCATCGGCGATCGCTGTTAACCAGTTATCAATGCCTCCCCGACGTAAGACGCGGTAAGCGTTATCCAAGCGACTGCTTTCCTCTTGGGCGATTTGAATTTTGTTAACGGTATCATCGTATCGGGTGGTAGCCCAGTATTTATTGGGAACACTCAAGAGTCGAACAGCTTCCCTAAAGGCTATGTTCCAATTTGATTCCCGTAACTCTTCTTCTACCTGAGCAAAAATTTCTTCTCCTTCTCGCCAAATGCTCCGCCACTTTTCGATCCTCTCTTCTACCACTTCGTACACTTGAACATGAGTGGGAACACGACGGGCTGTTTGTATAGCTGCTTCTAGCTTTCCTTGTTGAAATTCCTGTTCGGCGATATCGAGGATAGCCACAGCCCATTCTTCAACGTTACGGTTGATTTCGTGTCTTAGGGGATGATCATCTGGTAGGGCTTCCACTAAGTTAATAGCCCGTAGAAAGCTATCTACATTGCCTTGTTCGGCTTCGATTTGAGCGCAATAGATTCGCATTGACGCTGAAGCAACGGGCCAGAAAATACGAACACATTGAGGGGATTTTGGCAACCTTAACAACATGGATGTTGCGGTAAAACCGATAGTTCCAGAGGTAATAATTAGTATAATTGCCCACAGTTGCCAGGGAATTTGACCGGTTCGCAGGGCAATACGTTCTAATAAAGCCTGATGGTTAGCAGTTGTCCCTTGATTTGTCGATTGTTCCATAGTGCTACAGACTTAAAGAAGTCCCCAATTCTCCTCATCAACCCATTATATTATGCCTTGTTTAAGTGAATATGCCTAATTTTTTCCTCAAGAAGCCAGATACAATGGGAGTCAATGATAATATAACGCAAAGTCTTTGCTTCGTGATGAGCAGTGGTAATATATAGTTAGTCTCAGCCAGGGAGAAATTCAGTTATGAATACCGACGAAAAAGCACGGGAATTGATGGCTCAAGAACATTTAACCGATGAACAACGCCATCAAAAAATGGTTAATCGGGCTGTTGAAGTCGAAGAAACTCATCAACCAAAACAGATTGATGAAAAAGCAAGGGAATCATTAACCCAAGAACGTAAGCAGGAAGAAATAAGAGAAGAGTCGATGCTAGAACGTTCTATTGAAGAAATTAGTTAAGATTTTCCCATTGATTGCCCTACACGGGTTTAACCTGTGTAGGTTTTTCAGGGGGTTAGTAAAGATTTGTTGCCATTGCTTGAATTAATTGCTAAAGTGTAATAGATGGGTTCGGCTTTAGTCAACGCTCGTAAAGGAGACGCAACCTCAATGCTCTACAACTGCAAATCTCTATTATCATTACTATCTGCCGAGTAATTACAGTTTTTTTACCACAACAAAACAAGTTCATCACAGAACACTTCTTAACTTGAACAATTATAGACCTTTTCTCTCAAGTCGATTAAGGGAAAGGTCATACCTAGGTCTTCCTTAACCCTAATTGTACAAACAATGTACTAACGAAGGTAGAAGTCGTTATCTGTGAGTGGCTGTTGATTGTCTATTTAATTTTTTGTGCCTGTCTTTGCTATAGCAAGGAATGCAATGATTTTTGCATCTTTGAGAGAGACAGGGCATTAAGGAGGTGTTTTTTATGAATATACAAGGAAAAACAGCCCTAATTACTGGGGCATCCCGTGGGATCGGTCGTGCGATCGCCGTGGAATTAGCCCGAAATGGCATCAAACGCCTCTTATTAGTTGCCCGTAACGAAAGTAAACTAGAGGATGTATCCGCAGACATCCAAAGTTTAGGGGTTGAGGTGGCTATTTTGCCCCTGGATCTCACCGATACAGTGGCTGTTAACACTACCATTGCTCAAGCTTGGCGGGATTATGGCCCGATTGATATTTTAGTCAACTGTGCCGGTGTTGCCCATCAAACGTCTTTTCTGCGGGCTAGTTTATCCCAAGTACAAGCAGAGTTATCGCTCAATCTAATGGCAACATACCAAATAACGCGATTAATAGCAAGACGCATGGCTTATCGTAAACAGGGTACGATTGTCAATGTCTCTAGTTTAATGGGGAAAATTGCAGCCCCTACCATGGCCACCTATTCTGCCACAAAGTTCGCCCTTTTAGGCTTTACGCAAGCTTTAAGAGGGGAATTAGCCCCTTATAATATTCGGGTAGTGGCGTTATTACCATCTCTTACCGATACGGATATGGTACGAGGGTTAGACTGGTTTCGGTTTATGACACCGGTTTCCCCTAAAAAAGTTGCCCAAAGTTTAATCAGGGGACTGCAAAAAAACAACCCAGAAATATTAGTGGGATGGCAAAGTTATCTAGCCGTTTGGGGACAACGGTTAGCCCCAAGATTAGTGGAACAATTTACCACTATAGCTGCGCCTTTATCTAATAAACAGCGCTCATCTAAAATGAGTTTATCTCGGTTAAGTTAATCACTTAAATAGTAGTTAGGGTAGATATTATCTACCCTACATTTTTTTGCTTAACTACTAAACAAAATGAAATAATAATTATCCAAATGACAATTTACCCTAATTCTAATAACCCTTATCCTTTACAAGATTATTATCGACTTTGTTTTTTGAAAAATATCATTAAAAATCCTAATATTATTGTTGGAGATTTTACCTATTATGATGACTTAGAAAATCCTCATAACTTTGAAAAAAATGTACTGTATCATTTTGATTTTATTGGCGATAAATTAATCATTGGAAAATTTTGCGCTATTGCCAGTGATGTTAAATTTATCATGAATGGAGGCAATCACCCCATTAATTATTTTACAACTTATCCTTTTTCTATTTTCGGTCATGCTTGGGAAAATACCATGTCTGTTGAAGGAAATTCTAAAGGAGATACAATTGTTGGTAATGATGTTTGGTTGGGTTATAATGCTTTAATTATGCCTGGGGTTAATATTGGAGACGGGGCGATTATTGCTACAAATTCAGTGGTAACCAAAGATGTTGAACCTTATACCATTGTAGGAGGAAATCCGGCTAAACTGATTAGAAAACGGTTTAGTGATCAAGTAATTAAGTTACTCTTAGAATTACAATGGTGGAACTGGTCAATCGAAAAAATTACTGAGAATATTCCTATTTTGTGTAGTAATAATATAGAAAATTTGAAACAATTACGGTAGGGTGGAAAAGTTAAAAACTTATTTAAACTAACTTGACTCTTAAAAACCTGGCACACCTTACCTATTAATATCAATAAAATGAAACATTGGCTTTTTACCTTAACCTTATGCTTTAATTGTGTTGATTATTTTCTTTTTAATCAATTACTATTAGCCCAAGAACATTATATTGACAGATTGGAAAATAGTATTTTTTATCTACCCGATGGAGAAGTAATTGCTTTATCTAAAGGGCGTTATCAAACTCAAAACACAGTATTTAGATTAAATCAAACCTTAGTCAGAGGAGATATTAATGACGATCAATTAGAAGATTTTTTTGTTATTTTAACTGAACTTCATCAAGGGATTCAAGTCAATAATTATATTGCCGTTTTCTTAGGAAGTCATCAAGGAAACTTAAAAAATGTGGATACTCTCATCATTGATAATCAAATACAATTTAAAAATATGACTTTTCAAAACAAAATTTTAACAGTAGAATTTCTAACTGATAATCCTCGGCAACAGAAGCAATTAAGCTATCAATTCGATAATCAGTCAAAAACCTTAGTTCCTCTTATTATAGAAACAGAAAAAACGCCCCAAGAAACCATCATTATAGAAAGAGATTCCAATCAAATTGAGGATAATAATAGAATACAAATACAATTTTGACTATTCTATTTATATTAATTTTTTATAAGCATTAATTACTTGTTGTGCGATCGCTTCCCAACTATACTTATCTTTGACTAATTGATAAGCATTTTTTCCTTTTTCTTCTCTGAGTTGAGGGGAGGTAATCGCTATTTCTAAAGCATTAGTTAACGCATCAACATTTAACTTAGTTACCCAACCCGCATCATAATTTTTAACATCAGGATAAATATAAACCCCTTCAGAAATAATAACAGGTGTTACCACAGCCATTGCTTCAGCTACCGCAATACCAAAATTTTCATAATAAGACGGCAAAATAAATAAATCTGAATCTTGCAATAACCCTAATTTTAAATCCCCTTTGACAAACCCTGTAATGGTTGTATATTTAGCTAAAGAAGACTGATTAATTTGTTGTTTTATCTTCTCCTCATAAACAGGATCTTGAGGATTAGAACCGGCTAAAACTAAATGAAAGTTAAGTCCTTTTTTAATTATTTTTTCTGTCGCTTCGATTAAAAAGTTTAAACCTTTTTTCGGATCAATACGAGACATAAATAAGAGTAAGGGGACATCATTTGGGATATTTAAACTGTTTCTAGTTTCGCCTTTTTTGGGTAAACTATCGGGAAAATTAACCCCCAAAGGAATAATTAAATCTGTCGTTTTTACTCCGTAACGATAAGAAATATTCGCCTCTTCTTCCGTTGTAAAATGGATAGCAGCCGAACCAGCAATATTCGGGCGTTCTAGAAAGTTTCCATAAATTTGCTTTAAACGTCGTTTTTTCTTCAAATCAGCCGGATCAAGGGTTCCTAATGGTCGTAGAATGTACGGTAATTTCTGATACCTAGCAATGGTTGCTGCTGCTGTAGTTACTGGAGAAAATAACGCATGACAATGAGCAATATCATACGCTTTAGCGTGTTGATTTAACCATTGCAACAAAGGGAGAGAAAACTTATACCGACGAAAGGGAGAACAGGGAAAATAGATAATTTTGTAACCCTCTTGTTCAACGGGAACCCCCAAAGGAACATCTAACGGTTCTTGTCCCGTATCTCCATTAGAATTAGTGGTTAAGATAGTAACATCAATCCCTGCCTTAGCTAAAGCAGCAGAAAGACCTAAAACCATTTGAGACGGACCACCATAAATTAAAGAGATGGATGGGACAATTTGTAGAACTTTCATAACTTATATTCTGATTATGCACCGATTTTATCAGAAAAATATGCCTCTCTAAGTTTTACTCTGGTTTAAAAACAAGACTATTTTATAAACAAATCTTAAGTAGGGTGCGTTAGGCAGATTAAAATTTTTCTAGATCAGCTACAATTTTGTTAGAGCCGTAACGCACCAAAATCTGTGTTTTCGGTGTATTACGTTACACTAATATACCCTACAATTATTTTTAAAATATCATGTTTGTAAGAATAGCTTTAATAGGTAGTTTGACTGTCAATTGTATGTTATTGTTTTACTTTTTTTATGATAAAGATCAATCAGCACAACTTAATAGTCAAGTTTCAACTTCTAACACAAGTAGTATTACATCATCTTGGATAACTTGTACTAAGTCTGATGGAAGTCTTGAGAGAACATCATCTATTCCTGATGAAAGATACAGTTCTTTTGAACAATATTTAAACAGTCCTGAAGCATCGGAGAAAAGATGTAGAATGGCGAGTGAAGAAGAAATATATAGAAAGAAAGAACGTATTAAAATTGAGATCAATTCGGCAGAAGCTAGTAAATCAGTTCCACTTATGCCTCAAAATATTTATGAGGACTAAGTAATAATCTTCGTTGAGATTATTAACTATTTTAAGTTACTAAAACCCGATGGCTGGCAAACGCGACTCAACCAAGCCTTAAAAAGTTACATTGATGAGCATCCTATTCAATAAGAAGAAATGAACCCCCAACTCAAAAGAGAGTTTGACAAAAAGGACAAGATCGCTGATGCTTATTACCCAGATAGATAGGCTCAATTAGACAGTTACGGCACAGGGATGACTTACCAGCGCGTATTACTCAAACTTAGCGGTGAAGCCCTAATGGGAAACCTGGGCTATGGCATTGACCCCAAAGTCGTGGCCGACATTGCTCAAGAAATTAAAGATGTCATTAATCATGGCATCCAACTGGCGATCGTTGTGGGGGGAGGAAACATCTTCCGAGGGGTGAAAGCAGCCTCAGCCGGCATGGATCGTGCAACCGCCGACTATGTGGGCATGATCGCCACCGTCATGAATGCCATGACGCTACAAGATGCCCTGGAACAAATGGGGGTTCCCACCAGGGTATTAACGGCGATCGCCATGCAGGAAGTGGCTGAACCCTATATCCGTCGTCGTGCGATCCGTCATCTTGAAAAAGGGCGGGTCATTGTTTTTGGGGCGGGTTCGGGAAATCCGTTTTTTACCACCGATACCACGGCCGCTCTGAGGGCAGCAGAAATTGATGCAGAGGTGGTTTTTAAGGCGACGAAGGTGGATGGAGTCTATGACTGTGATCCTCAGCTTAACCCCAACGCCCGACGCTACGAAAGCTTAACCTATAGCCATGTATTGGCTCATGATTTACGGGTGATGGATGGGACAGCGATCGCCCTTTGCAAAGAAAATGATATCCCTATCATTGTTTTTGATCTTTCTGTCCCTGGAAATATTGTTCGCGCCATTAAAGGTGAAAAAGTTGGAACCATTGTAGGAGGTTTCTGTGATGTTAGATGACCTAAAAGACAATATGCAAAAATCCGTTGAGTCTACTCAGCGATCGTTTAATACCATTCGTACAGGACGGGCAAACCCGGCTATCCTCAATCGCGTCACCGTTGATTATTATGGCACGGAAACCCCTTTAAATCAGTTGGCTAATATTACGACCCCAGAAGCCACTGTGATTATGATTCAGCCCTATGATAAGGGGAGTATGGGGCAAATTGAAAAGGCGATCCAAATGTCTGATGTGGGATTAACCCCTAATAATGATGGTAATGTGATTCGTTTGAATATTCCGCCTTTAACTGAAGAACGACGTAAAGAGTTAGTGAAGTTGGCTAGTAAAATGGCTGAAGAAGGGAAAGTTGCTATCAGAAATATTCGTCGAGATGCCATTGATGATGTTCGCAAACAAGAGAAAAATAGTGACATTTCTGAGGATGAATCTCGTGGTTTACAAGATGATATTCAAAAAGTAACAGATGATTTCACTAAAAAAATTGATGATTTATTAGCGGCTAAGGAAAAGGATATTATGACCGTCTAAGGTATTTAATTTATTGCTTAAATTTTTTAAAGTCCACTTTTAAGTGGGCTTTTTTATATGGTTAAGTAAATTTATATTAAATCCTGTTGCCATACCCCACTTTTGTAGAGACGTTTCATGAAACGTCTCTACACGTGTTATCGGCTATTAGAGTATATATTTAAAATGGTGAGTTAAACTACACATCAAAACTTATAATATTTTCATCAAAATTGACCCCGCTACTAACTCACCCTACGATCTGTAATGGGCTTCAAAAATTGTCAAAAGAGGTACAAATATGTCTGCGAAAAGTAAACAAGCTAAATTATTTTTTGATGGTGGTACATTTCCTCTAAACCCTGGTCACGGAGGCTGTGGTGCTGTTATTGAAATCAATGAGGACGAGCATAGTTTTTGGGAATATTTGGGCGAAAATGTCACTAATAACCAAGCAGAATACAGAGGCTTAATTCTCGGTTTAGAAAAAGCGTTAGAAATGGGAATTAAACATCTTCAGGTGTATGGTGATTCACAATTGGTTATTAATCAAGTGATCGGTGAGTACGAATGTTACAACGAGGGGCTTATCCCCTTGCAACGGAAAGCCCGTCAATTATCGCAAGAATTTCAACGTTGTCAGTTTCAATGGATACCCAGGGAAAAGAACAGTAAAGCAGATGTTGCTGCCACCAAAGCCATTAAATCTGTTGTCAAAGAATCAGCTATTGATATTCCTGATGATTTGCCTATTTGTCAGCCGCGAGAAGGGTTAGAATCTAAAATCAAGAAACTCAATGGACAAGGGGATGGTGCCAAGTTCAAGGAATGGTTGCAATTAAAATCAGGGAGAGACAAGTTTTCTTCGCTGAAAGGCGATCGCCTCATTGATGCTGTTCCCAAAGAAGTCCAGCAAGCGATCGCTCTTGCTTTGACTGAAGATGAAAAGATGCTACTTGATAAATGTTTGCGATGGTATCTAAGAGGTTTGAAGCCTATTTATGCTATAAAAAAAGCGAGAGTTGATGCAGAAATTGCTGCTAATTTTGCTAAGAAAAAGGGTCAATGAGAATTTAGAATTCGCGAATTTAGAATTTAGATTGACTATTGATGTAACGTTATTTCTCTAGGTGATAAGGTTTGAATCATTTTCTTGAACCTTTCTAGGGGATGGTTAGAGAGTCTGCTTCTAAAAGCAGACTTGAGTGATTTAAGATTGATGAATATGAACGTCTTGTTGCGGGAATGGAATATTGATTCCAGCTTCATCAAATCGTTGTTTTACGGTTTCTTGTAAACTAAAAAATACATCCCAGTAATCTGCTTGTTTAACCCAAGGACGAACAGCAAAATTAACACTACTATCCGCTAATTCCAATAGTCCAATGGTAGGTGCAGGATCTTTTAAAATGCGAGCATCTTCTGCTAAAATATCCGTTAATAATTGTTTGGCTTTTTTGATATCATCTTCGTAACCAATACTAAAAACTAAGTCAATACGACGGGTTTCTTCGGCTGAATAATTGGTAATACTACCATCAAAAAATTTACTATTGGGAACGAAAATTCTGCGGTTATCGGGACTGGTTAAAATAGTATTGAAAATCTGGATCTCTTTGACAATACCAGCAGTGCCTCCTCCTTCGATATAGTCTCCTACTCGAAAAGGACGAAAGATCACTAACATAATACCAGAAGCAATGTTAGATAATGACCCTTGTAACGCTAAACCAACCGCAATACCGGCTGACCCTAAAATAGCAATTAATGAGGCAGTTTTGACCCCAACTTGTCCTAAAACGACAACAGTAACTAAGGCTAAAACAGTGACATAAGCTACATTACTAAGGAAGGTAATAACAGTTAAATCAACTTTCGTTTTTTCTAAGGCTTTAGCAACTAATTTTCTCGAAAATTTTGCCACTTGTATGCCAATTATAAGAATGATAATAGCTGCTACTAACTGCATCCCAAACGTAACTAACCACTCTTGTAGTTTATTAACAAGGGCTTCTATATTAGTATTTTCCATCTAATTAACTCCTCATGATGATTCAAGAGATGATTATACATTAAATGTACTTAAATCTAAAGCATCAAACCCTTTTAGAAAGTCTACAAGCTTGGTAGCAATTTTGTTTACCCCTTCGGAAACGTTGGATTCTATGTTGATGGGAATAACGGGATCATGGAGAGATAAACGCAATAACAACCAGCCATTTTCATCATCAGATTGACAAGAAATTCTCACCCCTTCATAATTATTAGGAACAAGTTGCCAGTTATCTTGAGTTGAAGCAAATTCTTTCAACTTTTCTATAACCTGATTTCCGTACTCTTTGAAGTTTTCTGTATTGATTTTCAAGCGAAACTCTTGACTTTCTTGAGGTTCTTTTAAATTAGCAATTAAGTCGGTTAAGTTTTTTCCTTGTTGTTTACATTTGGCTAATTCAACTAATAGTTTAGTGACTAAATATGCCCCATCATCCAGAAAATAGTTTTCTTTCATTGCCCCATGGCCCGAAGTTTCAATGGCCAACCAAGATTCTTGTCCTTCTTTATTCAATCTTATGGATTCATTAATCACATTTTTATAGCCCCTTTTAAAGCGATGATGAACCCCTTTTAATTCTTCTTCAATAAAGGTTGTTAACCCATCAGAAGTAATAGAGTCGGTTACAATGGTTGACCCCGGATGTTCTTGTAAAACAATGGCAGAAATCAGAGCAATTAAACGATTTCGGTTCAATTCTTTACCAAGACTATCAACAGCAGCCCCACGATCTACATCCGTATCAAAAATAATACCAAAGTCCGCTTTATTATCAATAACGGCTTGACAAATAGACTGCATTGCTTCTTCATTTTCAGGGTTAGGAATATGATTGGGAAACGTACCATCAGGGTCCAAAAATTGACTCCCTTCTGTATCTGCTCCCAAGGGTTTTAGAACTTTCGCTGCATAAAATCCCCCTGCACCATTCCCCGCATCCACAATAATTTTTAATCCTTGTAACGGTTGCTCAAAATTTTCAGGATGGTTAACGCCTTCCCTCACTTTTTTAACTAATCCTTCGGCATAAACCCCAATAAAATCATAATTTTCTATGGTTCCTTTTTCTGTTGCTGATAAAAACTCATTCTTTTCAGCTAAGCTTAAAATTTCACTAATATCTCCCTTATTCAGTCCTCCTTCTTTGGTAAAAAACTTCAACCCATTACGATTAAAAGGAAGATGACTCGCCGTTAACATAATCGCCCCATCGCAGCTTAATTCTGGGTTGATGGTACTCATAAACATCGCAGGAGTCGAAGCAATACCAAAGTCATAAACCTTACTTCCTGATAAACTAATTCCTTCCGTTACTGCTGCTAGTAAACTAGGACCGGATAAGCGACTATCTCGACCTAAAGAAATCGTCAAATCTGAGGGGTTTTTACCTAATTTCTTCCCCAACCAAGTTACAAAAGCCTGACCTAAAATCTTAGCAACTTCGGGGGTTAAATTAACCGTTTCATCAGCCACTCCTTCTAAAGCAACTCCCCGTATATCTGAGCCATTTTGTAGTTTTTTCCAGTCAAACTTCTGCATGATTACTTTCTTAATCAAAAACTTTGCTTTTATTGTAAACGCTTAAGCTATCCATTTCAATAACCTTCACTTTGTCAAGGTCACTTAAGAATATGTAATATTCTCAACAGTGATTGAAACAATTGTCATAATTAATCTTTACATTTTATTAATGGAAAGTTATAACAGGTAAATTACGTAATGACAAAAGAACAATTCTTAAAAAGGTACAATGGACACTCTTACTCTTTTAGACCCAATTCTTAGCCATCCTACTCCGTTAATATCAGATAGGTTAATTGAGAATGATAATTATGAAAATAATAATATAATCGAAACAGCTTTCAACCTATCCAACCAGAGAAATATTAGATTGATAGCATTTAGTAGTAGAATAAGTTATCTGTTCAGCAACGAAAAATTTACAGGTGGTTGGTTTTGACTACTTATACCATTTTCCTTAAAGTTGGCTACAGATGAGGGCGTGTGGGAAGTGTGGGAAGTGTGGGGGGAGGAAAAATCTTGATCTGTAGTCTTAGATTGTGAAATTGGTATTGAATAACACTATTTAGAAAAAAACGGGGAACAGATAACAGGCAATAGTGTTTTAAATCACTATAAAATGTCTTTTGATTTTCTGAGAAATTCCTCAAATCTCAGTAAATTACGTGGACATCAACTAACCACGTTCAGTCAAACATTATTTATTATTAAGGAGTAACCATGGATGATATTTTTGAGAATAATAATATTCTCCTTGATGCGTTCAACCTATCTAAAGATGAACAAATCCTTCTCAGTGAATTAGGGGGATTAGGGGTTTCTTTAGACGATGATTTCTATAAAATTGAAGTCACCCCAGGTTCTTTGGACTTATCCGTTGAACTATTTTTCACCCATGCAGCCGGTAACCTCGATTTATTTCTCTTTGATGAACAAGGAAATGAAATCGCTTCTTCCACCTCTGTCGATGATAACGAATTTCTGGATGTTACCGTTGCCCAAGCAGGGAAATACTTTATCCAAGTAACCTCTGGGGAAGTGGATGGTTCAGGTACGCCCGTTTTTTCAGGCAATACCTATGACTTGCGTTGGGATGATGTCATTTCAGAGAATGCTTTTCGCACCTTTAACGGTTTAAATAATAATTTAACTCATCCCGAATATGGCGAAGAAGGGATTCAACTGTTGCGCTTGAGTCCGGCTGCTTACGAAGATGGCTATTCTGAACCCAGAGGGGGCGGTATCAATACACCCTTCACCCTTCCTAATCCTAGAGCTATTAGTAATGCTATTGCTGATCAAGGAGAAGTCTCTATTCCTAACAGTTTCAATCTTTCCGACTGGTTTTGGCAATGGGGACAATTTATTGACCATGATATCGATTTAACCGAACCCGGTCCCTTGGGAGAACCCTTTGATATCCCCGTTCCTCTCGGTGATCCTGATTTCGATCCCTTCTTCACAGGGACTCAAGTTATCCCCTTAACCCGTTCTATTTTTGACCCCAACACCGGTTTTGATCCCGGAGACGGTTCGGCTAACCCCCGCGAACAGATCAACGAAATTACGGCTTTTCTCGATGGCTCGATGGTCTATGGTTCTAATGCGACCACTGCTGCTGCTTTACGGGCGAGTGATAGTGATATTACCGGCAGAATGGCCACCAGTATCGGTAACAACGGAGAGGTATTACTTCCCGTTGATGGTGCTGGTAACTTCATGGCAGGGGATATCCGTGTTAATGAACAATTCGGTTTAACCGCAGTTCATACCCTCTGGGTGCGAGAACATAACACCATCGCCGATAAGCTAGGAGATATCTTAGACAAAGGGGTGGGTAACAAGTTTAAAAAACTCAACGAATTGTTTGAAGAGTCTGGGTTAAGTCGTGGGGACTTCATTTATGAATCTGCTCGTCGTTTGGTGGGCGCAAAAATTCAGATTATTACCTACAATGAGTTTCTGCCCTTACTTCTAGACGATGATGTTATTGCCGATTATACGGGATATGACGACACCGTAAACCCTGGAATTTTCACAGAATTTTCCACTGGGCTTTTCCGTTTTGGTCATACCATGCTCTCTCCCCAACTGCTCAAAGTAGATGACGCTGGCAATATCGACTCCGTTGCCCTACGGGATGCCTTTTTTAACCCCAGTGCCATTGTCGCCGATGGGGTTGATCCTTTCCTCAAAGGATTAGAAGTCCAACTGGCCCAAGAACTTGATACTATGCTGGTTGATGATGTTCGTAACTTCTTGTTTGGACCTCCAGGGGCCGGCGGTTTTGACTTAGCTTCTCTCAATATTCAACGGGGACGGGAACATGGGGTTCCTGGTCTTAACGCTGTTCGTCAGAGTTTAGGGTTATCTGCTCATGCAAACTTTGATGAGTTAACCGGAAATGATACAGAACTGTCTGCAAAATTTGCCTCTGTTTATAGTTCCGTTGACGAGGTGGATCTCTGGATTGGTGGTTTAGCAGAAGAACAGTTCGGCGATAGCATTGTCGGAGAGACCATGAATGCTATTATTGGTCTGCAATTTCAAAATTTACGAGACGGCGATCGCTTCTTCTATGAAAACGATGAGTATGTCGATAGGTTAGCAGGGATTCTCGATAAGCCACTAGAACTGACCACCCTCGACAAGATTATCGAAGCCAACTCCGATGTCAATATTGTCGGTAGTGCGTTTACCATCCCCCAAGGTTTACCTAGTTAGAGGTTTTGAAGGAGGCAGACGGGTGAAAATGGGAAGAGGGAAGGGTTGAAAAAAACCCCCCTGCCTTCTGCCCTCCGCCCTCTGTCTTTCGAGGGGGAAGCCTCGGTCAAGGGAGATAATCTCGTTTTCTTCTTGTCTAAAGTGTAACCTAGAGCGATAATAAAGCTAATTTTGAGCTAAAAATCTGATAGTTTGATCACAGTGTTCACTATCGATTCATCTTTCTTTTAGGAGAATCCCCAGTAAACTTTTAACCCAGACTCATAACAACTATGAATTTGGGAGATCAGATGGAGGATCATCAAGAACAGAGCCAAGCTTATCAACCAAAGAATAGTAACGAACATTAATACTATCAAGAGTATGATTCAAACGCTCATTATCAGATTGTAAACGCTGGATTTCCTGC
>JAAUYH010102810.1_pt1 | contig 16974 bp, 9 predicted proteins | sample 7278061 | NCBI WGS metagenome assembly JAAUYH01 (sample SAMN14350203, study PRJNA611818) | marine sediment metagenome | isolation source: surface marine sediment (0.6m) | place: French Polynesia: Moorea | collected 2018-08 | reverse complement strand
GAAGCAGTGAACACTTTTCCAGCTCATTTATTATTAAATTCTATTCCAGATCTCTCGTGATTTCGATATAATGTCATCATTTATTATTTGGGAATAGACACAGCTCGGGCATCAATTGATATTATTGTTCGCTCGTTTCTCTGGCCTATAGAATCAAATTATTACCCGTCGTGAAACCAAATTTATCGCAAGACATTCGAAAATAGTCGTCTTATCAGTGTCCATTTCGCTACATCTGTGGAATTATAGAATCAACAACAGTGCATTGAATAATACAGTAACGGATTGAAGCTGCGAGTTTGCATCAATAAAAATTTTGTCACGTATTATGAAACACGTAGAGACACACAGTTGTAAAGCGTAGAAGAATGTTAGATGTTAAAACTCTTTTCCATTCTTTGTTCTATCTCTACATGTTCCCCGCGATGATAGGTACGGGTGAAGCTCAATTGAAACGAGTGCGAAAGTACGATCGTTTACATGCAGAAATTACTTACCGTGTTCGCCATTACTTTGAGATAGAAAAAGCTGCCAGAAAATCTTTAAATTTAATTCAAGTTCATACATGAACTGCAGAGGAAACAGGAGCAAGCAGAAGCGTAATATCTCGTATTAAAACTGGAGCTGATGTGTTGAATTGGAAGTACCAAAGTGTAGATCAAGTCACTTTCAACCGATATGGTATTGTACCGCCTACGTTCAGCATCAAAGTATGGCAAACAATATGTGACTTATTTTTGGAGAAGAAAGAAACTCCCGAAATTGAATAATATTCTAAACCGCCTAACAATGATTCAAGTTGCAGATGTGCTACAATTTAATTGACAAAAAAGGTATCAAATTTCTGAAGATGATGAACTTATTTGGCCTTGGAGTCGAACGACTTTGGACAGATTTATGTGTTCGATTGATTTTGTGTACAATGATCGTATTTTGCGTTACGAACACACAAAAATTTGAGCTGATATAGTTAAATGCGTGATGACTATTTCGATTGGATTTCCTACTATCGAGCACAAGGATGTAGGTTTTGTTATCAAGATGAGACATGGGTGTTCAAGAATATGACCAGCAAGAAAGTTTGGACAGTCAAAGAGGCTGGTAATAATAATGTTTGTTGCGCTGCACCTTCTGGAAGCTGAGAAAGATCAATTTTATCACATATTGGTTGTGCTGAAACTGAACTGATTGGTGGATTTCTGTTGCTATTCCGTGGTTCTAAATCCAACAATTCTTCTGACTATCACTCAGAAATGAACGGGGTGTATTCAGGAATTGGTGCCAGCATGATTTATTTCCTGCAATAGCAAGAACCGGAAAAATTATTTTGTTGTTCTCGACAGAGCTGCATACCATACAGTATTGGATGATGAAGATAGATTTACTACTACTTCATGGAACAAGAAGCGAGTACAAGATTCTATTGTAAGATGGAGAGGACCTGATGAAAGATGGCCATTGAATTGGAAAGAAAAGAAGACAAGAGCTCAATTTCTCACTGAAGCTCGAAGAATTTACCCATTACCTAAATACAAGATCCAAAAAATCGCTTACGAATTTGAGACTGAAAGATTTTCTATCAAGATTTTGTTCCTATTTGTAGCTCATCCCGAACTTAATCCTATTGAGATGGTTTGGGGTCGAGTGAGGGGAAATGTTGATCGACGAAACTTGAAGTTTCGGTTGAAAGATGTAGAAGCGAAGACGAAAGAACAGATCGGACTCATAACTGCTGAATTTTTCAAAAAAATATCAGGATCATGCTATTATGGAAGTAGACAAGTACAGAGAAATTAGTATCATTGAATGAAAGAGTGACCTGAACATAGAATGAATGATAGCTTCATTTGACATCTTGCTCTATAGATGGCGGTTTTCATTCAGCTTCGGAAACGCAAATACATGATATATTCAAATAAAGGCTTTGTCCATTAGTCAGCAAGTAGAATAGGTGTACACTATATTTAATACATCATTAAAACTCAGACATACATATTGGGAAAATGATGCAAATTGTGCTTTCTGTATGATGCACTGTTCTGCGAAAGTACTTCCGAATCATGAGAGTTTTGGAAGAGACCTTAGTTCCATCACAACTTTCATTTAGTCTGTATCAATCCAATCGTGTATCGACTCATCGGTTATCGATATACATAAACTGAGCCCCATTCTGTGGTCTCTATCAATAATATATTATCAAGTTTTCTAGAAGGACTTCCAAGCTACTACCGTTGGAGTTGTAACTGTACAGTTGTAGAAAAGATTTTTGCCGGTAGGACTACAAGCTAAACGTTTTGAAAATTCTGCGGCCACCCGAATCGCATGAGATAACACCAGCACTATCGCTAGAGATGCAATCAAGGTATTTTTTAGCCACTAAGTGCAAGCTCAAGCAATTAGACCAAAAATTGATGCCAATAAAACTGCATAGCAACTTTAACTAATCCTCGAATCGAAACAAAGCGCGACCAGTCCACAAGCAACTCTAAATATTCGATGAATACTCGACTTTCGGATGCATTTTGAAGAGACTACTTAGGTAAAGTATTTGGGTGCTTTAGGTTGACTGATTTCCTAGCGTCTTATGCGGATCAATTTCTTCAAAGAAAAGCAGAAAAACTCGAAGCTGACTTGATACGTGCCTAAAACTTTTCACTTAGATTTTCATAATCGCAATTGCTTTCCTGAAATGACTTTCGAATAAATAAATGCTCTATTTTTTACACAGTTGAAAAGAAGAAGAATTACAAAATCCGGCAAAGTCTGAATCGTACTTCAAGTAACATCGAAGGAGCGAACCAAGCAAACAAGTTGCAACGAAACAATCAGAATCTGGCTGAAAAAAGAAAGTCGGTGGCTAGTAGAACGAAGATTTCGTTACTGGAGAAAGTATAGCCATATAACACCAGACTGTCGAAAGATGCCGTACAAAATGAAATATACAGACTATCAAAATTGATTATAAAGCTCCGGACACAGTAATCAAAAAGCGCTAAACAAAATGAATCTGGAAAGAAATCGAAGCCAGAGAAGTACAATCAAACACAGGGAGAAAGATTTTGCTGTTCCAGAATCCAAAGTAATGCCTTAATGTGTCCGCGGTATAAAAGATTGTGAAATGACTGTTAAGCCGTGATGAATTCAGGGCTAAAGGATAGCTTTTATTTAGTACAGCAACACTATATGAGCGATAAGAGGTGTCTGCTCTGCTTTTCAGTTCGTCCTTTTATCGGATTGGCCGCCAGCTTAGAACTAGCTTGATGTTAATTTAGGCCATAGGAATGATGTAGAATCACTTTCGCAGTTCTATTTTCCGATTCAGGAAAGATGCTACGCCAGATAGTATTGTTGAAAATTGTGAAAAAGAAAGAGAAAACAATTTACCATTTGAGAGAGCTTATTGCTTTTATTCTTGTCACAGTACCAATTCGATATTACGTAGGTACTATTTGTGTATGGCAACGGAAATCAGCCGACGCATTCCAAGAGCATCTTTTGATATTCAACAGTACAAGAGATGGTGGAATGTGATAGCTGGTGAGTGCATCGCACCGGTAAAGCTTTGAACAGCGTAGTGCGTCAAACGCAGAAATCATGTTCGATTTGTTTCTTCCAGACGAGTGTTCAATCGAACCTCTGTCTTCGCTAAAGGCAAGAGATTCAGCGAAACTTGGAGATTTTGTTTCGAGATTTTTTATTAATTAGGCATTCTGATACGATGCCTTGAATGTTTATAGTCAGATTTGATTTATCGGTTTCCTCCGCATATCTACATCACCAGCAGCCGACGGTAGATCATTTTTCAAAAAGAGCAAGCTACTTGTTGGTTTACTGAATCAAGGCTTCGATATCATCATAGCTATGAGACAGCCAACGGATTTTTCCGCATTTCTAGCTATGGCTGAGGACGTTGTAAGGTTATACCAGTGTCTTTACTAAAAAATCAAGCAAAAGAGATGCGCACTAAATTCTAGCAATCAACTTGTCATATGAATCGATATTTTGGAATAACACAATCGCATACAAGTCTATAATACACCTTCATGCAAAAGAATTTTTGGCGAGTATCTATTCATTTCTGCATTTGCATCAATAAGTTTCGTATGTGCAGCGTATTGTTATCTGCATTTACAAACTTTTGCAGCGGCCTGCGCTCAAATTACTTGTCTCAGACCGAAGAAGGATTGCTTGCTGATAGTTGTTTATGTGTTCAGCTAGGAGTAGAGCGAATATGGTAATTGTGTACGTAATAAGCAAATCTGAGTATAGTTCAGATCTACATGAAAGATTTCATGAACATTTATGCAACCTCCGGTGGTGTAGTTCAATCTTTCAATCAGAATGGAAATTCGCGGTGTTCATTGCCTTATTTTGCGGTGCTTTTGAGATTCGAATCGAAGCTCTTCGATGGTCTCATAGCAAGATTGTAAACCAAATATCAATTGTACAATAATGGCGTCGGCGAAGAGCACTAGGGATCCTGTGCATCAGATGTCGAATGTTTGAAGGATAGATTAATCTAAGCACCCAATCGCAATATATCGAGAAGATCTTCGAAGAGATCAATCCGTCATTGCCCTCTCCATAGAAACTCTCACCGTATTCTTTCTCTCCTATGACTATGTTGCTGTTTTGCAACAAATAGCCGTGCAATTCGTGGATGTAGGACAGTTCGCATGAAAATTCGAAGCTCTTTTGTAGTTGCTGAACAAAAAATAAAACCTCTGTCAGGAAGTTTAACTGTGTATGGAGTTTAAGTGATTCAGGCCACAATAGTTAATTTTCGTCGGAAGCCGAGAAAACATTCTACTAAACATCCCCAGCATCCTTCTCTATTAGTGCATATTTATGGTATATTGCATGATTTCGTTCTAATTTCAACACTTATTTCAGCAAATTTATTGTCTGAAACAGTACTATCCAGCCAAATTAACATAAAACGCACGACAAGACATGCTCATGTTTCGAGTACAGAGTCTTCGATTCTCAGAACTTTATTCGCGTAGTCTATGAATAAGCATTTGAGAATTTATAATGGTGTTTTCAGGTCTACACGCCGTCATTTTGAAATAGGTATTAAATAAAGTACTTCAAGTGTTTCTGTTGGCACATAATGGCTTTCTGGTAAATTCAAACAAATAAGCATCAACGTATATGCGTCAGAGAAATTTCCGAAGCTAATTGCAGTTTTTGTACCTATACTTTTAAGTTAACTGAATATTACTGATTAAACATCCGCGTTTTGAGATTTTCGAATCTGGGACTCATGTCGCGGGGAAATAATGGGAAGAATTTCGGCGAACAAACGGTAGTCGATAACGTTACATTCTTCTCCTATATATTTCGTGTAAAAATAGTTCGACCAACAAAAATGCCTAACCATAAGTGACGGTGGTCTTTCTGACCATAGATTTATTTCTTTCAATTGACTTTGAGAAGATATTAACTGAATTTAAAATTCAATAGTAGGATTTCTATTGTAATTTCTCTTCATGCAAAAGAACATTAATGGCATCATAGATAAAAATAATTTGTTGAATTTTGAATGAAATTAAAATGTTACCTTGAAATCTTGAGAGTTCGTCAAATTTTTCAGCTTCAAATTAAGTTAAATTGCTGTGGAACTTGTTAGATCTCAGTGTTATGTTGTCAAACATTTTATTTTGCGCAAAGTTCGGACGCGTTTCAGCAATCCATTGTGAATGTGATAAGGATATTCTTATTGGTCCTGTATATTATTTACATACAACCTCAATGTGTTGCATTGCATAGTATTTTGCTGCATTGAGCCGTAAAATGTTAGAGCTGGCTTCAATGAAGTCGGCTGTACTTCCTTTACTATTTTCAAAATTCTGCGTGAGGCAGTCAATATCAGTGCTTAGTTTTAGTGAAAATCGGAAAGAAAAAAAGTATTACATAAATTTCTCGGAAACTTCGAATCATTATTAAGGTATTGACTACGTTCAAAAGCTGGAAGACCTCGCTTGCAGTAAGCAAAAATGAACAGTACTTCCGCAGGTTCTGATACAATCAAAGTACGATCCATTTTCCAAAACTCAGTATATGCATATATGTAACAGTTTAAGCCCAAAGTGTTGCATGAGACCCAGTCGTATTAACTTAGCGACTAATATATAAATATTTCTTAATACTGCGATTTTATTATTCAATTCAGCTAGTTATTCTTCCGATTAAAGCCTTAAGATGTTGAAAAATAGTATATTGTAGAGCAGTCGATCTGTCAGTAGTACAATGTTAAATTTTATTTAAGTTGATTTGTAGTATCGTAACTATCTAGATTTCTAAACAAAGCTAAGTATCTCCATTTTGAGCCACGCTTGATCCAGCAACAGTTTTACTGCCCACATCGCCTGTGTTCGCTGCGACTGGTGTGCGCCGCTCTTGTTCGTGGCCCTTGTACTTGGCCCGCCTGATTCAAGCCGACTCTGCCTGCTCCGCGCGGTCGAGATACTGGCTCCCAACAGTTGTTGGATTCGAGGTTGTCGTGCTTTTTGCTTCTGTTGCTGGAGTACGCCGCTCGTTCATGTAGCTGTTCGTACGCACATTCTCATGAATTATATCTCGAGTATTCCGAAAGAATCGGATAGCTTGAGAACTAGAATTTGGAAAGGTATGTAAGTTGAGCTGTCTCTATGTACCTGAGCGAGGAAAAAGATTGTGTACTTTTCATCGAATTTAGAAGTTATGGAATTCTAATGGTTTCGAAATATTCTATTTTTTATGAACCTTAGCTTGCTGGTTCTATTAGTTCTGTAGACAATCAGGGACAGAAATCGGCGCTGATCCATTAACCACGCCAGCAAGCTTTGTAAGCGGATGCAGATTCTGGAGAAGGCGAAGAAAATAGGACAGAGCTAGTGCATTATTGGGCGGCGGAATCGCGCGCCGTGGATTTAGGGCAAATAGATACTTCGCGGACCCTATCTCTATGACTGAGTAACCCTTGGCAATAAGTAGCTGTTCTATACTATTTACAAAAATACGGGATTACAGGAAGCAAGAGCTGGCAAACGTGTTGTCTAGTATATTCTCTGTGCTATTCCAATGACAATTATTGCCGTTGTTACACTAGATGACAGCCCGAAATGAGTTTAGAACGCCAAACAGGTACGCAAAAGAGAAGAACTAAGGTATTCCATCAGTTTCATGAGTGCTGTACTCATGTTTTGATCGAAAAGAGGGAGTATACCTTTCGTTGAACCCTTACAGACAGTGAGCAGCGCACTAGACTACCGAAGAGCACAAGTTAAATGGTTCTTGGTGCAATCAAAGCTCTGATTGCACTATGTGTATAATCAGAGGAGTTGTTAATTCGAATTTGTTCAAGTTTGTTTTTACTAGTTCTGTATAAGTTGACAGTGAGGATGTTCATAACCAAGAGTCATGATTCTCAAAATTCCCAGCTTTGCACAGCTACTTGAGTAGAAGGCTCCTATTATGACAACTTAATTTGGAGTTCAAGTCGTGGACGCGACAAAAGTTCTAATTTCAGACTATTATTCATTATGAAAATATGAATGAAACAGTACTTGCCGTCATAAACAAAATTTTCGTAACTCGATTGCAATACGTTGGAAGGATGATGATTACGCATGAATCAAATCTTTTTCACACAAGTGTTCAAAAATTTATTCTGTGTATTTCTGGCCGGATTTTTTGAGAAGAAAATTACGGTGACAAACATTATGAAAACCAAGGTGCTGTATCGCATTGAACTATTGAATTCAGGGTACAGAATTTTTATTATTTTTCGTATTCTTTCTGAAACTCAGTCAACATTTTTGATTGTGGTTTGAACATTTGCTCGACTACAATGTTGTGAGTGTCATCCTGACTAGAACGTTATGATATGAGTTGGCCACTGAACACATCACTTTCACTCGAATATGAACTCATGACTGGCTTCAAAGTGAAGAGGACAACTTCGACCACTACTTAATCCAAGGCGTAGCGTTCGAAGCAGACACTGAGATTATCAAGTAAACCCGCAACCTTTTCGTCGACATGAACGCGTTCTTGTTTCACCGTACCTGGTGAGGTACGGCATAGAAGTTTGTCCGAAGCTGACGAAGAAGCAGATAGGCGACGGGTACAATTTCTGCGACGAATGAGCATCAATAAACTCCGTGCGGTAGCGGTACACAATCGAGTTGGACAAGCATAGATTGATTGGTAGTACAAAGCCCAAGGCTTATCAAGCCTGGGCTGGGTTGCAATTCATTGCAATGAATTCCAAATTCTGTTAGAATTCAGCATTGCAATAGAAATAGCCAATTGCAATGACATTGAAATGCATTGCAATGAACTGCAATGACCGACATATAGATAGTAGATAAACTTCTGGCACCTAAACAGTAAAGACTTATGTCACGGACATGACGCTTCCAACAAAGGAAGAATGTGTTCGCAGCTTGATGGCTTTTGAACGCGAAGAAGTCAAAGATATCGCAACCAATGATTCTGGCGGTGATAAGCAGGTTCCATTCTTAGTGTATCAGTGTCCAAATGGGAACCGACGAAAGGCTCTATTTTACATGATGGATAGACATTTAATGGATGCCATTAGGTTGGGTTGTTTGTTGTTTACATGGGTAACTACGCCGTGAGCGAGAAGTAAAAGCACCCTTGCTATCTATGGGTTTGATGAACAATCTATGCAAATGTGCAGGCTCTGAAGAGTGCGTTGTGAATTGGAAACTATTGACTTCAATGCTGATACTCATGCTGAACACATTAAGGATGCTTTTAATCTCTCTATTTTGTCAGTTTCGGGGATTGGTGATTGTGTAAAATGGCTGAAAACTGCAATCTCAATCGTTCTGCTGCGTCAAAACGCAGATTACTCATATCGGCTGTTCAAACCATAAGTTGAACTTGGAAATCGAAGATATGGTGCGAATGGATATTTCGCTGAAGACGTGTGTGGAATCTGTGCATAAGACGATATCAGATTGCAAGACTAAGATAATAAATAGGGCAATGTTGCAGAATATCAAATCATTATCGCTTATTGTCGAGAACAAGACACGTTGGTGAGGAAAATACTTAATGCCGCAACGGTTCAACGCTATATATGACTAATTGTGTTTGGTAGCCGATGACGAAAGGAGCACTGTTGTCATGGATTTGACGCCGTTACTGAAATCAAATACGGAACGCTACAGCAGGATGCTTGCATAGCTTGATGAAGTTACAAAATTCTTACAAACTGAGAATTTGTCTTTGTCGGACTGCCGCCTTGCTCTTGATACAGTTGCTGAGACAGTGGAGCGAAATAAAACAGATCGTATGTCATCTTTGTACAATTGCAAATTGAAAGCGAGAGCAATATTTACATTGTCAAGATTAGTAACTTACAGAGCATTTGAGTCGGGAGTCGTGAAAATCCAAAGAAGTCGGATAAGATCCATGACAGCAACTTAAAACCATGCTTATCGGCGGTACGTTGCCCGCCGTCATTCAAGTTCTACCACTTCAAAGAGTTCATCGGAAGAAGAGGATGACAAATATATAATGACGTCAATTACCAAAAGCGACGCAAGATGAATGATAATCCGGAAAGATATATTGATAGTCGATTTATTTCCAGCTCGACGGCAACGTTTGAGCGTCTTTAGTCCCTTGAATATCATAAACTACAGGATCATCGCATGTCTATTCATAGGAAGAGATCCAAACAAACAAACTTCTAATTTTGTATTCCCAAGACAAAAATCGTTAATCTTTGAATTCAACACTCATTTCTTAATTCAGCCGTAAATGGACGCACATGAAAATATAGATTGAATCTTGGACAGTATTTTTTCTAAACGGATTTAATCAATTCAAATAATGAAGTAGCGCTTGCAAATATTAGTTTGTTAACCTTGCTTTGATTTTTATTTTACACAGTAATATGACTTCATTTGTAGAATATCTCTTAAACAATTGTACAAGAGAGTTAGGATATACTACACCTATCATCTTTGGTCACAATTTTCCTTGGGTACAGCTCTTTTCGAAAAATATCGACAGATTTCTACTCTTATTTTATGATATAAGAAATACGCTACCTAATACAGAGCACATTTTGAGTTCGTTTTTATATTATTACATAAAGTTGAAATTGACCCAATAAACTACTTACACATGAACTAGAAACCGTTGTCTTCTTTTCTTTTCTTTAGCTGTTTTCGTATTAAAGTACAAAAAAGTTTTATAAAATTTAATGCAAAATTGTTCAATGCCATGCAAATGAACTTACAAAAAGGAAGCTATTTTTTCATGATTTATAATTGGTTTTAACAGATCAGCTCTTGAACATGTAAGGGCATTAGTAAAATTATTACGAAAAAATTCTTAATTTGCACACATACATTTTGATCGACTAATTCCGCTGATTGCAGGAAAATGAGTTTTCAATAAACCAGAAAATTTTTGAGTCTTTTTCCTAATGGAAGAGTCAACATTGCATCTTGACGTATGCTGAGCTTATAGCACGCTCATTCTATCCATCGTCAACGCTTAATTTCTTTGCAATTTATTCCAGGATGTCTCTTGCCTAGATTAGTTAAGTCTATTTTTTGATGTTTCTGTCAAAAATTTTTTGTCAGTTGTGCTTGTTTTTAACAGAGTTTAATCTGAACAGCAAATTCTTGAAAAATCTTAGACGAGCTCCTGCTCTGCTACTTTAGCAATGTGATGTAAATTCAATTATCCTCCGTCGAAGGCGACACCATTTTTTGTTGTACTAGTAAAACTAAACTTAATGAAATCAGTAATTGTTGTCTTGATGATTGAATCAGCCAATACGCTCAACACAGATGTTGCATTACAACATTCTTAAACCAATAATTACTTCGCCTAAGTTGAAGAAACATTTCGCGACGTGGCACGGTTAGTATTCGTATCATGGATGTTCTAAGTGGCCTGCTGACTCAGTAAAAAGTCAATCATGAACTTAAATTTGTGATTTTCAGTGGACAGCTATTTGGTGTGAATAAGATTCAGACTAGAAAGTTGTGATTAAAATTGGCACTTAGACACATCAATTTTGCTCTTTAATGAACTCATGGCTGGGTTCAAAGTGCAAAAGACAACTTCGACTACTATTTAATACCAGGCATGGCGTTCGGATTAGAGAAAAGGAGAGAATATCAAGTTAACCATCAACCGTTTCGTCGACATCAACGCGTTTTTGATTCTCTATACCTCGTAAGGTACGACACTATTATCTAAATAGGACACCGCTGTAGATCAAGTCGACGAAAGTAGAACTGTGGTTAGAAGAGAACTCGTGTAACAGCAAACGATCATCAAACGTTATAGCTACTAGCACTATACTAAATTTGAATTATTCATAGACCAGCATCGTGCTATCCTCAAATATTGAGGTAATTATTGCGATATTGCAATGCATTGTTGAGTCCACTATGTGTGGAAGGTCGGGCATACTGTCCTATTCTACTGGCGTTGTGTGGAAGGCTGATCCAAGGGACTACGAATCGAGCTAATTCATCACAGCGATCTGTGCATGAACGCAAGAAGACCAGAAATCAAGGAAACCTGTTCACGATTCCAACATTACTACAGAAGTGTTTTTACGCTGCTGGGTGCTTTCATAGATCCTGATTACAACACGTCAATCTTGCTTTATATGCTCGAATTTAAAAGAATTCATTATGAATCGATTTCACATCATAAAGTCCCTGCAGACATGCGTTGGCGAGCAAATAGATTTGCGTTTCAAAATTCCATGATGAAAGTTTATACCTGCGATCAGAAAGTGCTGATGGGGACGTTCAGAAAAGTCTTTCGCAGATATTAAATGTAGATATAATAAATTTTAAATCCAAGTACTTGGGCGCGTTTCCCGATGTTTTGCGCTGCTTCAAACCTAGCCTTATGTATCATAGCTGTACATTGCCACAACTTAAATCTACAGCCTACAAATCTCTTATTTGCATGTCTCTAGTATCATTTTTCTCGGTAGAAGTCAAGGTCGAACCATCGATATTGAAAAATCTAACAATACCGGATTAGAAATCTGGTACAAATAATTTTGGTTCTAGCTTCGATCCGACGAGCCATAAGACAATAATCGTCCACTACTGTACCAAGTAGATAGCTCGCATTAAAAAGAGTTTGCAACTCCTTTTTTTAAACAAAAAGCGGTGTTATCGATTCCCTCAATCAATATGCTAGTAATTTAGACGATTTGCGGTTTGTTAGATCACGAAAGCAACTAATAACCAACTACTTCCCTAAGAGATCGAACTTCAGATAGGAAAAAAGAAATAATTCGGTCCATCAAACGAAAATAGCACCAAGCAGTCATGCTGTGATTGAATAGAACAATCTAAAGATAGCTAAAGAGTAATTAACATGTACTCTGGACCTTACTCAAGTCATTTTTAATTCCGATCTAGTGTTTAACCTAATCATAAATTGTTGATTTGTATCATTTTCTCACTCTCTAAACCAAAAACGACCTTCCGTGTGTACAAAAATTAAACATAAATACGGCGGGAAAAGGGTTGTGTTCAGGATATGTATAATATTTGACTTTTTATTTTGCGATTACTGGCGATGGATATCTGCAAGTATTCTTAAATTTTACCTTGTTGTCATTAATTGATGTATAAAAAATAGTAAATTGAAAAACAGGACTGACGTTCGTACAATATGCACATATACGTACATAGCAGGCAAATACGGAAATATTCTCTTAGACCCGTCATTTATTTAGAATAAAAGCTTAATCGAACCTACGAGTACTAACGCTGAAATCGAAAATCTTTCAGAGATCGAAAATATCAGAAGAAAACTAGTCCGCAAACGAAATTAAACGATAGCAAATTTGGAATTTAGAAAACAGAGCTAGGGTTCGAATAGAAGCTTTCGATTTGCTCAACTGTGACTCGTAAGAAACACTATTCGAAAAGACTCCAGTTTGGATACCAAACTTTTCGGAGTTACAGATTTTGAATGTTGTCTACCCCATGCGTCTTTCGAGATGCAAGTAAACCTAAATCAAATGGCGATGATGTACGCTATTCTCTTTTCAATTTAGGATGAATCAATCTAATAGGAAAATTTGAGTTTAATAATAAATTGTCAACATCCAGTTACAAAAATTGTCGAGCTTTATACCGCATCTTCTACTGCATCAGTCTACGTAGAACCAAGAATTTTTGTCAATTGTTTTAACGCTGCAATGATGCAACTTCAAGAACTATTACAACTCAAGTTGTGAGAAACATTAAGACTTCACTAGTATGAGCTTCATTTGAATTCTCCATTTCCACAAATTTGTGCTGCACTAGATCCCTGATTCACAGATTGGAATACTTTTCCATACCAGAAATCACCTGCGTGTCACTGTCTGCCATGATTGACAGTTCGAATACCAATTTCGTGTTCGACTCATTGATATTCTAGAAAGCTGCTGAGCCTAGTTATCGGCTGAAGTGTGTTGGTTTCAAAATCATGGTTAACTGATTCCACAAAAATACTACGTCAGAAACACATGTGGTGCAAATGCTTTCACACGTATTACGATTCCTCAGAAGAAAAGCTGTGAATGCAATACTCAATCTGTAGAAATTATCCTTTAGAACCAAATTAGTAAAATTAAAAAATGATATATGGGAAATGGCGAGTAATTTTGCCATTTTCGCCTCCCTCCTAGATACCGGGTACGGCTTCCCAGTTTTTTTCTAATTTTCCCTGAAATTTGTGAATTTATTTCGATTCTGGTTCACTCGGACTTAGAGCAGCAGTTGAATCGCTTCGAAGATGATAATGCAGTCACGCAAAGCATGAGGTGATAATTCTTCACAACAGTGCAAGAACCTAACAAATATGTACGGATCAATCAGCTACCTTTTTCTACAGTAATGCTGAATCCTATAATTTCAGCTGGAACTCTCCGATTGCTTGATCGCACTTCCCATATCCGACATCGTATGGTTCAATACCATACGAGGCAACATCCAATATACTATGAATGAATAACAAATTTTTCAAAGGTAGACTCGAATATGAGACTCCAGAACTGTTGGCGAATAGAAGATCGGCGACCGACTCGAGTTGTTGACATTTCCTACGCAATTGCGGAGGTGTTTCTCTATTATTGGATATTGTGTCCGTTTCATCCTTAGTGCAAACAGATCAACTTACCTTCACAAACAGACGGTTGTACAGGACCTTCTCAGCTTCCCATGGTTGTTGAGGCACCAACGAATGAAACTGGAATACCGCTGTCACTGTCCCAAAGATTATGCCACCGCTCTGTCCCGCATTTCTCCTTCTAACATTAGTCTTACTCTTAGCTATAACCTCCACACAAACGGAGAAGGAAACAAGACTATGTCGCGAGCTACGAACTCAATGCGAAAGAAACGCAAAAGTTGATGACGTCACTGCAATGCGCAATTCATGCCACAATTGCTTTCTGTACTGCAGACTGGTCGGAAATGATTCAAAAGAGAAAGCGCTCGCCGACTCTGAATATTGTGTGAACACGTGTGTGAGCCATGACTGTATTGGGCTTGAAGCAGGGAGCGGAATGGGGGTGACGGACGAATTCCGATGCCTTGTGTACAGTCGTAGGTGTATGCGCGATGGTAGTTTCAAGAGCCGAAACAATGATTTCGTAAAGAAATCATGCGGGACTTGTGCCGAGGTGTGCGACCTTCCATTCTTTGAACCACACCGAGAATACTGCGAGGATCAATGTTTGAGACGAAATTTTTCCTGTGCACGGAAACTTGAGACGAAATACATGAAACCAAGAATTTTGCATGAAAACTTCCTACCGGTCTCCAAAGCCGAGAATTCGAACCCGTCGGACGCCAATAATCAGACCAATACTTCCGATGATTCCATATCGGCAACTGCACCAAAAGATTCGAACACCACCGAAACAAGCATGACGCACAATACTCCAAAAAATATCACATCGACACCTAAGTCCAACGATTCGAATACGCCGCACAGTAGTTCAGATAATCACATACCTACATCAACACCAAACGATTCGAGTACACCAGAAAACAACAAGTCGAGCAATACCATCGATAATCTCTCTCCGACACCAACACAAAACAAGTCAACTGTACCAGATAATAGTTCTCCGACCAATACTCTAGACAATGTCACTCCGACAGCTGCCTCAAATAATCAAAACATGCCGAAAAATAGTTCCGTTACTCCCTCACATTCATCTACACCGAGCGTTCCGAATATGCTGAGCAATAGTTCCGTTACTCCTTCACCGTCTTATACGCCGAACAAATCGAACGCTCCAGCAAGTATTCCCTATACTTCTCCACCGTCACCTACCCCAAGCAATTCGAACACGCTGAAGAATGGTTCCGTTACTCCTTCACCATTAACCACCTCAAAAGAGTCGAACACACCGAGAAATATTTCTAATACGCTTATACCGTCTCCTGTACTTACCCATTCGAATACGCCAAGCGCCACGTTCATCACTCTCTCATCACCAACTGCACCAACTGAATCGTGGACGCCGAGCAATACTGTCACTATTCTCACTCCATCACCTGCACCAAGTGAATGGAAAACCCCGAGCAATACTGCCAATACTCCATCGCCATCACCAGCACCAAGGGAATCGAGTACACCGGTCTATATTTCAAATACTCCCTCGCCGACAGCGGCACCAAAAATTTCCATCTCGCCAAGTTCTGTTTCGGAAAGACCTTCGCAGTCACCTACACCAAACGAATCGAATGCAGTAGGATCCAGCAAGCCGAGCAATCCCAGCCAGACAGATTCTCCGGGAGAGAACAATGTGCTCGCGGAAGTGTTAGGGTCGGTGCTCGGTGCTTCGGCAACTATCGTTGGTGCTATAATTACTGTGGTTTGGGTTCGCGATAACCGGAACCGAAATCCGCGGGACCCATGATCATCCATTTTCTCTGGAGCCCCCATTTAAACATGATGATGGTTGAGGAAGGCCGAATTCCGAAGGCAGCAGTGATGTCGCAGCACTGTTGGAGCATGGCGAAGCGGGCCAGCGTCTAGCTGGAGTAAAGTTTTTTGAGTAGGCGTTGATTTGGAGACGAACAAGTGCGAGTGTGTCTTTCACCCAGCTTCTATTCTATTTTAGATCTTCATTGTTTACAAACAAGCTTCAAAATCTAGCCGATGGCAAGAACTATGACTGCAATAGAATCATCATCTTTGAAAGATATCATGGCTTGTTCGTCTTACAACACCACAGGCCGTTAATGATAACGGAAGGATGAGTAACTATTACTCAGGTACCACAGGATTAATTAGTGGGCAATTCAGAAGAAAGGTATTTTTCGAGTTGCTTGCACGACAAAGGGAACGGATGCCAACGTTTCACAAAATGAGACAGAGTGAAAGTCTTTTTGTGCCTACTGTTTGAAGGTGTCAGATATAAATGATAATTATATGAGCTGTAACTTGTATCATCGGGCTGTCTTACGTTCAGCTCAAATGCAGCGCAAGGTGCGCAATCAGTAATGTTGAGATACATAGAGCAGTACGATGTTATATGCCATTCATAACCAAGTGTACCAAATCAAAAACAACGGATCGTTTGGAGACCAGGGAAGGGCACTACGAGAGTAGTAGAGAAGATTTCTGAGTGTAGCAGTAGTGGCGGATCTTGATTGGGCATTTCAGTTTTGCTGTTGTTGACCTCCCTGTTGTCCGCGAGAAGCCTGGAGCCCGATCTTTTTGGTTTCTTTTATAGTCATATCCAAACATTCAGTGACGCTTGTACTTGCAGCGTACGATGCATTTTTTTGCATTCAGTATTTTACAAGTATCGTGAATCGTGAATCTATTTCACAGGGACTCTCCGTTGATCTCGGCGCAGTCTCCCATAATGTTGCACGACGATAGTGCCAAATTTCTATCGAGGTTGTGCGAAATTTCAAAGGGGGAAGCCTTACAAGCGTATGGAATGCGATG